>Ga0255345_1007744_pt1 | contig 9930 bp, 9 predicted proteins | sample wastewater_treat_6_FD_192415 | JGI IMG/M metagenome (GOLD analysis project Ga0255345, IMG submission 192415) | Wastewater microbial communities from Lulu Island WWTP, Vancouver, Canada - plant20 | ecosystem: Engineered > WWTP > Wastewater > Unclassified | place: Canada: Vancouver, British Columbia... | reverse complement strand
TATGAAAAGCATGGGCAGCCATTAGAGGTGCTCGCAAGGCATTACATTGAGGTGCGTTTCCTCAATCCGAAACAGCGACCCTACAAAACAAACAACTTCTATTCCGCTCTATATCGGCAGGAAAAATTATATGAGGAGGTAAAATCCATTGTTAAAGGAAAACAAAAAAGCTCGCCAAAAGCTGACAAAGGCAGAAAAACAGCAGATTAACGCTGCTATCCTACGGGCAAGGAATACCAATAAGAAAGAAAAATCCGCACAGGACAGTATTCCCTATCTCCGTATGTTCCCCGACGGTATCTGTCATGTGACAGAGCAGTTTTATACAAAGACAATCTGTTTTCAAGATATAAATTATCAGTTAGCACAAAATGAAGATAAGACCGCAATCTTTGAGGCTTGGTGCGATTTCTTAAACTACTTCGACAGCTCTATCAAGCTACAGTTCTCATTCCTCAATACCACAGCCAATATAAAGGATTATGAGAGCAGTATCACCATCAAGACGCAGGGCGATGATTTCGACAGTATTCGTGAGGAATATGCGGAAATGCTCCACAGCCAGCTTGCAAAAGGCAACAACGGTCTGATGAAAAGCAAATATCTGACTTTTGGAATTGAGGCAGAAAGCATAAAGGTTGCAAAGCCGAGGCTTGAGCGTATTGAAAATGATATATGGAATGCACTGAAAAGGCTCGGTGTGGCTGTAGAGCCTTTTGACGGAAGGGAACGCCTGAAACTACTGCACAACACCCTTAGAATGGAGGGCAATGAGCCTTTTCAATTTGATTGGAAGTGGCTTGCACAATCGGGATTATCCACAAAAGATTTCATTGCCCCTTCCGGCTTTGAGTTCAAAGACAGCAGAACCTTTAAGACAGGAAATAAATATGGCGCTGTTTCCTTTCTGCAAATTTTAGCGCCGGAGTTAAATGACAGAGTGCTTGCAGACTTTTTAGATATGGAAAGCAATCTGCTTGTTACCATGCACATTCAGTCCGTAGACCAAACTAAGGCGATTAAAACAATAAAAAGGAAAATCACCGACCTCGATAAAATGAAGATTGAAGAACAAAAAAAGGCTGTGCGAAGCGGATACGATATGGATATTATACCGAGCGATTTAATGACTTATGGCGGTGAGGCGAAAAAGCTGCTTTCAGACTTACAGAGCCGGAATGAAAGAATGTTCCTTATGACCTTTCTTGTCCTCAACACTGCTGACAGCAAGCAGCAGCTTGAAAATGTGGTGTTTCAAGCATCGGGCATCGCACAAAAGCACAACTGCACCTTGATACGATTGGACTATCAGCAGGAGCAGGGCTTTATGTCCTCGTTGCCCATCGGCTTCAATCAAATCAATATACAAAGAAGTCTGACTACCTCTGCTGCGGCAATTTTTGTTCCGTTCACTACACAGGAGCTGTTCCAATCAGACGGTGAGGCTCTGTACTACGGTTTAAACGCACTTTCCAACAATCTCATCATGGTAGACCGAAAAAAGCTCAAAAACCCTAACGGATTAATTATCGGAACGCCGGGCAGCGGCAAGTCCTTTTCCGCAAAAAGGGAAATTACAAATGCCTTTCTAATTACCCGTGACGACATCATTATTTCTGACCCCGAAGCAGAGTATGCTCCCCTCGTAAATCGCTTAAAGGGACAGGTTGTAAAAATTTCCCCAACAAGTACGGATTATATCAATCCAATGGACATCAATCTCAATTATTCCGAAGATGAAAACCCCCTATCTCTGAAATCTGATTTTATCCTCTCTTTATGTGAGCTGATTGTCGGCGGCTTAAAGCCTGTGGAAAAAAGTATCATAGACCGATGTGTCCGTCTTATCTATGCTGATTACCTTGCCGACCCCGTACCTCAGAATATGCCTATCTTACAAGACCTGTATGATGCCCTTGCAGATCAAGAGGAAAAAGAGGCACAACATATCAGAGCCTCACTTGAAATTTATGTGACAGGCTCCCTTAACGTATTCAATCACCGCACCAACGTAAATATTTCCAATCGGCTTGTATGCTTTGACATCAAGGAATTAGGGAAACAGTTGAAAAAATTAGGAATGTTAATTGTACAAGACCAAGTATGGAACAGGGTAACGCTAAATCGTGCTGAAAAACGCTCCACTCGCTATTACATGGATGAGTTCCACCTGCTATTAAAGGAAGAACAGACAGCAGCATACAGCGTTGAAATATGGAAAAGGTTTCGTAAATGGGGCGGAATTCCAACAGCCATCACGCAAAATATCAAGGATTTGTTATCGAGCAGAGAGGTCGAAAATATTTTTGAAAACAGCGACTTTGTATATATGCTCAATCAAGCATCGGGAGACAGACAAATCCTCGCCAAACAGCTTAATATCTCTGCTCATCAGCTTTCTTACGTTACCCAATCGGGTGAAGGCGAAGGACTTTTGTTTTATGGTAATGTTATTCTGCCATTTGCCGATAAATTTCCAAAACATACAGAGCTGTATAAAATTATGACCACAAAATTATCTGACGAATTAGCATATGCGTAATCTTTTTCATTTCAAAATATCTATAAAAATGATATAATTGTCGAAAGGTGGTGAGAAGATTGGCAACACTGATTGCATCAGAATACAAACAATTTGAAGATATAAAGCACGTTAATGAAAATGGTATTGAATTTTGGTATGCTCGTGAGCTTTCCGATGTTCTCGAATATACTCAATGGAGAAATTTTACAAAGGTCATCGACAAGGCGATGCTTGCCTGCCATAACAGTGGTTTTGAATGTGCAGACCATTTTGCTGAGGTCAGCAAAATCGTTGATGCAGGCGCAACTTCAAAGCCTGTAAAAGACTTCGAACTTTCACGCTATGCCTGCTACCTCATTGTGCAGAACGGAGATCCACGCAAAGAAACCATCGCTCTCGGTCAGACATATTTTGCACTGCAAACTCGCAGACAGGAAATTACCGACAGATTTAATGAGCTTGATGAGGACAGCAAGAGGCTTGTTATTAGAGGTGAGGTTTCCGGTTGGAACTCTATGCTTGCAGAAGCGGCACATAAGGCAGGTATTACAGACCAATTGGAATATGCACAATTTCAAAACGCAGGTTATATGGGATTGTATGGAGGCTTAACTGCCGCAGACATTCATAGCCGAAAAAATCTCAAGAAGAATGAAAAAATTCTCGACCACATGGGCAGTGAGGAATTGGGTGCAAACCTCTTTCGTATTACACAAACCGAGGCAAAGCTTCGAAGGGAACAGCCGGAGGGATTGGAAAAAGCAAGCGGCGTTCATTATCAAGTGGGGCAGACTGTCCGTAAGGCCATTGCAGAAAATGAGGGTACAATGCCGGAGGATTTACCTACTCCCGAAAAGAGCATTGAAGAAATCGGCAGAGAGCAGCTAAAAAAATTAAAAGCAAAGAAAGAACCGCCAATGCTTGATGAATAGACACTTTGAATGTTTTGCTGACGTCAGCAAAACATAAAAAATTGAAATGACTGCATAAAAGCTGCTTGTAAAAACAGGTGGCTTTTTTTGTTGCAAAAAAAACGGAAAGGAGTGATTTCATTGAGTAAAAAAAACAAAAGACCGTTTCGCCCTGCGGATAAGGTATCAAGGCTCACCTTTACAGAAGAAGAGCGAGCCGACTCTGTGCTTGAAAAGCCTTTAAAAAAGGCTGAAAAAACTGCCGATAAACTGGAAAAGTCACATGAAAAAATCCCTAAGAAAAAAATATCAAGGAAAGAACGCACTTTTGATGCCACTACTGGCCAAGCAAAGGTGCGTTTGCATTTTGAAGAAACGAACAAACCAAAGCCTGCATCTCCATTGTCCCATAGAGTTAAAGCCGTTCCTCAAAGGGAGCTGCTAAATAAAATTCATAAGGAGATCCGTGAGGGCGAACAGGACAATGTTGGTGTTGAAGCGGCTCATAAGACAGAGCAAGGTGCGGAATTTGGTACGAGGTTGGCAGGCGATGCCTACCGCAGTCACAAATTAAAGCCCTACAGACAGCTTGCAAGAGCTGAAAAACAGACCGTCAGAGCCGAAATCAACTATCTGTATCAAAAGAACCTGAAGGATAGTCCTGTAACCAATCCTCTCTCTCGTTGGCAGCAGAAACGTGAAATCAAGAAACAGTATCTTGCCAATCGCTATGCTAAAGGTGCAGAGAAAGCTCATCAGACCGTGAAGAATACCAAAGGCATGGCAAATACCGTTGAAAAGCTGAAACAACTCGTTTCAAGCAACAAAAGAGGCATTTTGCTTTTCCTCTGTATTGGTGCGGTCCTCATGCTCTTGCTGAGTTCCATTTCTTCCTGCTCCGTTCTACTGGAAGGAGGCTTGCAGAATATCGTGGCAACTTCCTACACTTCCGAAGATGAGGATATTGCAGCGGTTGACGAGGATTACACTTTACTGGAAAGAGCCTTGCAGGAACGTATCAACAACATTGAAAGTGAGTACCCCGGATATGATGAATATCAATATAACCTGAACGAAATCGGGCACATCCCCTTTACCCTTGCATCTTATTTGACAGCAAAAGTGCAGACCTACACAAGAGCCTCGGTACAAGCAGAATTAAGGGCTTTGTTCGACAAACAATACACCCTTATAGTCCGTGAAGAAGTACAAGTACGCTATCGGACAGAACGGCGAACAGGCTCATACACGGATAGTGAGGGAAACAGGCACAGCTACAGCTATACGGTTCAAGTCCCATACGATTATTACATTCTGCACGTTACTCTGAAAAACAAGGACATCTCTGTTATTGCGGAAAGCAGTCTGACCGAGGAACAGTATAAAATGTTTGCTGTGTACATGGAAACACAAGGAAACAAGCCCTATCTATTCGAGGGCAATATCTATGCTCCCACCAAGGGAGAATATACAGACTATGATATACCGCCAAACGCTCTGACCGACCCTGCCTTTGCCTCCCTTATAAAAGAGGCGGAAAAGTACCTCGGTTTCCCTTATGTATGGGGAGGCAGCTCGCCGAGTACAAGTTTTGACTGCTCCGGCTTTGTCACATGGGTACTTCGTGAGTCCGGCGTTTACAACATCAGCCGAACCACTGCACAGGGCATATTCAATCAATCGGCGAAAATACCGCCAAGTGAGGCAAGACCCGGCGATATTATTTTCTTCACCGGTACTTATGCAAGCACCGGTGCTGTATCTCACGTCGGGATATACGTTGGTGACGGTATGATGATTCACTGTGGAAATCCCATACAGTATGCCTCTGTGAACAGTCCCTACTGGAAAGACCATTTTTACGCATACGGGCGGTTAAATTAGGAGGAATTTATGAGTAAGAAAAGAGAAAAAATCCTTTTGGAAATATCCAAGACCAAAGAAAAAATTGCGGAATATCAAGAGAAACTGAACGAATTGGAACAGCAGAAAACAGAGCTTGAAAATACGAAAATAATCGCTCTTGTCCGCAGCACCAAGATGAATACAACTGAATTAGCTGATTTTTTAAAGACGTATCGGGCAAAAAGCGGTGCGTCTTTTTTACAACCAAAACAGGAGGAAATCAACGATGAAGAATAAAAAACGTATTTTGACTGCCATGATTGCAGTTATCCTTTGCATTTCCCTTTTCCCCGTCACAGCTTTTGCAGGCGGTGGAGAAGAAATCCCCCTTGTTCCCGAAGTGACTGAAAAGCCAAAGACCGACACTGCTCCCCTCACTCCCGATGGTAATCTGACCCTTGTAGATGATGTCACAACCGAAACCACTGAAAGCAAGCAATTTGTAACCCTTGTTTCCAAGAACGGAAACTACTTCTACTTAGTGATTGACCGAGCAGGCAATAAGGAAAATGTGTACTTTCTGAACCTTGTGGATGAGGCAGACTTGCTTGCCTTGATTGAAGATGAAAACCCGAAAAAGACACAGCCACCTCAGATTTGCACCTGTACCGACCTTTGCGAAAATGGCAAGGCAGATCCTAACTGCTCCCTTTGCCGAAATGACCTGACGAAATGCACGGGCAAGACCACAGCTCCAACCCCAGCACCCGAACCGAAAGAGGAAAAAAGCAAGAACATGGGCGGTGTACTGCTCTTCCTCATTACAGCCATGATTGGTGGTGGTGCTTTCTACTACTTCAAGTTCCTGAAAAATAAGTCGAACACCAAGGGCAGCACTGCACTGGAGGAATATGATTTTGACGAAGATGACGAGAACGTCGAAGAAGAATGTGAGGAAGAATATCAGTCTGACGATGACGCGGAAGAAAGTGAGGGCGATAATCAGTGAAATATTTTACCGACAGCCCTTACGAAAGAATGATGATGCAAAAGCCGGAGAGCAGTCGGGAGAAATCAACTCCCGACGATACGGATAAAAAAGCTGAAACAGAGGATAAAGAGGGCAAAGAGCCTATTAAAACACCAAAAAGGAGCGTGAAGAAATGAAGTTGGTTATAGCAGAAAAGCCATCGGTGGGACAGAGCATTGCCTCTGTCCTCGGTGCTGTAAATAGAAAAGACGGATATATGGAAGGAGCAGATTACCTTGTAACTTGGTGTATAGGGCATTTGGTGGAGCTTGCCTCTGCTGATTCCTATGACGAAAAATATGCGAAATGGCAATATGAAGATTTACCTATCCTGCCCCATGACTGGCATTATGTTGTGTCAAAAGGCAAGGAAAAGCAGATGAAGATTATCGGTGAGCTGATGAAGCGAAAAGACGTCACGGAAATTATAGCTGCCACCGATGCTGGGCGTGAAGGAGAGCTGATTTTCCGTCTGGTGTATAACAAACTTTCCTGCAAAAAGCCTGTAAAAAGGCTGTGGATTTCCTCTATGGAGGAAAGTGCCATTGCCGAGGGCTTTCGCAATCTCAAGAGTGGATCGGATTATGAGCTGCTGTATCAATCTGCCCTGTGCAGAGCCAAAGCGGATTGGTTGGTAGGTATAAACGCAACCCGCCTGTTTACGGTACTCTATGGGCAGACTTTAAACGTGGGCAGAGTGATGTCACCGACCCTTGCCATGATTGTGGAACGTATGATATCGATTGAAAATTTCAAAACAGCACCGTTTTATACCGTACAGCTTGATTTGGGCGAATTTACAGTATCGGGCGAAAAAATGCAGGATAATAAAGAGGCTGAAACCCTGTGCAATGCCTGTGACAGTCAGAATGTCACCATTGAAACCGTTGAACGCAAGGAAAAGACAGAAAAACCGCCGAAACTCTATGACCTCACCACTTTGCAACGAGAGGCAAACAGACAGCTCGGCTTTACAGCAGAACAGACTCTCCAATACGTTCAGTCTTTATATGAAAAGAAACTTGTCACATATCCCCGTACAGACAGCCGTTATCTGACGGAAGATATGCAAGATAGTGTACCTGCTGTGGTAGAAACCGCCGCAGGATTTTTTTCGCTCCAAAATCCCCCTGTTAACATGAAACAGGTAATTGATAATAGCAAGGTAACGGATCACCATGCCATTATTCCTACTCAGAGCGTAAAGGATTGCGATATTTCCTCTATGCCTTATGGGGAACAGGAAATTTTGAGACTTATCGCTCTGCGTTTGGTTACTGCTGTAGGTGAAAGCTGCCGATATGCGGAAACCATCATCACAGCAAAATGCAATGGTGCTGTATTCACCGCAAAAGGAAAAGTTATTCTCTCTGATGGTTGGAAATCCGTTGAAAAGCTGTACCTTGCAAGTAAAAAGGAGCAATCGCAGGAAGAAGAAAAAGACACAGCCCTGCCACCTGTTGTCCAAGGCGAAGTCTTTACCGCAAAGGCAAGTATCAAGGAGGGCAAGACCAGTCCGCCAAAGCCCTTTACAGACGATACACTGCTTTCCGCTATGGAAAATGCCAACAATGCTGTGGAAGATGCAGAACGAAAAGGTATAGGCACTCCCGCCACTCGTGCAGGGATACTTGAAAAGCTTATCCATACAGGATTTGCAGAACGTAAAGGCGATAAAAAAACAAAGCATTTCATTCCTACTCACAAGGGGATTTCCCTCATCACAGTATTGCCAGAAACAATCAAATCCGTGCAGCTCACCGCCGAGTGGGAAGAACAGCTAAAGCAGATTGAACATGGAAAGCTCTCTCCTGCTTCTTTTTTAGACAGCATTTCCAACATGACCAAAGACCTTGTATCTACCTATACCGCCCTAAAAAATGCAGATACACTTTTCCCCTCACAGAATGAAAGCATCGGTAGTTGTCCTCGCTGTGGCAATTCTGTTGTGGAAAATAAAAAAGGCTTTTGCTGCTCTGATAAATCCTGCGGTTTTGCTCTATGGAAAGAAAGCAAGTTTTTTACTGCAAAGAAAAAGAGCCTGACCAAAGTACTTGCCGTAGAACTGCTGAAAAACGGAAAAGCCAAGCTCACAGGCTGTCATTCAGAAAAAACAGGCAAAAAATATGATGCCATTGTCCTGCTCGATGATACAGGCGGTAAATATGTGAATTTCAAAATGGAGTTTCCGGCGAAAGGAGGCAAGAAGTAAATGAGTAAAGAAATACAGGCTTTTATTGTGAACGCAAAAGCTTATGACGATGGCAATCGGGACATGGGCGAATGGGTGTCATTCCCCATTACCAATGAAGAAATGAAAGCTGTCTATGAGCGTATCGGCATTGACGGAAAAGACTTCAAAGAAATATTCCTTGATGACTTTAAAACTGATATTGCAGGACTTCGGAATGTTTTATCCGTACACACAGATATTGACGAGCTTAATTACCTTGCATTTCGTCTTTCAGAAATCTCTTCTTACGAACTTGCAAAATTAGATACTGTAGCCGAAGTCAAGCCCTATACAGACCTAAAGACCTTTATCGACTTTGCCCCCAACATGGACTACTATGTGTTGATTGAGGGTGTAAAAAATGCCGAGGATATGGGCAATTACTGCATTGATAAATCCGGAATGATAGATATGCCTGACGAGTGGAAACGCTGCATTGACCCCAAAGCATTGGGCGAACTCATCTTGAAAGATGAAAAGGGAAAATTCACCGAAAAAGGATATTTGATAAAATCCGGTGACCTTTGGTGTGAAGTCTACGACAACAAAGACGATATTCCAAAGAATTACCGCATATCCCCTCAAGAAGTTTTTAAGCAATCGGTTGAAAGGCTTTCAGAGTTGGAACAGCATTTTTTGAAAAGCCCAACCGATGCCTATGCAATTTATCAGCTCAAAGATAACGAGGAATTGAGGTATCACCGCTTTGAGGGATTGGATTCTTTAAAAACGCACAGTCTTTCAGTAGAGTATGAGAACTACAATCTTGTATATGCCGATAAGTTTATAGGCTTTGCCTCTGTAAGAGATCGGCTTGAAGAACTGTGGGAGCGTTTCAATCTTGACCACCCCGATGATTTTAAAGGACACTCCTTATCTGTAAGTGACATCATTGCCATAAAGCATAACGGCATAGTAACATACCATTACTGCGACAGTTATGACTTCGTGGAGCTGCCAAATTTCAAAGAGCCTGCACCACTTATCTACGACAATCCACTTCGTACCGCAGAACTGTCAACGGAGCAGAATTTTAATCAGATTGACGGGATATTGAATAACCAGCCCACTGCGGGCGAAAAAGAGAAACGCACTTCCATCATGGAACAGCTCAAAACCCAGCCCGTTATGCCAAAGGAAAAACAAAAAACAGCACCCAATGGTGCAGAAATGGAGAGATGAATATGAGTAAGGAAAAGAATATCAAAAATTTAATCAAGTCACTTTTAGATATAGAGGTGACTACGGAAGATATGATTTCACTGCATGAGAACCCACAGGAATATACCAACAGTGCAGAGGATGCAGAAAAGCTGAAGGATTTATTTTTACTCATGGATTTAGCAGACAATAAAGAGGTGAATAAAGATGTCCTCTATTGATGAAC
>Ga0255345_1007741_pt1 | contig 9933 bp, 10 predicted proteins | sample wastewater_treat_6_FD_192415 | JGI IMG/M metagenome (GOLD analysis project Ga0255345, IMG submission 192415) | Wastewater microbial communities from Lulu Island WWTP, Vancouver, Canada - plant20 | ecosystem: Engineered > WWTP > Wastewater > Unclassified | place: Canada: Vancouver, British... | reverse complement strand
TTTCATACGCGACAAGGTACGATTATGCGATAGGCTATGATCAGCAGAAGTGGGAACTTATTCTGAAGAATCAAACGGTTAAAACAGCGGATGAAATATTCGTTTACCTTGAAAGCAGAGATATTCGGCTCGATTTCAGCATGCTTGCCGGTTACGCGGTGAAAAAAAGCGTTGAGGAGCAGGACGGGTTTTCAGCTTCGGAGAATTTTAAAAAATATTTTGCCGGGTATTTTGAAACGCACAGCGGCGAGTTCATCCGGATGTTTAATACGGGGAACAGTTCCATGAAAATATGGATTATAGACTGCCTGGCATATGCCGATGACCCGGATTCGATAACTTTTCTTATACGGTTCCTGACCAGCGTGGAGAGGGACATCGGCAGGCACGCCTACGCGGCTTTAAAGAAAATCACCGGCATAGACCCGGCCGCGGAATCGGGCAGGGAGATATACGACCTGGAAGTTGTGGATTCATTTATAAGATACAGGGATAATCGCGTCAGGCAGAAGCGTTAAAGTGCCTGCACCACCGCGATATAACGCATGCGGTGCAGCGGGGATTTCTTGCAGTGCATGTGGACCTTCCGTGCCGTATAAAGAGCAGGTGGGTCTTTTTCCAGTCATCGGGACTTATGACCGCGCATAGATCATGTTCGACCTTCAGTGGATTTGAACTTTCAGTGTAGCCCAGCCTTCTGGCAATCCTTGAAACATGCGTGTCAACGGCAAGCGCAGGCTTGTCGTAACCCACAGAGAGTATAACATTTGCCGATTTTTTCCCCACACCGGGAAGTTCCATAAGTTCATCAACATTCTGCGGCAGAAGGCCTCCAAATTTTTCCATGACCATTGCCGCGAGCGCTATAATGTTCGATGCCTTGACTCTGTAGAATCCCGTACTCTTTATTATTTTTTCAACATCGGACTGTCGCGCGCGGGCGAGTGACGCGAAATCAGGGTAGTTGCTGAACAGTCTGCCTGTGACCCCGTTAACCTGGCGGTCCGTGGTCTGGGCTGAAAGCACAACTGCCACAGTAAGTTCATAGTTGTTTCTGAACACAAGGCCGGGCTGGGCATCTCCGTAAAAAGCTTCAAGCGCGGAAATTATCTTTAATGACGTGTCACGTCTCATCTGTTATAACGCCAGGCCTTTAAGAATTACCGCCGCTTTTTCAAGCGCTTTCCCCCTGTGGCTGAGGCTGTTTTTTTCAGACATTGAAAGCTGCGCCATTGTCTTTTTTTTCTCTGCTATATAAAAAACCGGATCGTAGCCAAAACCTGAATCCCCCGCAGGTGATCGTGAAATTGAACCTTCACATCTGCCCGTTGTGGTAAATTCTCTCCCGTCAGGAAGAACAATCGCAATAACGCACACGAACCTTGCCTGCCTTGATCCGTCAGGTATATCCGCCATTTTTTCAAGCAGCAGCATGTACCTTCCCTTGTCATCAAGGCCCGGGCCGCCATAGCGCGCTGAATATACTCCAGGTTCACCGTTAAGCGCGTCCACCACAAGGCCCGAGTCATCGGCCATGGCCGGCATGCCGGTGAGGGAGCAGATTGTCCTGGCCTTTATAAGCGCGTTCCCCTCAAAGGTCTCGGCATCCTCTGGTATTTCAGGCGCGTCCATAATTTCTGAAACAGGGATAATGGTTAGACCGGGGACTGATAAAAGTTTTTCCCTTATCTCTTTTATTTTGTCAATGTTGGCAGTTGCCGCGACTATTTTCATTTTTTCCGTGCCTGTGTTTTCCGGGATTTTATATCATTAAATCTGTAGAGAGCTGAGTCTGTGCCTATCATTGATGCCTTAAAGTTGTCTATGTCAAATATAATAGAAAGATTTATTTTTTAACTTTTTTCAGGTTCACATGGTCATCGGCCGTCCTTGTCCGGGCAAGCCATGGCTTGGCCTACGTTGTGGCCAAAATTTTTTTTGCGGCAGGCCGAAAATTTTTTATACCGGCGTCAGATTAAAAAAAAGCGGTGTATCCTACAGTTATTTTCTCTTAATCTCGTTTACAATATCTTCAATCGTATAACTATCAAGAATAACATGTCTATCTCTGGTGTAATCACCCCTTCCGGAATCAAATTGCTGTATAAAACGAATCATGCCATCAGGCCCAAGCTTTTTGATCAGTACATCTATACCATCTTTTCTTATTTGCTCAATTCCTCTTCTGTTTTTCATAATAAAAGCTCCCTCAGAATATTAACAGGATTATCAATCCTGATATTTATCAAATCCGGTTTTCTTTGATACAGTTTTAAAATCTTATCATCCGTTGTTATAAAAACATCAACGCCGCATTTTTCAGCAACCGCAATATGCAGAGCGTCAAAAGCGCCAAAAATTTTTTTGCGGCAGGCTACACGCCTGCCAATGAGTTCTTGCGCTACTCCATACCGCAGGGCTGGGGCACTTTCTTTTACGGAAAAAGAAAGTGCGCAAAGAAAGTCCGCTGCTCAGTCGCCGCAGGGGCTATCGCTTCATACGCCAGCGCGGCTTCCTTTAAGTATAATGTTTCATTAACTGTGCATCAATCTGCTTTGTCATATACTTATGGACATTGTTGCTGTTACCTTAACTTCTACAGGGCTGAGTCCTCGCATCGTGCGGGATTCAACCATTGTCGCGGCCGTCCTGGCCGCTCCATTAACGTTGCGGCCAAAACTCTCTTTCGCATAGCCGTCAATTATGCGATATGGGGAGCTTATTCCACACCGTTGTTGCCTTGAAACCGCACCGGCGGGATATTGCGTTCCATTGAACCGCTCTGTCCAGAACGGACTTGTTTGTGTACAGCGACAAGTCTGCAACTGTCATCTTTAATTACAAAGGAGTCGATCTGAAACAGGTCAACTCCTTATAATTGGAATATATTTTTAACTAAACATTATTAATTTTGCTTTTTAAACTTACTATATTTACCTAAGTTTATTTCAATCCCAATCCATTTTGAATCTTCTTTAAACTCATACATTTCAATCGTCTCTTTTACTTTATCACCATCTTTTATGCTTGGATACATCTTCTTTATTTTTTTACCGGTTGCTTCAGGATCGTACGAAACATTAATCATCATTGAACATGGCAGACCCTCATAATCGAAATCATACCAGATAAACAAATCTTCACCGCCCTCGTTACCTATAACCGATGGCTTGTTTATATCTATATCCTTAAAAAAACTCTTTTTATAAAATTTAAGTATGTCATAAAATGTTTTTTTTACTTCTCCATCTTTAGCTGGAATATAAATGCCGCCTAACAAATAAATATCTTTATCTGTCTGTTGTTTTTCAAGATCTTCATAAGTAATATCTTCATAAATACCACTATACATTGGGATTTTTATCGGTTTACCCCCTATTGTTTGAATAACATTAGAATATCTTATAATATACTGATCCTTATATTTACCAACTTCCTCAAATTTTGGAAGTTGCTTGTTATTATCACTGTTGCCAATTTTATTGCAGTTGAGAACCACCAGAAGTGATAAAAATAGTATTATTAGCTTTTTCATAAATATCCTCTTTATTTTAAATTTTTTTATTCTGATTTATCTTTTATAATGTAAATTTTACTTACATCCCTTGTTGTACCTTGTTTACCATGTGCACGTGAATATCTTCTTCGCCTTCTTGCACTTTATACGCCTCCATTGTATCAGGATTAACATATTTATCACCCTGATAAACACCATCAGAACGGACTTGTTTACGGCGGTGCAATCTTTGCCCCTTCTTCTTGGTTATTGCCCCGTAATTGACAGTACTGCGCTTATAATTTTTCCAGAATCTCTATCTGAACACTGGATATTGCTATATTCCTGACTTTAAATCCTGTTAATGCTTTTGTAAATTAAAAATTTTGCCTGCTCTGTTTTTGTCATATTGCGGGCAGTCGGTATTTTTTTTAACCTGTTGTTTATACGGCTTAAATTGAAGCCTTTTGGACAACAATTCAAAAATATTAGTTAGCGCAGCGATTCGTTTTAACTCCCTTCGCCGCCTTTGCTGGCGGAGGGAATGGAGCGTTCTATACTACAAAACAGTCAGGAAACTAACTCTGATTTTTATGCAGTTATTCATATAAAATTGATGTGTTGACTGTTTATCTGTATTAATAATACAATGGTTTATCAGGTTTTGTATACGATGTTTGTTCCGTAGTTTATGGCGTAATGCGTACAGCACTTTTTTTAAAGAGAGATTTTATGAAGAGATTCCGGGAAAAAAATGTCAATCTGCGAAAAATAATATACTGGATGATAAGAATATTCATCCCAAATGTGATTCTCGCGGTCTATATAATCGGCCTTCTGATGATTAGAGAAAATGTGAGCAGAACAACATATATAATGCTCATAGCGGGTATGCTTTTCTATTTTGTGACAAGGGTGTATTTTTATTATTACAGGATCGGGTTTTTTCTGTGGAACAACTTGAAGAATCTGAGACAGGTTGTTGATGAATTCAAAAAGGGAAAGTTTGTCCTTAACGAGGCACAGATTAAACAGACTGATGATATCACTAATGTAATGAAGGAACTGCTGACTGTGGGTAAGCAGTTCGATTCCATTATCTCTTCACAGAGCGATGAACTTAAAAAATATCACGAGATATACAGCCATATTATCTGTTCAATCAATTCATACTTCATAGTCATAGACGGCAAGGACAGGATGCGCTATGCCAACGAAGCGTTCTGCAAAAAATTCGGCATTGACTCAAAAGACATTAATGGCAAGGGGCTTAACAGTATCTTTTATTTTGTCAACACCCGCCTTAAAACAGGGATCAATCATGTTCTGGGGGATCACAGTACTGACACGGTGGTGCTGAAAAATGTCCACCTGATGTCCATAAACAGAAAGTCGATGATCGCGGACCTTAAAATATCAGGAATGACAGTAAACGGCGAGGAACAGGCTGTAATAATAATAGATGATATTACAGACAGGTTCAGTAAGGATTACCACGCGTCCATACTTAGCCACCTGTCCGAAACCATGCGCGACGAGAAGGAGGCCGATTCTATTTTTTACAGTATTCTCGTAGGCGTTACCTCAGGTTCCGGGCTGGGCTTTAACAGGGCAATGCTTTTTATAGCCGAGGATGATCTGCTTGTCGGAAGGATGGCCGTGGGGCCCGACTCCTTCGAGGAGGCCATAGAGATATGGAACTCACTCTCTTCGTCCGATATTGATACAGTGATAGCGTTTCCCAGTGATATAAAAAAGGGGAAGCTCCTGGAAAAGGTAAAATCCTTCAACTGCAGCCTTGCAGAAGAGAATATATTCGTTGCTGCCTTCAGGGATATGGAGAGGATACATGTGAGGAACGCGCAGTTTGATGAGAGAGTGGACGATGAAATTAAAAATTTTATGGAGGTTGACGAGTTTATAATCATGCCGCTGATTTCACTGAACAAGCCTATTGGACTGATTGTCGCGGACAACAGGTATAATATGACCGGTATTTCAAACCAGAGCATTGACCTGCTCTCTGTCTTTTCATTCCAGGCAGCCTTTCTGATTGAGAGTTATCTGAATCTTGTTGAGGTTAAGAAGGAGATGAAGCGCATTGAGGAGAGGGAGAAGGCCGTAGTCGAAACTGAAAAAATGGCAGCCGTAGGGCGAATAGCCGCACATATAGCGCATGAAATACGTAATCCGCTTGTAACCATGGGCGGTTACGCAAAGAGAATACTTAAACATGCCGCGGCGGGAGAGGTCGACGCAAAAAAATTTGCCAGGTCAGCTGACATCATTCTGAAGGAATCGGAGCGGCTGGAAAAAACACTCTCGAACGTAATGGATTTTACCAAGCCGTCAAAATACATACTGGAATTCAATGATATTAATCACATCATCAGGGACACCTATACTCTTCTGCAAAATGTTTTCCTCGAAAGAAAACTGAAGATACTGATGGATCTTGATGAAAATCTGCCGGCTGTAAAGTCAGACTTTAACCAGATGAAGCAGGTTTTCCTGAACCTGTTTCAGAATGCCATTGATGCCACTCCTGAAAGGGGCAAAATAGAGATAATTACCGGATTCGATGATTCCTGGGTAACCATAACAGTGAGGGACAGCGGCAAGGGGATTATGGCTGATAACCCGGATATTATTTTTGAGCCGTTTTTTACCACAAAGATTACAGGCGTGGGCCTGGGCCTTGCAAATGTGAAAAAAATCATAAAAGACTGCAGCGGTAATATCCAGGCGTTTAACAGACCCGAGGGCGGGGCCGAGTTTTTGATAAAACTGCCCATCCCCGCAGCGGAACAAAAACAGAAAGATGATGAAAAAAAGCTCAATTAATTTTGACATTGGCATCCTTTGGGGTTATAATGATATGGGCGGGCATTAATAGACCAGTCACTGCCATTTCGAATCCGTCCGACTGCGCTCAGAATATTCGCCTGAGAGAAATACCGGATTAATAGCTGAGATTATCAGCTAAAAAGAAGATTTCTCAGTCGCCGGCGATTCTTCGAAATGACCAATTGGGATATTAAATTAATGGGCCACCCCTGAAAAAATTTCCGGGTGATGATATGGCAAAACTTTTAATTGTTGAGGATGAAGAGAGCCTCCGCGATCTTTACGCCGAGGAGCTTGAAGAATCGGGATTTGAAGTTTCGAGGGCATCAAACGGCAAAGAGGCCCTGGAGCTTGTGCGTAAAAATGATTTTGATCTTGTTATCATGGACATACGCATGCCCGAGATGGATGGAATCGAGACCCTGGGCAAGGTGATATCGCTTGAACGGAAGATTCCGGTGATAATCTATACCGCTTATTCCAACTATAAAAGCAATTTTATGACATGGACAGCGGATGCTTATCTGACTAAATCTTCAAACCTTGATGAACTTAAGAACAAGATAAACGAGCTTATCGTTACTGCCTGACTTCAGGAAAGAAGGTACAGCTGGATGTCTGCGATTCCCACACAGTGACGGATGATACGGTCACCGAGGGGAATTCGCGGCTTATGAGGGGCTGGACTTCACTGCAGATATATTCGGCTAAATTTTCCGAGCTTGGGTTTATTCTGTCGAAGGGCGGAGTTTCGTTCAGGCTGACGTGATCAATCCGAGAAAGAACCTCTTTTAATATTTTTTTCAGTATCCCAAAATCCACCAGGAGCCCGATGTTGTCCAGCGAGTTGCCCGTTACGCGCATTTTTACGCGCCAGTTGTGGCCGTGTATATTTTCACACTTGCCCATGTAGCCCCTCAACTGGTGGGCAGATGAAAAATGCTCCTCTACCGTAAGTTCGTATCGTTTCATTATGCTACTCCTTCAATCAGATAAATGCGGCCAGTGATTTAGCGATCTTGTCGATCTCTTTTTTTGTCAGCGTGGGGTATAGCGGCAGCGAAAAAAGTTTCTTTGACAGCCTGTCCGTATTTGGATAGTCAAAGCCGTTCAGCCGAAGAACTGAATGGAGCGGTACGGGGAGAGTTTTTTCGATTTCGATGCCGTTTTTTTTCCAGTACTTTTCAAGGCGGTCCGATGGAGAATCGAAGAGTACGGGGAAGGACTGGAACGCGAAAGAATCGCTGTATGGCAAGACCGGTTTATGCGGTGTTATGCGTATCGCTTCGTAGTATTTGAGCGCGATCTCCCTGCGCCTTCGTATAAAATCTTTAAGTTTCATTACCTGCGATACGCCCATGGCCCCCTGAAGGTCTGTCATGGTAAAGTCAAATCCCGGCGTTTCATCGGAACCGCTCCTCATTTCGCGCATGGCAGAGAAGTGTTTTGAATTACTGGTAAGAACCATACCGCCGTTTCCCGTTGTTATTATCATTGAGGGGGCGAAAGAAGCAACAGCGAACGCGGCGTATGACCCGGCGGGTTTTTCATTAAGCTCTGTCCCTATGGAGTGGGATATGTCCGCTATGACCGGCACATTAATCCCTTGCAGCCCTTCAATGTCAGCGTGAAAACCGCACGAATCGGAGAAGATGACGGCCTTTGTTTTGTCAGTGATTTTTTCTTTAATCTGCTCCATTGAAGGGAAGATGTAGCTCTGTGATGAATCAACTATAACCGGTTTGCCGCCGGCCAGCTTCATGGCGCTTAAAGGCGCAGTTGAATAGAAAGACGGGATTATCACTTCATCTTCTGCTGATATTTCGAGCGCTCTGAAAATCATTATGTATGCGGAAACAAGGGAGTTTACGGCAAGCGGATATTTCATCGTGGTAATGTCAGACAGGGCGCTTTCAAATGTTTTAACCGGGCTGCCCGTGTTCAGTTCGTCATGGATCATGCAGTCAAGGACACTCTCGAGGTCCCTGCGTGTTATGGTCGGTTTGCTTGATACTATTTTCATCTGTTCCTCTTTCACTCTGGTGCAGAATGCAGTTGCCTGTGCATGGGAATGAGATTCGGGAATGGCCCCGGTAATGACTTTCCGGAAAGTAATTCACTCCACCCGTCAGGTCAAGAAATTTTGCGACATAAAGTCATTAAAAAAGTAAAGGGCTTAAAGAGGAATTCCGATATAATAAACAGGCGTTTATATATTCGGAGGTTTTTACAATGAAAAGGTTTTTAAAAGGTACTGTTTTTATCATCTCCGGCCTTATGCTTTTTATTATGCTTGCGGGATGTACTCCCAGCAGGGCGCAGACCAGGAGCAATGATTACGCGGGGAGTTTTGACAGTGAAAGCTATGATGAATTTGACAGGGAAGAGGCCGGTGACGACGCTATTCCCCAATATGCTGATAAAAAAAGCGCGGATAAACGGGGAAACCAGATCCGCACGGAAAAGAAATACGGGGAGACTGCGGCCAGGGTCAGGGCCGGCGCAAAAACAGATAAGGACGAGTACTATTCATACGATGATAACAGCTACGAGTCCGGTGCAAACGCCGATTATGACGCAGCCGAAAAATTTTACCAGAAGGGATATGCCTCGTGGTACGGAAGGGAATTTCACGGCAAGACCACTGCCTCGGGAGAGAGGTTCGACATGAACCTTATGACTGCCGCGCATAAGACTCTGCCCTTCGGAACTGTTCTGGAGGTAACCAATCTTGAGAACGGTAAAAAGGTAAAACTTAAAATAAATGACAGGGGCCCGTACAGGGGAAACAGGATAATAGATCTTTCTTACAACGCGGCGCGTGAAATCGACATGATCAAGAAGGGTGAAGTAATGGTCGGTATACGTGTAATAAGAATGGGCGACAACTCAGTTGTGAATAATACCGCCGGGAGAAAAAGCGGATATGTTGAGCCGGTTTCCGACGATGAGTATCCCTACCCGGAGGAGAAGCAGAACAGAAAGGGGTCTGCACGGGATGAGGATTTCGATGATTATTCTGAAGATTCGGGTATTATGAAACTGCAGGCCGGCGCTTTTTACTCAAGAAAGAACGCGCAGGCACGGAAGGAGGCAATTGAAGGCCTTACGGACAGGCGCGTGAAGATCATCCAGGATGGCGAATATTTCAAGATCAGGATTGAGGGAATACAGAGCAGAAAGGAACTTGACCGGATCAAAGAGGCGCTCAGGTCCGAGAACATAGAGTCTTTTATGGTAGAGTAGAATTTCACTGCATATAATAAAACAGAAAAGGGGGCTTGCCCCCTTTTCTGTTTTATGCTACTTAATGTTTTCGCGAAGTTTTTGCAGGAACCTGGTCATCTCATCGGTATCCCTGTCCTTTATTATGTGCGTAAGGTACGAAAGCTGTGAGTTTATTCTTTCGATCTGCCGCAGGGTGTAGGAATTAAATAGTATCTCAGAGAGCAGGTAGTCATCCTCAGAGAGTAGTCCCTTCGCTATATCCATGTGCTTCCTGAAAGTGGTGCCGGGGACGTCGATCTTTTTCATGCACGCGGCAAATACCAGTGTTGAGGCGAATGGCGTAGACAGTGAGTAGGCTATGA
>Ga0255345_1007713_pt1 | contig 9960 bp, 6 predicted proteins | sample wastewater_treat_6_FD_192415 | JGI IMG/M metagenome (GOLD analysis project Ga0255345, IMG submission 192415) | Wastewater microbial communities from Lulu Island WWTP, Vancouver, Canada - plant20 | ecosystem: Engineered > WWTP > Wastewater > Unclassified | place: Canada: Vancouver, British Columbia... | reverse complement strand
TTTTTGTTGCCGAGGCATATTGTGTTTCTGGATTGGGAATGACCGAATAAAAGAACTCCGATGTGGAAGGGCCATCTTAAAGAGGAATCCTTGAAGGCCGTGCTGAAATTCATGGCCGGTCACAGGATGCGGCTCGTCGAGATCCACACCGGCGGCCATGCCGGCATCCGGACGCTTCAGCGCGTGGTCAGGGAGTTCCGGCCGCGGAAGATCGCTCCTGTTCACACGTTTCGGCCGGACAGGTTCCACGAGCTCTTTGACAACGTGCTGTCGGTACCTGACGGCAAAGAGATTGCCGATTCATCAGCAATTCCACGTCTCCCCCTGCCAGGCAACCCACGTCCGGAAATCCTCCAGCACCTGCCCGGCAACCTCGGGAGGGCTGATCACCCGCACATGCGGAAGCCAGGGCTTCAGGCACATCATGATCTCCTCGAGCGAGCAGGCGAAGAATCGGACCAGAATCGAGCCGTCGTCCCTGGTCTCACAGATCTCCTGCAATGGCAGGATCCATCGGCGCTGGAAGTAGTGGGCCCAGGCCGCGTCCACCTCGATGAGCACCTCCATGGTGCGCTCCCCGGAAAACCAGATGTTCACGCTCCCCTCCAGCGTCTCGTCCAGATCTTTGGGCATGCCCCTGGATGCCGCCCTGAGCACGCGGATGTCGCTCATGTTGCTCAGCACATATTTCTTGATGATGCGGTCATTGGTGTCGCGGGCCACCAGGTACCACACGCCGTCGAAGTATGCGATGCGGTAGGGCTCGGCCGTCACGCCGTGGGAGGAGCGCCCCTCGTAATAAAAGGAGATCTGCCTGCCGCCCTGGATGGCCTTGATGATCCGGCTCATGGTCTTGCCGCTCAAGGGCACATCGCTTTTCACCTTGATGTACACCGGCCTGCAGGCGGTGTAGTCGCATATCCTGCCCAGCAGGCCGTCGGCAGCTCGCTCGAAGGGCCTGCCCAGATGCGAGACCAGGTCTTTGAGCGCCACGATCAAAGCGAGCTCGGCGTCGTCGAATACCTCGAGATCCTTCAGCAGGTTTTTATCCAGCCGGTAGAGCCCCTTCTTTTCCTCGTTCACCGGGATGCCGGCGCACTTGAGCGCTTTCAGATCGCGCTGGATGGTGCGGGCGTTCACCCCCAGGTCTTGGCTTATCCACGAGGTGCTCGCCGACTCCCTCTCCAGGAAGATCCTCAGGATGCGCCCGAGCCTCATGAGCCGCCGTGTCACCGCCCTGTGTGAATTGTCGACCATGAAAAACTCCTCTCTATTTCATGAGATTTCATGAGATGACTTTACGGCACAACGACCGGCCGAGTAAACACCTTAAAACACGAATTTGCGACACACCTCTGTCGCTATAGCCTTCCAACCAACGAATAACAGGAGTAAAGAGATCTTCTTTCATTTCAATTGACGCCCGAATTCGGGCGGGAAGGAGAGCGTCTTGGAGAGTGCGATCAAAGAGAAGATCATGAATATCCAACCGGGAGACATGCAGCAATACCGGAATGTGACAGTGTTCCCGCTCTTCTGCGGGTTCAAGCCGCCGGTGAAGCATCTTGTCTTGAAAGAAGCCATGGAAAAGGGCCTTATCACCATCGGCGAGGTGAGCGAGATGGGACATGTGCCACAGCTCAAAGTGGCCAGCAATGCGGATGCACCTGTGCTCATCCTGGACGGCGAAGAGCTTTTCGGCGCCAAGCAGAACCGGGTGCTCAACACCACGGTGCTTCTCCGGAAGCACTCGGTCACCATCATCCCGGTGAGCTGCACCGAGCAGGGCAGATGGCACTACGAGTCGAAGACATTCACCGAGTCGGGCATCATCATGTCACCCAGGCTCAGGGAGCTGAAGAACAGGTCCGTGCAGGAATCCTTAAGAACGTCCCGGGAATTCCGCTCAGACCAGGGCGCTATCTGGAACGGCATCAGCGAACAGGCAGACCATGCATCCGTCAGCTCCCCTACCAGCGCCATGCGGGACGTGCACGAGAATCGCAGAGAAGACATCAGCGACTACGGCAGGCATTTCCCCCTCGTGCCGGGCCAGCAGGGGATCCTGGTCGTCATCGGCTCGGAGGTGATAGGCATGGATGTGGTCGCCTACCCTCAGGCCTATGCGCTCCTCCATGATAAGCTCGTGCAGAGTTATGTCATGGATGCGATCATCCAGGAAAGCAACGGACATGGAAACCCGGGCAAGGAAAAGGCTCAGGCCTTCATCGACGGCATCGGCGAATGCACGGTGACACGGTATAAATCCGTGGCCCACGGGTGGGATGTGCGGTTCGAAGGTGAAACCCTCTTCGGCTCTGCCCTTGAATACCGGGGCGGGGCCGTGCACCTGGCTTTCTTCGCTTCGCAGGCCCAGGTGCCTGGGAAGGAGCGGAGCAGGATGTCGGGATACCGGAAGAGGGCCGGGTTCAGGAATCAGATAATATATTGAACAGCAGGGCCTTGCATGGGTTGTCAGTCGTGATGTCACGGGGAAAACATCGAGGCATGAAGAATTGTAGGGACATGAATGGATATGTTGCCTTGGGATCGAACCTGAATGAAAAAGATCCACAGAATCGGCACGCCCGCTGTCCAAGTATGGGGCGAGCCTTGATGACATAATCCAGGTCCTCCTGAAGGCCCTCAAGGTAAAGGACCGGAATCCGTTCATACGATATTTGAAGGAGAAATCGCAGGAAAAACCACCCAAATAAAATCGATCGCATGAGCATTGAAGGGGTTCTCATGGAACAGGCTGCAAGAGAAAGGTTGTTAAAGCTGCATCAATATAAAGAATACATTACAGAGGAGGGTATAGAATGAAAAGAGTATGTGGGTTGTTGGTCTTTGGTATCCTGGTCGTTTCTTCGGTATGTTACGCCGCTGATGCGGAATTGCGGCTTCGTCCGTATTATCTGATCCCCGGGCAGGATGATTATTGGGACTATGCGTTGGGCGTAGATGCTCGATATGTTTTCTGGACGAATCCCAACATGGGCATTGCCCTTTCCGGAGGGTTGGCCACATGGAAAGCCAACGACGATGTGTTTTTTGAAGATGGCTTGGCGGCACAATTGGACGGCTCTGCCCTTGTGATCCCCCTGGGCGCATCAGTGCTTCTCAGGCCCATGCCGGCTGACACCCCGTTCGAACTGACCCTGGAAGGCGGCTTGCGGTATGTGGTGGTCGATTCAAATGTGGATCTTGCCGCAACAGACTTTTATTACTACGCCGAAGACGAGCTGGATATCGAAAACAGCGTGGTGGGGATCCTCGGTGCAGAACTTGGCTTTCCCCTCTCTGATGGAATGGGGCTGTCCTTTGGCTTTGGGTATCAGTTTGATATATCAAAAGGTGATGTCGACTGGTTTGGAGTAGCTATCGAAGAATTCGAGATGAAGGGCCTTTATTTCAACTTCGGAATAAACATAAGTTTGTAATTTCATTTCATCACGTTACGTTACAAAATCGAGGACGTAACGCACGTGATTATGTGGAGTCTGACAGAAAAGAGCCTTGATCAAGCAGGGCGTGAAGGAAGGTCATATGTCTTGCCATGCACAGAGCCTCATCGAAAAGAAGGGCTTCGACCCGTACGACCAGATGAAGAAGTACCTGCTGTGGTACCGCACCGGCTACATGAGCAGGACGAGAACCTGCTTTGACATCGGCGGCACGACCAGGACGGCGCTCGATGCTTTCGGGGGGTCCGGTGAGCCCTTCAGCGTGCCCACTGACCCCCGCAGTTCCGGAAACGGCACGGCCATGTGCTTGGCGCCGGTGCCCATGTTCTTTTTCCCTGACAGGGAGGCAATGATTTTCTACGTGGGCAGATCTCCGGAGCCTTTAATGGCACGTCGAACATACCAGCGTCTTGGCTGCAGCACCTTGCCCTCAAAGACGAGATAATGAAGATGGCAACAAATTTGGCAGAGGGATCAGGTGAATGGCAATGAGTGGACATATTAGATTATATTATAAATTATTAAAATATGATATGTAACATGCAGATACGTTTATCTTTTCATAAAATCCGAATGAAACTGTTTGCAGATTGGAAGATAATTGACAGCTGATCCGGAGAGAAACGATTCTTCGGGAAAAAGGTCAGTCAAGGAGGATGTGATTTCCATATGGATGAGGATGCATACCTGACGACTTCGCGTGGCAGAAAGATGAAAACTGTTGAGAGCGATTCACTGTGCGATCAGATTCCCTTCTCTCCCGGTGACTGGTTAATTGACAGGAACAATCCAGGACAGCCTTGCCAATATACTGGAAACTGCAGAAAGGCGGGCCCTCATATTATGATTCAGGTGACTTACTCCGGAGGGAGTACAATGTACCGCCCACTGTCGAGCCTCGAAGCGAGGCGGAAGATGGCGGATACTATAGAAGACCGTCTGAAGGAAGGCCGTTTCGGGAAGATACGAGATCTCCGCAGACTCATCACCTATGAAAAGCTCAAGGGCGTCCTCCATGAAGTAATATACTCAATGGAGGCGGCCCAGATCGATTTTTATCCATACCAGTTCAAACCAGTCCTCAAATTCATCAATTCCCCCACTGAACGGCTTATCATTGCCGATGAGGTGGGTTTGGGCAAGACGATCGAAGCCGCACTTATCTGGATAGAACTGCAGGCCAGGCGGCAGGCAAAACGGCTTCTTGTGGTATGTCCAAAGATTCTGGCTGAGAAATGGCGGGATGAATTGAGGAATAAGTTTCTTATCGATGCCCGGATTATCGATTTCACTGATTTGCAGCAGGAGATTCGATATCTCAAGAGTGAAGGGCCCGGGCATTCCTTCGCCTTGATCGGGACATATACAGGCCTCAGGCCCCCTAGGCCAGAACTCAAGGTCCTCAGCAATCCGCCGGATGAACAGGATGTGTGCTCACAGAAGACCGGTTTTCTGAGAGAAATCCGTCACTGGCAGATGAATTTTGATCCACTGGATCTGGTCATATTCGATGAAGCGCATTATATGCGGAATCCGGCTTCTTCCACATTCAATCTCGGGTTGTGTCTTGCAGAAACTGCCGGCTCAGTGCTTTGCGTGTCGGCAACACCTGTCAACAACAGCAATATTGATCTGCACAGCCTTCTTCGCCTCACAGATGAAAGTTTTTTTGGAAAACAAGGGATGTTTGAGGAGCTGCTGGAAGTGAACCGGCCAACGGTCCAGGCTGGGAATGCATTGTCTAAAATCCCGGTAGACATGTCCCAGCTTGTATCTGCCATTGAGGGGATGAGCGTCAGCCCATTCATCCAGAACGTGCCACTGTTCAAGCAGATTATCAAACAATTGGAAAGCTTTGACCCCAAAGACAAAGCCCAGCTCGCCAAGTGCCAGGATATCATTGAAAAGCTGAATCTTCTTGGAAGTTATATCAATCGCACACGCCGTGTTCAGGTTAAGGAAAACAGGCCGGTCAGGGAACCGATGGTTCTGCCCGTGGTCTACACGGATGAAGAGATGAAGCTCTATAGAACCATTCTCAAGCTCGTTCGAGCGAGATGCAGAAAAGACAACAGACCTTTCCACGTTTTCCAGAGCATTGGGCTGCAGCTCAGGGCTGCAAGTTGTCTGCCGGCACTGGCAATGGAGATCAGGAGCGGTCGGCTGGGTGACATCGAAGATCTGTTTGTCGAAGACATGGATGAAGACATCTTTGACGATCTGGAGGATGAGCTTTCCGAGAAAGAATTGTATCGCGCTGACCTGGAAACTCTTTTCGAGTATGATTTCGAGGCGAACGACAGCAAGTATAACGAGCTCAAACACATGCTGGTAGAACTGGTTCCAAATGAAAAGGTAATCATTTTTGCATACTATCGCCCGACATTAGCTTACCTGCAGCGCCGGTTGAAGGCAGACGGTATTAATGTGACGGCTATCCACGGGGGGATACCGAACGAGCGCCGCTGGGAGGAGATCGAGCGATTTAAAGACCCACGGGGCCCTCGAGTTCTTCTCTCCTCAGAGGTAGGAAGCGAAGGTATAGACCTGCAATTCTGCAGGGTGATGGCAAACTACGACCTGCCCTGGAATCCGATGCGTGTCGAGCAGCGCATAGGCCGCATCGATCGTGTGGGGCAACAGGCAAGGAAGCTTTCCATAGTCAACTTCAAGGTTCGGGATACTATCGAGGAACGTCTTTATGACAGACTGCATGCAAAGCTTGAGCGTTTCGCCAACAGTCTTGGAGACCTCGAGGCTGTGATCGGGAAAGAGGTTCAGCACCTTACCGTTGAGCTTCTGAGCAAAGAACTGTCTCCCGAGGAAGAGCTCCGGATCATGGAACTGTCCGAGCGGGCAATCGAGGAGCAGTTGATTCTGGTCCAGGCCCTGGAAGAATCGGGGGATGCGCTTATCGCGCTTTCGGATTATGTGCAGCGTAAAATCGAAGAGGACAGGGAAAAAGGGCGATTCCTTCAGCCTGAAGAACTGGAGGATTACCTCAGGGATTTCTTCGACCGGGAATATCAGGGCTGTGAGATCAATCACAACACTCCCCATGAAGGGTGTTTCAGGATAATCCTGAACAATAAAGCTCATGAATCGCTCTCCGATTTTATTGGCGATGATAGGACCCTGAGTGCCCGCCCATTTAGACAGAAGGAGTTTAGTATCACCTTCAGGCGGGAAATATACCAGAAGCTCTCTTTGAGTCAGAGAAGATCAGTTCATTTTGTCAACCACCTATCTCCTCTTATTCGTTGGATCACGAAAATAAACAGGGATCAATCTCACGGGTTTTACGATGTTTCAGCTATTGTCATTCATAATTCCTCTCTCCCCATCGGAGATTACTGTTATCGAATCGAGAGATGGAAGCTGAAAGGACTTTCTAACCGTGAAACACTCACTTATGGCATAGCCCATTTGGAGAGTGGACAGGTTTATCCTGCAGAAGAATCTGAATTCATCATACAGAGCCTCCTGAGACAGGGAAAGGACTGGGAATACGTCGATTGTGATCTCGACGCGCTGGTAGCAGTGCACAGATCTCTGGAAGACGAACTGTCCAAAAGGTTTTCAACGGCCGTGGTTGATTTCGAGGCCGAGAATGAAACAGCTTATCAAATCAAGGTACAACGTGCGACCAACCTGTTCGACCGCCGCATCGAGCAGGACAAGCAGCGGCTTCAGACACTGCATCATGCCGGCCGTGACGCCAGGGCTATCAGGATGATGGAAGGTCGGCTTGCCAAGGGCATAGACAACAAGGAGAAGCGCATTCAGGAGCTCAAAGATAAGGCCGCTGTGGATATTGAGCAAGAGCAGGTGGCAGCGGGGGTATTTCGAGTAATGTAATCTTTGATTAAATAAGAGGGTTCTTATATGGGCTGGTTTTCAAAGAAACTTCATAGTATCAGGGAAAGGTTTTTTGGCAAAGGGCAACAGGGAAAGAAGCTTTCTGAAAGGGATGCTAAGCAGCAAAGTGTATCAGCAGCACAAGAAAAAGTCTTGAAGCTTCCGGCCAAGGAACCTGAGGCCCACAGAAGGAGAGATCCTTATTTCATTCAGATCGGCCTGGACTTCGGGACATCCTATTCAAAGTGCATCTGCCGGGACATAATGACAGACAAAGCCTGGATCTACATCCCCTCCAAAATTCCAGACAACGAGTTACCTTTTCTGATTCCGAGTACATTGGTCTTTCAGGATGATATGATCTCATACCCCGAAGAAGCCGGAACCCTTTATCCTGAAAAGGGTTTGTACAACATAAAGAACGCATTGGTATCGGTGGCCAATGGCAACTTTGAAGACTCTTCGCTCCGGCCTTATCTCAATGCCATTGGCGGCAGTGAACATGAATTGTTGCATGAATTCGTAACCGGCTGTGCTGTGTACTTTCTGGCTGGGACGATAGGCGATATCCGCCAGAAAATACTGGAACGCTTTTCAGGTCTTGGAGAACATCCTCAAGATTATATGGCTATCAATATGGCAATACCCGTTGAAAGTGCTCAACAACCCAATGTGAACAAAATTTTTGAACAGGTTCTGAAAGAGGCCTGGGGCCTGGCTGATCGGATTGCTGGACATCCTGTGCTCCACTGGAAAGAGTTTCAATCGATAAGAGAAAACCGGGAATCTGATATCTATTCTGATGGAGCGTGCAATATTTATCCAGAAGTTAGTGCCAACGTCCAGGGGTTTATCCGCTCTCGCGTCTCAAGCCCTGGCATCTATCTCTTTTCAGATACGGGGGGAGGTACGGTAGATCAAAGTGTATTTATTTTTACTCGACAAGACCATCAGGCGCATTTGAACTACCTCGCGGGACGTGTGCTTCCTCTTGGATCAAGCCATATTGAACGTCTGGCGGCAGAAGAGTCCGGTCATACTGACTGCTTTGCCCTTGAAACCTGGAAGGAAAAGAAAGAAAGAGGCGAAGACGTTCCTGAGTTGAGAAATGCTCAACATAAGATTTATAGGGACTTGGAGCTTGGATCAAGTGGCACTCTGGCCCTGGCTAAAAAGAAATTGTTTGTTAAAAATCAGATGAATGATATCCGGTTGATTTTCTGCGGCGGCGGACACCGTAACTATCCTTATAAAAAGGCGGTAATGCGGCCTTTTTCGGGACCGTTATTCAGCAGGTCAATTTCTCCGCGGGTGATCGGGCTTCCAACCCCCGTTGACATTGAATTAAAAGACCATGAGACGCACTGGATGCGAAGACTTTACGTTGCATATGGTCTGTCTTTTGAAAAAAGCGAGCTTGCCCCCTTCACATACCCAAATGAAATGAGCAATCCGAAGCCGGAAGAGGTATGGCAACGGTACAGGAAATTTACTGAAGCGCCAACGAAAGAACAATGTTAGCGCGTGGAAGCCAGAAGACCAATATTCAGGAGCTGGTGTTTCTATTACTTCAATGGCTGAATATAGAAATTTCATTATAGGTCTTACAATCTTCTCTCAGAAGCAAAAGAGCAGAGGAGATGATTGCGGGCCTCATCAGATGAAATTTAGAGGTACTCAGAAATATTCAAGTGTAGCAGCCGCTACATACGGAAGCTATGTTACATCACCCCTACCCTTCAACCCTTTGACATCAAAATATATTCGGCGTACTATACCATGTCTATCGTGGTCAAAGACGGTGGTTCGAATGACACGAAGATCTTGGTTCATCATACCACCCATCATGCAAAGACGAACATGGCCAGCTGTTAACTGTGAATGGGCATTGTTTAACGAGATGAGGCATCATTGAAAGGTAGCGTTGCGGTCCGATCATGAATACAGAAGAGAAGCGAATACATAATCTGTCTCGCCTCGGCCTTAGTTTCGAACGTGGTGGCGCACATTTAGCCCGCACCATGATGTTAAAGGAATTGCATGCCCTGCTTGCCTATGTCGACACTGAAAACGCGCAGAAGAGCGATTATCTCAATGCAATAATGGTTGATAATTGTCTTGGGAAGCGGTCCGGAAGAACGCGAAAGATCACAGCAAGGCACCTGATCGGTCTCTATGCCCTTGACCCTTCTGTAACCATCTTTCGTGCCCTGCATTACTATTGGAAACGAGACCCCAAAGCCCAGCCCTTACTTGCGCTGCTCTGTGCTTATTCAAGAGATGGCGTGTTGCGATCAAGCTCACCATTCATTCTGCAATCTCATCAAGGGAAAGAGGTGTTCAGGGATGACATGGAAGCGTATCTCGATGCACAGGAACCAGGGCGCTTCAGCAAAGCAACTTTAAAGTCTACAGCCCAGAACATCAGTTCAACCTGGACACAGTCAGGACATTTTTCCGGCAGGGTACATAAGATTCGATCCAGGGCCGAAGCAACACCAGGCTCTGTCTCTTATGCGCTGTTCCTCGGATACATAACCGGCGCAAGGGGGCCGGCCCTGTTCGAGACAGAATATGCCAAGCTTCTGGATTGTCCAAAAGAGTCTGCAATCGAAATGGCTGTCGAGGCATCCAG
>Ga0255345_1007711_pt1 | contig 9962 bp, 10 predicted proteins | sample wastewater_treat_6_FD_192415 | JGI IMG/M metagenome (GOLD analysis project Ga0255345, IMG submission 192415) | Wastewater microbial communities from Lulu Island WWTP, Vancouver, Canada - plant20 | ecosystem: Engineered > WWTP > Wastewater > Unclassified | place: Canada: Vancouver, British... | reverse complement strand
TTAAATTCGATTTTTCCTTCTCGGGCAAGCCAGCCTAGTGCCATATTCAAATCTTTTTCAGAGAGTTTGGTGCTTTTTTTAAGCGCTTTAACGTCCATTTCTCCTTTTTCGTTCAATACTTTCCATACGGCTCCGGCATTAATTCCGATGTTTTCTGTTGACATAGCGGTTTGGTTTTTAGTTATACAAAAAATTTATATCACCTACAAAGTTAGTTAAAAGTTTTCAATTGTCCAAAAAATTAATTTAATCTGTTGCTGAAAAGGAATTTCCTTTTAGTAGCTTTTTCAGCTTAAGTTTTGCTGAGTTGAGGCAGACTAATTTTTTGATTCTTCGTTTATAAAATGAAATGTTTTCTGCTCGATAATTTGTTGATAGGCGATGCGAGAGGCTTTTTGTTGAGATTCTTTCTTGTTCAGTCCCGTTGATTCGGAAACAGGCATTCCTTCTATGAGTACACGCGACAGAAAAATTGGTTGATGGTTTTCGTTGTGAGTTTTGCAGGACATCTCGAAGTCGATTTGGAAGTGATTTTTCTGACACCATTCAATTAATTTCGATTTATAGTTCATCTCGAATTTTTCTACTTTTGACAAATCGATAAAAGGCTCAAAAAGTTTTGTTTTGACAAACGTCATACAGTGGTTGTATCCGTAATCGAGATAAATTGCGCCAATTAAAGCTTCCAAAGCATTTCCGTAAATATCGTTGCTGACTTGCGGATTCACATTTTTGGAAACTTTCACAATTTTGTCCAATTCAAGTTTCAGTGCCAAGTGATTCAACGAATCGCGATTGACAATTTTGGAACGAATATTGGTGAGAAACCCCTCATCTTTTTGCTCATAATACCGGTAAAATAAATCGGAAACGATAGCGTTCAATACGGCATCACCCAAAAACTCAAGTCTTTCGTTGCTCACAACTTTCCCATCATGGTTCGTCATTGACAAGGAGCGATGTGTCAGAGCCAGCAGGTAATAGTTGATATCGCGCGGATAAAAGCCCAATAGTTTTCGGAACAAAGAATAAGGCTCTTTTCTGTATTTGGAAAAGAGCCCATTCAAATGAAAGAAATTTTTCACGAACTTATTTGGTGAATTTTTTTAATATAACACTTGCATTATGTCCACCAAAACCAAAGTTGTTGGATAAAGCTGCATTAATGGTTCTTTTCTGTGGCTTATTGAAGGTAAAGTTTAACCGGTAATTAATATCGGGGTCTTCATCGCCTTCCGTGAAATTAATGGTGGGCGGAACCACATCATTAATAATGGCAAGCGTACAGATAATGGCTTCAACAGCACCGGCAGCGCCCAGCAAATGGCCTGTCATCGATTTGGTTGAACTGATATTCAGTTGATATGCCTGTTCTCCAAAAACGTTTTCAATGGCTTTTGCTTCGGATGTGTCGCCAACGGGCGTAGAAGTACCATGAACATTAATGTAGTCGATGTCTTCAACTTGCATTCCTGCATCTTTGAGTGCACTCTTCATGGCGAGGATAGCGCCAAGTCCTTCAGGGTGTGAAGCTGTCAAATGGTAAGCATCAGCCGACATGCCGCCGCCTGCCACCTCACAAAGTATATTTGCTCCACGAGCCAAAGCATGATCCAATTCTTCCAGAATCATGCAACCGGCTCCTTCGCCAATGACAAAACCATCTCTGCTTTTGCTGAAAGGGCGTGAAGCTCCTGCAGGATCATCATTTCGGGTAGATAGTGCCATCATGGAATTGAATCCGCCAACTCCGGCAGGTGTGATGGCTGCTTCGGCTCCTCCAACAACAAACATTTTTGCTTTGCCTAAACGGATGTAATTGAAGGCATCGATAATTGAATGAGTAGATGAAGCACAAGCTGAGGTTGTAGCATAATTTGGGCCTTTAAAACCATAAAGAATGGAAATCTGACCTGCTGCAATATCTGAAATCATCTTCGGGATAAAAAACGGGTTAAATTTCGGGCCCATTTCCTTGTTGAGAAAATAGTTTGAAACTTCCTGCTCAAAAGTAGTGATTCCGCCAATTCCCGACGAAAAGATGACGCCAACTTCATCCTTGTCGACAGTTTCCAAATTTATTCCGCAGTTTTCAATAGCTTGCTTGGCAGCTGCGATAGCATACTGAGCATAAGGATCGACTTTTCTGATTTCCTTTTTTTCGAAATACTGAAAAGGATCAAAATCCTTGACTTCGCAAGCAAATTGCGTTTTAAATTGAGAAGCATCGAAGTGAGTGATGGGACCAGCTCCACTTACCCCATTGAGGATATTTTCCCACAGTTTGGGAACAGATGAACCCAATGGAGTAATGGCTCCCAGCCCTGTAACAACTACTCTTTTTAATTCCATAACAAATAAGGAATGTTATTTTTTAGCATTTTCGATATAGCTTACAGCATCGCCAACAGTGGTGATTTTTTCAGCTTGATCGTCAGGAATAGAAATACCGAATTCTTTTTCAAATTCCATAATCAATTCAACCGTATCAAGCGAATCAGCGCCAAGATCGTTGGTAAAGCTTGCCGATGGTGTAATTTCTGCTTCATCAACACCCAATTTGTCTGCAATAATAGTCTTTACTTTTTCTTCAACTTCTGACATAATTTTAAGTTTTAAGTTTATAAATAAAAATTGTTTTATAATTTTGCGGTGCAAAGAAATGAAATTTTCTTCAAATAATCATCACTTTTTAGAAAAAAATATGTTTTTTTGCACAAATCACCTGTTTTTGAGCATTTTTTCTTCATCAATTATGTCAAAAAATATCGCCTTGTTTGCTTCGGGTTCAGGTTCCAATGCTGAGAATATAATTCGTTATTTTACAGGCAATTCCGATTTTTCTTTTCCTCTCATTATTTCCAACAACGAGAAAGCTTTTGTTCATGAGCGGGCAAAAAAACTGGGTGTTCCTTCGCTTACTTTTCCGCGGGAAGATTTTATCGATGGAGGAAAAATTTTGAATTTACTTCAGGAGAAAAATATTGATGCGATTGTTTTGTCCGGATTTTTACTGAAAATTCCCGATTCGATTATCGAAGCTTATCCGCAAAAGATTGTCAATATTCATCCTGCTTTGTTGCCAAAGTTCGGAGGGAAAGGTATGTATGGCATGAAGGTGCATCGCGCCGTGTTGGAAGCTGGAGAAAAGGAGACGGGCATTACCATTCACTATGTCAATTCAAATTACGACGAAGGCGATATTATTTTTCAGGCAAAATGTCCCGTGTTGCCCGACGATACTCCCGAATCGGTTGCTCAAAGGGTACATGCTCTCGAATACGAGTTTTTTCCCCGAATCATTGCCGAAATATGGAAATAAATTTCTCCGTTCAATTTTCAGATCGTTCCTGAAGAAGTTTCAGCTTATTTTTCATTTTCATTCATTTGCATGATTACTGAAAGGAGTTTTATAGGTTTGATTTTATGAATCGGGAAAGTTTGTTTTTAAATAGTCGGTGTGTAAATTGAAAATTATCATGTACTTTTGTACAAAGAAATAGTTTTAAAAAAGAAGAATAATTTAATTGATCGGATAATTATATGGCACTTCAATGTGGTATTGTAGGTTTGCCGAATGTTGGCAAATCCACATTATTCAACTGTCTGTCGAATGCAAAGGCTCAAGCGGCCAATTTTCCTTTTTGTACCATTGAACCCAATGTTGGCGTTACGCAAGTTCCCGACGAAAGGATTAATATCTTGGCCCGATTGGCAAATCCCCAAAGATTAGTCCCGGCTACGGTAGAAATTGTGGATATTGCCGGACTGGTAAAAGGTGCGAGTAAAGGAGAGGGCTTGGGAAACAAATTTTTGGCCAATATTCGTGAAACAGATGCCATTCTGCATGTATTGCGGTGTTTTGAAGATGAAAATGTGGCCCACGTCAATGGAGTTATTGACCCGGTTCGTGACAAGGAAATAGTGGATGCGGAGTTGCAGTTGAAAGATTTGGAAACAGTAGAAAGTCGAATAAATAAAGTGCAGAAACAGGCCCAAACCGGTGGCGACAAGCAGGCTAAAATAATTTATGAAATTTTGCAGGAATATCGGTCAGCTTTGTTACAGGGAAAATCGGCACGTACCGTAGTGTTGGACAAAGAATCTAAAAAGTTGGTCAAAGATCTTTTTTTATTGACCGACAAGCCTGTAATGTATATCTGTAATGTGGACGAAGCTTCTGCAACAAGCGGAAATGCTTATGTGGAGGCGGTGAGAGAAGCAGTAAAGGAAGAGAATGCCGAAATATTGGTGGTGGCTGCCGCAACTGAAGCCGAAATTGCCGAGCTGGAATCGTATAAAGAGCGTCAGATGTTTTTGGAGGAACTTGGTTTAAAGGAATCGGGAGTATCCCGCTTGATTCAATCGGCTTATCGTTTGCTCAATTTGGAAACATTTTTTACTGTCGGACCGTTGGAAGTTCGGGCATGGACTTACGAAAAAGGATGGAAAGCTCCGCAATGTGCCGGAGTAATTCATACCGATTTTGAAAAAGGTTTTATTCGTGCTGAAGTGATCAAATATGAGGATTTTGTGGCTTTAGGTTCTGAAACTGCTTGCAGAGAAGCAGGAAAGATTTATATCGAAGGCAGGGATTACGTGGTGCAGGATGGCGATATTATGCATTTCCGATTCAATGTTTGAGTTTAATCTATTTTGCTTCAAAAAGCGTTAAAAAGCAAAATTTGTCATGCGCGTTTTAGTTCAGCGAGTAACAGAAGCTTCGGTAGAAATTGATCGACTAATAATATCTTCCATAGGAAAAGGATTGCTGGTTTTCATTGGTATAGAAAGCACCGATACTTTGCAGGATGCCGAATGGTTGGCCGGTAAAACAGCAGCATTACGTATTTTTGACGACGAAAAAGGAGTTATGAATCTTTCCGTTACAGATATCGATGGAGAAGTGTTGGTGGTGAGTCAGTTTACACTTTGTGCAGAAACTCGGAAGGGGAACCGACCTTCTTATATTCGGGCTGCACGGCATGAAACAGCTATTCCGCTTTACGAAAGTTTTTGTAAAATAATGGAACAAAAAACCGGTAAAGAGGTTAAAACCGGCGTTTTTGCAGCCGATATGAAAGTTAAACTGGTAAATGATGGTCCGGTAACTATTTGGATAGACAGTAAAGTTTGATAATTTTGCTGTTGCATTGCAGAAAAAATCAAAAACTAAAATGTTTGTCCCATTTTTTTGTTGTTCCAAAGTTTTCGATTTTTTTGATTTCAGTGGTTTTAAAAAAGTATTTACCATAAATTAGGATAAAGAATGAAAAAACATATTCCAAATTTTCTGACCTGCTTGAATTTATTTTCTGGTTGTATTGGGGTTTATTATGCTTTTCAGGGAAATTATTTTGCTGTATTGGTTTTCATTTTGATTGCTGCTTTTTTCGATTTTATTGATGGATTGGCTGCCCGCCTGTTGCAGGCTTATTCGCCTATGGGAAAAGAGCTCGATTCTTTGGCCGATGTTGTGAGTTTTGGCTTGGCACCCGGAGCGGTATGTTTTAGTTTGCTCTCTCAAAGCTCCTTGCCGTTTTGGGTAGCGTTTGCCGGTTTCGTCATTACTTTGTTTTCGGCTTTGCGACTGGCCAAATTCAACATCGATGAGCGGCAAGGTTCCTCATTCCTGGGTTTGGCAACTCCGGCAAATGCCATTTTTTGGGTTGGATTGGGCTATTCTTTTTCCGAATTCTTAACGGCAAACAGTTGGTTGATTTTGATTTTGATTGTAATTTTCAGTGCTTTGCTGGTATCGGAAATCCCCATGTTTTCTTTAAAATTCAAAAACCTGAAATGGGAAGAAAATGAATTGCAATATATTTTCTTGATGTTGTGTGTTTTGTTTCTTTTTGTTTTTCAACTGAATGCTTTTGTTCCCATTATTATTGCCTATCTTTTTTTGGCTGTTGTTAAAGTTGTTTTCAAAATTTGATTTTTTGTGCCGTTTCGTTCTGTCCGAATAGGAAGTTGACTTTTTTCTTGTTTAAAACGCTTTCTCTTTCATTTCGTTATACGGTAAGGATTTATTACTTTTGCAGTCGAAATTTTTGAATATAACTTTTTACAAAACACGAAACGTGTGTCCATCAATATAACAAAACTTTCAAAAAACTTCGGACAACAAAAGGTTTTGGACGATGTCTGTTTTGACATCGACAAAAATGGAGTAGTTGGTTTTTTGGGGCCAAATGGCGCCGGAAAAACAACCACGATGAGAATTATTGCAGGAGCTTTGCCTTACGAAACGGGCAGTGTAAAAGTTTGTGGTCATGAAGTGAAGGACGCGCCTTTGAAAATCAAATCGCTGATTGGTTATTTGCCCGAACAAAATCCATTGTACGAGGAAATGTATGTAAAAGAATATCTGCTTTTTATTGCGGATGTTTACAAATTGGGACAATACAGGAACAAAAAAGTGGATGAGATGATTGATAAGGTAGGTCTTCGTGCTGAATTCCGTAAAAAAATCGGACAGCTTTCCAAAGGATATCGTCAGCGGGTTGGGTTGGCACAGGCTTTGATTCATGAGCCGAAAGTTTTGATTTTGGATGAACCTACAACCGGCTTGGATCCCAATCAGTTGGAAGAAATTAGAACTTTAATTCTGGAGTTGGGAAAAGACCGAACTGTGTTACTCAGTACTCACATTATGCAGGAAGTTAAAGCTTTGTGCAACAGAGTAATCATTATAAATAAAGGAAAAATTGCTGCAGATTTTGAGGAACTTTCGTCCATTCACTCTTTAAATCGGGATATTTTTCAGGTTGAAGTAGAATTTTTTAAAAAACCGGCAGCAAAAGATATTGAAAATATTCCTGGGGTATTGAAAGTGAATTTTTTGGATGAAACCCGTCTGTTGATTGTGGCTTCGGAAGATATTCGCAGTGAGATTTTTGATTTTTCCGTGAAACAGGGAAATAAAATTCTGCTGATGAAATTGGTGGAACAGGAAATTGAGCAGGTCTTTCGCAGTTTGACCGCAGAAAGTTAATGTTGGAAAAAAATTTTGGCACGGAAATAATTCAGGATACAATTTTTTTTGTTGGAGTTTTACATGACAGAGAATTTTGACATAAGGAGCAACAATATCGAAAAGGATTTTGAAAATGCATTGCGTCCGCTGACGTTTTCAGATTTTGAAGGACAAAATAAAATTGTAGAAAATCTGAAAGTTTTTGTTCAAGCGGCTCGCATGCGTTCCGAATCGCTCGATCACGTGCTTTTGCATGGGCCTCCGGGATTGGGGAAAACCACTTTGTCCAATATCATTGCTCACGAACTCAATGTTGGCATTAAAATTACTTCGGGGCCTGTACTCGATAAACCTGGCGATTTGGCCGGTTTGCTCACCAGCCTGGAACCGAACGATATTTTGTTTATTGACGAAATTCACAGACTGAGTCCGGTAGTGGAAGAGTATTTATATTCGGCTATGGAAGATTACCGGATAGATATTATGATCGACAAAGGTCCAAGTGCGCGTTCCATTCAGTTGGAGCTGAATCCTTTTACACTGATTGGAGCAACTACTCGCAGCGGATTATTGACTTCTCCCTTAAGAGCCAGATTTGGTATCAATTGTCATTTCGAGTATTACGATACAGAAGTGATTACGCATATTATTAAACGTTCTGCTTATTTGTTGAATGTGCAAATTGAAGAGAGGGCAGCCATAGAAATTGGCAGTCGAAGTCGGGGAACACCTCGCGTGGCAAATGCTTTGCTGCGGCGTGTACGCGATTTTGCACAGGTTAAGGGAAGCGGCAAAATCGATTTGGAAATTGCCTGTTATGCGCTCGAAGCTCTGAATATCGACAAATATGGATTGGACGAAATAGACAATAAAATTTTAACTACCATTATCGACAAATTTAATGGTGGCCCTGTTGGGTTGTCTACTATTGCTACAGCACTTGGCGAGGATGCCGGCACGTTGGAAGAAGTATATGAACCATTTCTGATCATGGAAGGCTTTCTGAAACGCACGCCACGAGGAAGAGAAGTTACAGAGTTGGCATACAGGCACTTGGGAAAGTCGAAAATGGGGATGATGGATACACTTTTTTGAAAAATTTTAGCAGTTTCAACCGAGCCATTGTAAAATATATTTAAAAGAGAATATGCCGGAAAAGCAGATGAAAAGGCTGGCAAAAGATACAGCCATTTACGGATTGAGCAGCATCATAGGGAAATTTCTCAACTGGTGTTTGGTGCCCTTGTACACCTACGTGTTGGAAAGTTCGGCTGATTATGGAATAGTTACCAACCTGTATGCTTGGACGGCTCTGTTGTTGGTGATTCTTACTTATGGAATGGAAACGGGATTTTTCCGTTTTGCCAATAAAAATCTGGATGATGCACCTAAAGTTTATGGTACCACCATGATTTCGGTGGGGTTCACTTCCTTACTTTTTGCAACCATTTGTGTGATTTTTTCGCAACCCATTGCCAATGGAATGGGTTATCCTAAATATCCCGAATTTATAGCTATGCTGGCCATAGTGGTTTCTATGGATGCTTTCGATGCCATTCCGTTTGCTTATTTGCGCTATAAAAATCGTCCCATAAAATTTGCTGCATTAAAGCTTTTCATGATTTTTACCAACATTTTTTTCAATATCTTTTTTCTGGTTATTTGTCCGTGGTTGCAAAAGAAAGCGCCCGGTTTAATCAGTTGGTTTTACAATCCGCATTACGGAGTGGGTTATATTTTTGTAGCCAATCTGATTTCGACTGCTGCTGTAACACTGGCTTTGCTGCCCAATATGTTGGAAGCTAAATTCCGTTTGGACATGGCCTTGTTGAAGAAAATGCTTCAATATTCATTGCCCTTACTCTTATTGGGAATAGCAGGAATTATCGATCAAACCATCGACAAAATTATTTTTCCCTTTCTTTTCGAAGACAAAGCCTATGCAGCTGCTCAATTGGGAATTTACGGCGCCTGTTTCAAAATTTCGATGGTGATGATGATGTTTACTCAGGCTTTTCGTTATGCTTATGAACCTTTCATTTTCGCCCAGTATAAGGATAAGAACAGTACAGCTGCCTATGCCGATGCGATGAAATATTTCATCATTTTTTCCTTGATGATTTTTTTGGGTATGGTTTTTTATCTGGATATTTTCAAATTCATTATCCGAAGCGATTACTGGGCAGGGTTGCGTGTTGTTCCCATCGTATTGTTTTCCTATTTGTTTCAGGGTGTGTTTTTTAATCTTTCGCTTTGGTACAAGCTCACCGACAAAACCATGTATGGAGCTTGGATTTCGATTGTGGGAAGTTTGATTACAATTACCATCAATATCATTTTTGTTCCCGTTTTCAGTTATATGGCTTCGGCGTGGGCTTCGTTTGCCTGTTATTTTGTGATGATGCTCATATCTTACTTTTTGGGACAGAAATATATGCCGATTAAATATGATTTAAAAACTATCGGTCTCTACACCATTGTAACTCTTGCCTTGTACGGCATCAGCCTTTTGATTGCAACGCCTTATTTGTGGCTTAATTTGCTGTTGAAAACCATTTTGTTTGTTCTTTTCGTAGCTTTATTAATAAAACGTGATTTTCCGTTACAGTCAATTCCTGTAATCAATCGTTATCTGAAAAAATCATGAATCAGCGTTTATTGCATATTATTACACCTGTCAAAGATTCGTTGGAAACAACTTTGCAAACCATTGAAAGTATCATGAATTCGGATTTTAAGTCGAATTTTCAATATACCGTTTATAATGATTTCAGTTCCGACGAAACAACCGAAAAGCTTGAGATTGTTTCTGCCGAAAAGGGATTTAGTTTGGTGAATTTGAAAGATATTACCACGCATCCTTCTCCAAATTATTTGTTGGTTTTGCAAATGGCACAACAAAGCGCTTTGTCGGATGGCGCACATTTGCTGATTGTGGAATCGGATGTAGTGGTGAAACAAAATACCATTCAGGTTTTATTTG
>Ga0255345_1007704_pt1 | contig 9967 bp, 7 predicted proteins | sample wastewater_treat_6_FD_192415 | JGI IMG/M metagenome (GOLD analysis project Ga0255345, IMG submission 192415) | Wastewater microbial communities from Lulu Island WWTP, Vancouver, Canada - plant20 | ecosystem: Engineered > WWTP > Wastewater > Unclassified | place: Canada: Vancouver, British Columbia... | reverse complement strand
AGGCTATATGCAATAAGGTTTTCAGTGATAATTCAAGCATTCTGCCCCGCTCAAACTTCGGTGCGTGTGGACAGGAAAGTAGCCCGCAATCCCTTACTGCATATAGCCTCAACCGTTAGCGTTCATTGTAAAAAAACAGAAAGACGACAGAATGACAAAGGAATTTTTGCTGCATAAATAAAAAGAAAAATGAAAATTGCCGACACACAAAACAACACATTTCCAAGCTCCAACACGCAAGCCGATGCTTCAGCTTGCAAAAGAGTTGTTTTCTTACCTACGCACCCAAGCCCACCCACCACCCTTGATAACTCGTTGACAAGAATTGCAAAAAAATGAAAGCATTACGACACGAAAAATGTATTTTTGAACTTTTAGAAATTGAATTATAATATTATGGACGGACAAAGTCTTACACCAGATAAAATTAAGCAGGAGCAATTAAAAGAATTGTTTCCCGAAGTATTTAGCGAAGGTAAAATTGATTGGGAAAAGCTGAAAGCCACACTTGGCGAGGATATTACATTTAGCAACGAGCGTTATGTCTTGAATTGGGCTGGTAAAAGCGATGCTTTTAAAGTATTGCAAGCACCGAGTACAAAAACACTTATTCCTGCAAAAGATGAGAGCGTAAACTTTGACGAAACCGAAAATATTTTTATTGAGGGCGAAAACCTCGAAGTGCTGAAAGTTTTGCAAAAAAGCTACTTCGGCAAAATTAAAATGATTTATATTGACCCGCCTTACAACACAGGTAGCGATTCATTTATTTACCCCGACAAATTTTCTGAAACTAAAGAAGAATACCAAAAACGTGTAGGTGACAAAGACGAAGAAGGCTACATGACCAAAGACGGTATGTTCCGTAAAAACAGTAAGGAAAACGGACAATACCATAGTAATTGGCTTAATATGATGTACCCTCGTTTATTTTTGGCAAAGAACCTTCTGAAAGATGATGGAATTATATTTGTTTCAATTGATGATAATGAAGTACATAATTTAAGATTATTACTTAATGAAATATTTGGTGAAGAGAATTTTTTAGCTCAAATCACAATTATAACAGGGGCGAATCAAGCGGGAGAAGGAGTTAAGTTTCAAAAAAACACAGAGTATTGTATTGTATATTCTAAAAATCCAGACGCTAATTGCATTACACGAGTTGATAAGGTTAATGAATCTTACAGAAATTTGAATGATGCACCAACGCCTTTAGAAACTCGTGATGAAATGGGTTATACAATCTATTATAATAAAGATACTAAAGATTTAATACCACTTAAAGATTACGATAAAGACAAAATAAGTACGAATGATTCAGAGCAGGTTTACAAAAATGATGTTAATTTAATTGAAAAAGGCTACATTCCAATTAGACCTGGTATTAGAAATAAGAAACTTCATCGTTGGCGTTGGGGAATGGATACTTTTATTGCAAGAAAGAATGAAATAGTTGTATTTGAAAATGACAACGAGTACAAAGTTGCTTTCAAGCAAGAAGGGATGAATCCGCCTAAAAATTATCTTAACTTTGGGGGAGGTGCATCTGAATTAAAAGAACTATTTGACGACGAACAATTTTTTGATTATCCTAAAAGCTATAAATATATACAGTACCTTATCTCTATCGGAAGTAGTAACAGTGATTTAATTCTTGATTTCTTTTCTGGTTCAGGTACAACTGCCCAAGCGGTTATGGAAATGAATAAAGAAGATGGGGGAAGTCGAAAATATATATGTGTTCAGTTACCAGAACCATGCGAAGAAAATAGCGAAGCATATAAGGCCGGTTATAAAACTATTTCAGAACTTTCAATTGCAAGAATTAAAAAAGTTATCAGAAAAATTTTAGAGGAAAAGCAATCATTGATAAATCAAAATTCTGAATATCAAAATCAAATTAATGAATTTGAAAAAAATATTGAAGTTCTAAAAGAAAAAGAGAGCCCTCAATTATTTGATAGCAAGAAACAATCGAAAGAAATTGAAAAAAACTTAAATAAGATTAATGACCTAAAATTTAAGATAATCGAAAATCTTGAACAAGTTGAGAAAATTGATTTTTCTGATTTGGGCTTGAAAATATTAAAATTACAAGATAGCAATTTCAAACAATGGCAACAAATTGAGGGTAAAGACGCAAAAGCATTGGAAGAACAAATGAAACTATTTATTGACCCTGTTGCAGAAAATGCCACCATCGAAAATATGGTTTTCGAGCTACTTTTAAAAAGCGGAAAAGATTTGAATTGTAAAATTGAACGTGCAACGGACTATTTTAAAATAAATGAAAACGAATTGGTTTTCGTGCTCGAAAAAGCTACACAGGAAATTATTGAAGCAGTTATCAAAGCAAAACCTTTGAAAGTTGTTGCGTTGGATAAATTATTTAAAGGCAACGACCAGTTGAAAACCAACACTGTATTGCAAATGAAAGATGCAGGTATTGAATTTAAAACAATTTAAACCATGAAGCTATCTTTTGAACCCAATTTGCAATATCAGCAAGATGCAATAAAGTCAATTACTGCCTTGTTCGAGGGGCAACCGATGGAAGATTCCATTGTGGAATTTAAACTTGAAGAAAAAGGCAAATTATCTTTAATCAATGGCATTGGCAACAAACTTGTATTATCTGAAGAACAAATACTTGAAAATTTACAGGAAATCCAAACTGTAAATGAAATTAGCAAAGCAAAGAAATTGGATGGTTTTCATTTTTCGGTAGAAATGGAAACAGGCACAGGTAAAACGTATGTGTATTTGCGAACTATTTACGAGCTTTTCAAACAATATAGTTTTAAAAAATTTGTAATTGTGGTTCCTTCGGTGGCTATTCGTGAAGGGGTTTTAAAAAACCTTGAAATTACTCACGAGCATTTTCAAAATCTGTACGACAATGTACCTGTTCATTTTCAGGTTTACGACAGTACAAAAGTTTCATCGTTACGAGGTTTTGCAACAGGCAATAATATTGAGGTTCTGGTTATCAATATTGATTCATTCGCCAAAGACGAGAATATTATTAACAAACCAAACGATAAGTTAAACGGTCAACGACCAGTTGAATTTATACAAACTACAAATCCATTTGTAATTGTGGACGAACCGCAAAACATGGAAACCGAAAAACGTATTGCGGCAATCGAAAATTTAAAACCGCTTTGTACGCTTCGCTACTCGGCTACGCACAAAAACCAGTATAACCTTACATACAGCCTCAATCCTGTAAAAGCTTACGATATGGGTTTGGTAAAACAAATAGAGGTTGATTCAATAATAGAGGAAAATTCAAATAACGATGCTTTTATTTCGGTTGATTCTGTAACGGCAACAAAAACAAAAGTAACGGCTAAAGTTTCAATTTTTGTAAACGATAAAAATGGAGTTACAAAAAAGTCGTTATCGGTAAAAGTTGGCGATGACCTTTACAAACTATCAAACGAGCGTGAAATTTACTCAAATGGGTATATAATTGAAGAAATTGACGCTTCGAATAATTGTATTTCGTTATCGAACGGCAATATATTGTACAAAGGCGATTCGCAAGGTGGTTTGACAGATGAAGTAATGAAGTTTCAAATTCGTAAAACAGTTGAAGAACACCTGAAAAAAGAACTTCGTTTAAGACCCAAAGGAATTAAAGTTTTATCGCTTTTCTTTATTGATAAAGTTGCAAACTACAGACAATACGATGCTTCTGGAAATCCAACTCATGGCAAATTTGCTCAATGGTTCGAGGAAATATATAAAGAGCTAATTGCAAAACCAGCATTTAAAACGCTGGATAAATTCGCAATTGAAGAAATACACAACGGCTATTTTTCGCAAGATAAGAAAGGGAAAATGAAAGACACATCGGGCGAAACCCAAGCCGATGATGATACTTACAGCCTTATAATGAAAGACAAAGAAAAACTATTGGATATTGAAAATCCTTTGCGTTTTATCTTTTCACATTCAGCCTTGCGTGAGGGTTGGGATAATCCAAACGTATTTCAGATTTGTACACTTAACGAAACAAAATCAGAGATTAAAAAACGTCAGGAAATTGGTCGAGGTTTACGACTTGCCGTTGATAAAGATGGAAAACGAATTTACGACCAAACAATAAACCGTTTGACTGTTATTGCAAACGAATCGTATGACGATTTTGCAAAAGCACTTCAAAAAGAAATTGAAGAAGATTGTGGCGTAAAGTTTACAGGTAGGATTAAAAATTCCAAAGACCGTACACAAATCAAATACCGCAAAGGTTTTGAAGCCGACCCACGTTTTCTCGAAATTTGGGAGAAGATTAAAACCAAAACCACTTATCGTGTTGATTACTCAACAAACGATTTGATTACACTTGCAGCAAAAGCAATCAAAGAAATTCCCGAAATAAAAGCCCCATCAATTCGTTCGACAAAAGTATCAGTAACAATGACCGATGAAGGCGTTGGAACTTCGTATGTTGGCGACAAAATAGAATCGTATGGCGGTTATTCATGGAAAATCCCCGATGTTTTAGGTTACATTCAAAGCAAAACCGAATTAACACGCTCAACAATTCAAGAAATATTAAGCAAATCGAGCAGGATTAATGATATTTTAATTAATCCGCAATTATTCCTCGATTTAGCTTCACAAGCCATTAAACGCACCTTGTACGATTTAATGATTGACGGAATAAAATACCATAAAATTGGAGATACAGAATATTACACACTTGAATTATTTGATGATAAAGATTTTGAAGTTTACTTAAACGATTTCGCTTTTAAAGTTGCCGACAATTCAAAAACAATTTATGAAGAATACATTCCTTTAGATTCGGGAGTAGAAAGCAGATTTGCACAAGATTGTGAAACAAGCGAACAAGTTAAATTCTATTTCAAGCTACCAAACTGGTTTAAGATTCCAACACCAATTGGCAATTATAATCCCGATTGGGCAATAGTTTTTGAGGGCGACAAGAAAATATATTTTGTAGCAGAAACCAAAGACACAGGTTCGCCACAAGTTGATTTATCAAAATTAGGCAGAGACGAACAACTGAAAATAAAGTGCGGTAAAGCACATTTCAACGAGTTTGAAGATATTGAATACAAAGTAGTGAATAAAATAGGACAATTGATTGAATAGCCCACACTTCGTAGTCAAGCACATTGGCTGGTCGCTCGAAAATGCCAACGCACGTCCAAAACCAGCCAAAGAGCTTGCCTACCCAAACGCACGGACAGAAAGACAATGCAGCAAAAATGAAAGATAAAATGACTGGAAAAATAAACAACGAAACGCTAACAACGTGTATAAAACATTTGGCAGTCAGTGGTTTATCAAGCGTTTCAGCTCGTATCAAAAGTAGTTGTAACTTGATAGAAAATCGCTTCGAAATGCCAAACGTTTCATACACGCAACCGTTAGAGCCAATGCAAAGAAAAAAGACGCGCAGACAATTTTTAGACAACGACATATTCTGACGTATGACAGAAGAAATTTTGAATTTTAAAAAGGGGAAGCCGAAAACCTGAAAGAGTAGGCGTAAAATATTAAACAAGAATAATTATGGCAATTTCAGATGTTCAATTAAAAAACAAATACTATCAGGTATTTGACAGTAGTGGGAAAAAAATCAAAGAGATTCATGAAACAAACGTTGGTGAATTATGTGGCTTTTCTTCATATTTCATGGTTTTTAAGAAAAACAAGTATTACGCGACCTATGATGAGAACTTTAAAAAAATTAAAGAAATCCATGAAACCAACGTTGGTGAGTTTAGAGTTGCTTCTGGTTCAACAGTAACATTTTGTAAAAATAAGTATACTGCTACTTACGATAAGTTTTTCAAAAAGATTAGTGAAAGATATACAGGTTGAACTTTTAAACACACTATCACAAAGCTTTAACGTCAGCAATAGATTTGTGATCATATTGTTCTTAAAATTTTTAAATAAAAACATATGGAAGCATCAACAACAATTAATAAAATGTTAGCAGGGAACAGAATTTTTGTTCCTACTTATCAAAGAGCATATTCTTGGGACACAGAATTTGATAAAAGCAAAACGCCTAAACAGGTTAATGTTTTTTTATCAGACTTGGAGGACTACAACAAGAGTTCAACAAAATCATTTTACTACTTCGGACACTTTCTGTTTGAAGAAAAGCCCGACAAAAAATTTGGTGTAATAGACGGACAGCAAAGACTTACAACAATTGTAATTTTTCTTTCTGCTCTATTCAAACGACTAAGTTCGATTAGAAAACTCACAGAAACCGAACAGGAAATTTTTGAAGATATTATTAAACGAAATTCAACCTATCGTTTTGAAACAGTTGATTATGACAAACAACTTTTCAAAGATTATGTAATTGACCAAACCAAAAAAGACAAGAACGGACTTGAAACAGCATCAGCAAAAAGAATTGTGAATGCATTTGACTTCTTTGTTTCGCAATTAGAAAACAAGGACGAGCCTTATTTACTTAAAATGTTGAACACAGTGCAAAACGCAACTTGCACAACACATCCGGTAAAAGACGAATCGGAAGCTATTCAGATGTTTATTTTCCAAAACAACAGAGGTAAGAAACCTTCAAACTTGGAAATCATAAAAGCACAATTCATGTTTAACGTTCATCTTTATGGTGGTGAAGAAAAAGACAGTTTGATTGAAGAAATAAAAAATCGCTTTGAAAAAATCTACAAATCAATTTCATCAATAGAATACTATATCAACGAAGATGATGTTTTGGTTTACACTTTGAGAGTTCATTTCAATTCACTTTGGGAAACAAATGCAATTGAAAAAATAAACAAACTGCTTTCAGACGGAAATCCAATTCCATTTATAAAGTCATTCACACATTCTTTAGCAATCAGTTTTGAGCATTTAACAACATTCTTCGGCAAAGACGAAAGAGAGCAATTAGAAGTTCATTCACTAATAACATTAGGTGGAATTGGAATCGCAATTCCTTTTGTAATCAAGGCTTACAAATTCGATTTGCCGACAGATACGATAAATCAACTTTGCAGTAAACTCGAATCAATTGTTTTACGACATCGCTTAATTGGAACAAGAGCAGAATTAACATCAAGAATTAATGATGTATATCAAAAATTTACAACAGAACAACCTGACATTAAACCGATAGTTGACAGAATTGAATGGATGAAAAATGTTTCAAATGATTCTTGGTGGTGGTCATATTGGAATAGAAGTGAGTTTGAAAAATCAATTCAAGGCGGAATGCACCATTCAATAGCAAAATTCTTGCTTTGGAAGTATGAAAATTATCTTGAAAATCAAGGAAAAAATGGATATTCATTGACTCGTTTTGACAAAATTGTTAGCCCTGAATTAGAACACATTGCACCACAAACACCGACAGACGGAGAATCAATTGCAGCAGGTTATTGTGAATATGATGAAGAGTTTAGAAACCAATATATTGACTGTTTAGGAAATTATTTACTTCTATCTAAATCACACAATTGTTCGGTTGGAAACAAACCATTTAGCGAGAAAAGAAATTCGTATAACCATCTTGAACAACAAAGAGAAATTCAAAAAATGACAGCGGAATCGGAAATTTGGGACAAAGAAAAAATCAGTCTGCGTAAAGACAAAATTGTGAAATTTATACTTGAAAACTTCTAAGAAAATAATGCACATGGCTCTAACAAAGGCTATATGCAATAAGGTTTTCAGTGATAATTCAAGCATTCTGCCCCGCTCAAACTTCGGTGCGTGTGGACAGGAAAGTAGCCCGCAATCCCTTACTGCATATAGCCTCAACCGTTAGCCCCAATTTAGAAGAACTGAGAAACAATAGAATTATGCCAATATACGTAGAGAAAAACGGAAGCTTAAAGAAACTGAAATCATATGCAATTGATAAGGAAAAGAAATTGCAGGAATTAGTAGAGCAAAACTTAATGGAAGTTTTGGATATGCATTTTCTTGCAACAGAATATACAACGACTTTCGGTGGCAGAATTGATACATTAGCAGTTGATAGAAATGGAGCACCTGTAATTATTGAATATAAAAGAGGAAAGAATGATAATGTAATTAATCAAGCATTATCATATTTGAAATGGTTACAAGCTCAAAAAGTGGAATTTTTTGAAATGTTAATAATCAAAACATTAGGAAATGAAATATCCAAAGAACTTAAAATTGACTGGCAAAACCCAAGAGTGATTTGCATTGCTGAATCATATAGTAAATTCGACATTGATACGGTAGAAGTTATTCCAATGCGTATAGAACTTTTAAAATACAGATATTACGAGAATGGAATTTTCAGCCTGGAACCTCTAAATGCATCCGAACAAAAAACATCAAATAAGGAAACTGTTGATAATCCATCAAAATCACCGATTGACTATTCAGTAGAACAACACTTACAAAAACCATCAGAAAAAATAAAGAATATTTTTCAGGATTTACGCAGTCGGATTTTTGAAATTGACGAGAATATTAAGGAGAAAGCAACTTCTATGTATATTGGTTACCGAGTGACGAAATCATTTGCAGAAATTCATATCGGTAAGAATCAGATTAAAATGTATCTAAGACCAATTGAATACAATGACCCTAAAAAAATGGTAGAAAAGATTCCAGATGGTTATAATTGGACTCTAAATCATAGAGTTTACATAAAGGAAAAAGATGAGTTGGATTATATTTTTGGATTAATTGAACAATCATATCAAGACGTTTTATAAATGGCACTTACAGAAATACAGAAACAGAAATTCTTGGAAATTTCAGGAATGAAATATGAAGGAAATGAAATGAAAGGTCAATTTTCAACGCAGAGAGCCTACAATGATGATAAATGGAAGGAGCATTCGCCTTGGATTTTTACATATGTTATAGAACCAGACTCAGGAAACTTAATCTGTGAGTTAGAGCATAGAATGACTAACAATCGGATTTTTGGGTGGGATAAAGATGGAAATGACCTATCAACAGAGATAACTGAAAAATATTTTAAACCACATTGGTAATCAAAAACTGGGGCTAACAATGTATAAAAATAATAGCCGAAATAGTAGTAGATTCAAGGGATGTAGCCCGCATCAACTTTCTTGTAACTTGACATGAAAGTGGCACGCAGTCGGCTACTATTCTTATACTCACCGTTATGCACAAGCGGAGAAAAGACAACGACACTGCAAATTGACAATGAAAATAGAATATTAAACTTGGAATGAAAAAAGACTATAAAAGACAAATACCCCATCGCACAAAAATTTTGAAATTCTTTTGCCTACCCACAAATGGCACATTTGCTTTTGCCCTAACACACAAGGCAAACGCTTCAGCAAAATCAAAAGAGCCATTTCTTGCCGACCCGCATTTTTTTTGTACTTTTGGACTTATAATTAATTGAATTTGAAATGCTTCAGACAATAATAGAATATCATAAAAATCAATGGCTTAACTCTGATGAATGTACAATCAGACCAATCATTGATTACATCAAAAATAAAGGTCAGTTACGGGAAGCCCAATACGAAGCCATTGAAACATATTTGTTTCTCAAAATAAAAGGACAAAATAAGCCACTTTGGGAATTGTTTTCAGAAGGTTTCTTTTCAAACGGTGACGATTTATCTAAATTGAATATTAATCAGACTGCAAGAGAAATATTTGAAAAAAATAAAGCAGCGAAATCATTACTCGACTTTACAAGATTTAAAGTAAAAAATGGTAATGGTACTGAAACATTGTTGCCTGACTTAGAAAAATATATCATCAATAATTCAGACAAGATAGATTATGAAAATATAATCAAACGAATTTTTTACGGGATAGATTATTCAGACTACCTCTTCAGTTTGCCAATGGGTGCAGGAAAAACCTTTTTGATGGCATCAATAATTTATTTGGATTTATATTTTGCATTAAACGAACCCGATAATAAAAATTTCGCACATAACTTTATTATACTTGTTCCATC
>Ga0255345_1007690_pt1 | contig 9984 bp, 18 predicted proteins | sample wastewater_treat_6_FD_192415 | JGI IMG/M metagenome (GOLD analysis project Ga0255345, IMG submission 192415) | Wastewater microbial communities from Lulu Island WWTP, Vancouver, Canada - plant20 | ecosystem: Engineered > WWTP > Wastewater > Unclassified | place: Canada: Vancouver, British... | reverse complement strand
TCGGAAGCAGGATAAAGTTTTATTCCACAAAAGCAAAAAAAACCGTATCCGATGAAGATATATGCGAAATGGTTTTAAATGAAATTGAGCAAGAAACTCTAATTTCAAGAGTTAATTTCTTAAAAAAAGACCGAAATCAAGAATATGCAAGAATACGCCACATGGCAAGGGCTTTAATGAAAGAATTTGTTGTTTTTATGAGTTTAGCTCAAATAGGAGAAAAAACAGGAGGCTGCACCCATTGTCAGATATTAGCCTCAATAAAAAAGCATTTTAATATGATGGAAACAAACGAAAAATACGAACACGTTTATTATAAAATACACAAAACAATTAAAAAGAAATTAAGTTTGGTTAATCAACCTTTAGACCCATTTGAATTATTCGTTACTTCAATACTTAAAAAAGCAGATAAACCAAATGTTACCAAAGAGCAAATTATCGAATTATTAGAATCACATTTAACTATAGAGGAGGACGAAGAAGATGAATAAAACATTATATACAATAACATACTCGAACGGCATAATTGCAACAACCAGACAATGGAGTTTTAATCATGCAATAATACATGGATTGTTTTTTGCAAAAGAAAATCACTATCCTCCAAAAATAGCAGAAATTAAAGACCAATACGGTACAATAATGAACACAAAAGAACAAATTGCCAAATGTTTAGATTTACTTTAATACTCATACTTCTACCAATTTTTTCAATCGCCCCGATACATGAAGTTGATTTTTTAAATGTGATTAACATATATACCGTTTCCGCAACTGTATATAATGCGGAGGAATCGCAATGTAATTACGATTATCTAACAACAGCTTGCAATAGTAAAATAGATTTAAGTATTGTAAATGAGCTTCGGTGGGTTGCATTAAGTCGTGATTTAATTTCACGTTGGGGCGGAGAGTTTAATTATCACGATACAATTCATGTTATATCAAATGATGAGCGTATTAGCGGAAAGTGGGTTGTAAAAGATTGTATGAATAGTAGATTTACCAATAAATTAGATTTTTTACAATGCAAATTTACGGGAATATGCGACAAATGGGATAGTATTAAAATTTTAAAATTATGAAAAAAATATTAATTGCAGCATTGATTTTATTGAGTTTGCAGGGCTTTTCGCAGGACAAAATAGACTTTAAAAACAGACAAATTGTTTCATGTGGAACAATATACACTATTTTAGTGAAAGAAAAGTTTCATCGTGGATATTATCGCATGATATTGTTTAATGAGTATAAATACTACGATTGTATTTATAGCAAAGGTAAGTTTCTGTATATTAAACAATTATAATTATGACAAAAATAGAAGCTATTTTGTTGAGTATCAATACCAATCAAACATTAGAGCAAATACGTGAACAGCTTGGTTTTACTATCGAGGGGGTTCGTTCTTTGATGATTCTTGCAGTCAAGAAAAAAATGTTCATATATGACAATCAAAAAAGCACATTCGTGAAAAACCCTAACTATTAAATATATAGCACTAAATGTTAAGTTTTTTTACTATTTTTTTGTTTTTGTAAAAAAATAATTGTAGTTTTGGATTATTGAAAATGAATTGAAAAAATGGCATACGTAAAAAGAATATTAATTTCAGAAGCATACAAAGCAATGCTGCATAATGATATAACTGGTGCGGATATTATGTTTTATTCTGAAATTATAGAAAAACCGCTTGGAAATGTTGGTTTAAATCGTGTAACGCTCAATAATTTAAAGCACGGTGTTAAAATAGCTGAATCAACAAAAGAAAAATTTCTACGAGCATTAAATTTTGCTCTTAAAAAACAAGGTTCAAATAGACAATATATAAAACATGAATTATGGAAATAAAAGAAGAAGAACAAAAAGAAGGTGCTGTAATTAAGTTTACCGAAGTTGGTAAAATACTTGCAGATGCAGGAAATGTATACCAAAAAAACAAAGATAGCCACGATAAGGCTATTGAGTATGCTAATAAAATGATTGCAGATAATTCAGCTAAATTAACGGCAGAAACATATCCATCAATCAAAAACCTTATAGCTAAATTCGAGGTTACACGAAAAACTCTATTAGAAAACCGTAAACCTATTACTCAAATTATAGATGCTCTAAAAAAAGAGTTTACTAAAATGGAAGCAGACTTGGGCAAAGATAGCCCAACCGTTGTTGCTTTGCAAAAAATGTTAGATGATTTTGCAGCGGAACAGGAACGATTAAAAAAAGAAGCAGCAGAAAAGCTACTCAAAGAACAAGAGCGTTTGCAACAGTTATCGCAAGTTATAACCGATTGTAACATGTATTATAATGAAAAGTTGTACGAGCAAATTGCAAATGCAAAAAAATTAATATTAGACAAATTTGAATCATGCAAAACAAAGTCTGAAATAGAATTAATTGCTAAATTTTTAGATGAGTTTGCTATTATATATAATGAATTTGATAATATAAAATTCTCTAAAACATACACGTTGTTAACATCGGAGGAAGTTCAATTAAAACTTAAAGAAATTGATTTTTCCGTCAAGTTATCGGAGTTTCGTGATAAATACGTTTCTGAATTAGAAATATTCATTCGTGAACAGCAGGATAAAATTCCTTCAAAACTAAAAGCTATTGCAGATAGTGAGGCTCTTGCTAAAAGACTGCAAGATGAAAAAGATGAAGCAGAGCGTAAACGTTTAGAGGATTTAAAAAAACAAAAAGATGAATTAGAAGCTAAAAGGATAGCAGATGAAAAAGCACAACAAGATGCTATTGCTATTCAACAATCTCAAACGGCAAATATTCAAGAAAAAGTACAGGCTGCAACTCAAAAGGTTCAAGCAGCTACTGCGGTTCAAGCCGATTTGTTTTCTCAAATATCGGAAGTAAAAACAAAAAAAGAATATGAAATTTCAGTTACAAATAATAACGGTTGGGTTGAGTTGTTTCAGTATTGGTTTGAAAATTCGGGAAAGGATTTGACAAACGAAAAAATATCTAAAATGACTATGGAGCGAATGAAAGAATATGCTGAAAAACAAGCAGAAAAAGAAAATTCATTTATTAAATCAGATAACTTATTGTATAACGAAAAAATTAAATGCAAATAATTATGAGCTTCTTCAACACAATCGGACTTACAGGCAATAAACTACGCAAGGCTGTAGAGCAATGCCAAACCCAAAACGAAATAATTTTAGAGATATTCCGCATTAAAAAGGAATTAACCCCAGTAGAATGTCATAAAATATTCGAGAAAAGTACAGGGACTTCAACGCCATTAACTTCAATAAGACGTGGTATTACGCAATTGACAAGTCGTGGAAATTTGATTAAAACAGAATTGAAACGAAATGGGTTGTATGGTGTTGAAAATTATGTTTGGAGGTTATCATTATGATTAAGCTAATTTTGGGATTCGTTTACGCTGCAGTGATTTACATGGTATTTTCTTTTGCAGCATATTACTTTAATTGGTTTTTTGAATGGGAATTGGAATACGTTTTTCACCCAACATTAGCACTAATAGGGGTAGCAATAATAATAACATTTGCAATGGCATTAATAGGGAGGACAAGAGAATGAGAAACAGAGAATACGACTACAAAAATGAATTAAACGGAAATTACGTTGACGGCAGAATTGAAAAGGGATTAACCGTTTTGTTTGAAAAAGAGCAAGATGCTATTGATTTTGCAAAAGAAAAACATACCTATTATTACCCAGTGATTTTTAAAGGGAAAGTGAGTTTGTTTGGAGTGCCGAAGTAGGGTTTTAAAAAACTTAAATTAAATAATTATGAAAATAAAAAAAGGAAATTTTACAAATAAATTATTAGCATTATTTTTTATTTCTTTAGTGTGGATACAAGTATTGGGAGTTGGCGTTCTTCTTGCTCTGTTATTCGGCACGGACGGTATTTTTGTTAGAACAATTTTACTGTTTCCATTTTCTTTTATAGGAGTAATCGCAACTTTGAAAATTTGGGATTCTTATAGTAATCTTTAAAAAACAACTTAAACTATGAAAAACATAAAATTCAAAATAACCTCGATGGAAATAGAGCAGGAGTTCTACGAGGAAGGCTGTAAACAATTCGGCAATATATACGTAAAAAAAGTTCCTATGGATAGGAATTTTTGTGATAAAAAGCTATATGAAAGGTATATGCGTTTTTTAGTTTCTTACAATAAAAGAAAGGTTGTGAGAGAACGAAAACATGGTGAAATTATTGAAAAAAAAATAATCCATGTTGGATTTAACATAAGCTGGAGAGATGTTTCGGCAGACCTTTCAGAAGAAATTAAAGAATATACTCAAATGCAGCGTTCTATATTATCCGATATAGAAAAAAGCGGTTGTGATATAAGTCAAGATGTACGAGATATGTTGTTGAAAAAAAATCATGAATTACAACAAAAATTAGGTTGTTATTCCAAAGATTATATGTATCTTAACTACGTAAATGAAAATAGAAAAACTTTATTAGAATTAAAAGAAAAATTAACAAAAAAATAGTGAATATGGCAAGTTTTTTAGACAAATTAAAGCCGATTGAATTGGCTGACAATCAAGAAGTAAAGGATAAATTCCTAAATGTGTATATGAAAATACACAAGCAGGATTTTGAAAATGCAGATGCGTTTTACGAAAAAGAAAAAGGGTATTTTAAACAAGCCGTTTTAGACCCCGAAAGTAAATTAACCGAATGTACTATTGTTAGTCTATATAGTGCTTTTATGGAAATTGCAATTAATGGGTTATCTATTAAGAAACAAGGCAAGGCGGAGGCGTATATTGAAGCTAAAAATCAAAAAATAAAGTCCGACAAGGGCGATGTGTATGTAAAGATTGCAAAACTTGTTATACAAACTCATGGAGAGCTTTTGCTTCGTAAACGTGCAGGGCAATTATTGCATGTTTCAAACCCTGTAATAGTATATGAAGGAGATGAATTTCAGCCAAAAATGAAAGACGGTGTTATGATAATTGATTACACCCCTTCAATACCTCGTAAATCAAATATAATTGTAGGTTCATTTTGTAAACTTCACTTGCCACATGGTATAATTGATTGGAAATGGCTATTAAAAGAAGATATTCAAAGGTTTCAAAACGCTTCAATCAAAATGCTTAAAAATGAAAAGGGAAATGCTTTGTATACTTCGGGTGTTGACGGTCAAATAGATGTTGGTTTCTTGGAAACAAAAACAATAAAACATGCTATGAATACACTTGGTAGATTTAGAATTGATTCTTCTGCCGTAATGATTGAAGATGATAATGATGATGATATTCCGTTTGCAGAGCCTATTGAAAATCAATCAAACTCACAATCGGAAGAAAATCCTATTGATAATCCCGAAAATCCTTTCTAAAAAATGGGTGCTATAGATGATGTAAAGAAAAATATATTAGTAAGCAAGATTAAAGGCTTGCTTACTAATATTATTAAAAAAGAGCAGAAAAAACAAGGTGCTTCTACTCTTAAAATGGTATTTATACGCAAGTCGAAAGATATACAAATAGTTCTTGTTTCAAACAAAGATACTATTGTAGTTGAAAAACTATCTAAATTTGTAAATCCTTTGGAAGTTATGGCATATAAAACCGCTGGGTTTGATATTGACAAAGATGTTCAAAAATATATCGAGCGTTTTTTTGTAAACTACTGCAATGACAACAAACTTAATGATGACGTTAAGTTTTTTACTATTGAAATATACAATGAAGATATAGGCGTAATGTATTGCGGTATATCGGGAAACAAGGCTATTAATATTAATGATATTATAAGTTATGGGGGGCGTGAGATTGATTAAAAACTTTTTTAGAGTTGTTTTAAACATATTTTTTTCTTGGATAATTTTCAAGAAAAATGAAATGTTCCTTAGTGCAAATTCGTTTTTTCCACTAATGGAAAGCAGGTCTTGTAGGATTTGTGGTTGTAAGCAGGAGCGTGGTCTTTTTCAAGTTCTATACAAAAGAACATGGGATTCTGCAAAAAATAAAACAGTTTGTATTTGTCGAATTTTTTAATAATTAAATCTATGGCAGTAAAATTTATTATAGTATTGTGTAGTTTGTTGGTGTTATTTTATGTCGTTTTAGCACTAATAAAAAGAAACTTATTTGTATATTTGACAGGTAATAACGGGGTAAAATACCGTAAGTGTCGAAAGTGTGGTAGTGTTCAAAAAGAAGTAATGATATATAAGGGTTCAAAAGGAATTTGGCTTGCTACAGAGCTTAATCCCAATCATAAAGATGAAAGTTGTATTTGCAATGTTTTTCTATGACGTTTATTATAATTTGGGTTTTCACGCTTCTAAAACAAGACCCTATCAACATAAAATAAGAATCCCAAAATTTTTAGCAGTTGTAAAATGGAGCAAATAAAAGAAAAAATATACATAGGTATTGATACTGGAGTAAATACGGGTATTGCGGTATGGAATAAGAGCAGAAAATGTTTTCTCAAAATAGAAACCGTTAAAATACATGTTGCAATTAGGTATGTATTAGCATATGCGAATAGTGATAGATACGAGCTTATTCGGGTTCGTGTTGAAGATGCACGTAAAAGAAGTATGTCAAAAAACAATCCACAATACTACGCACAAATGCAAGGAGCAGGAAGTGTAAAACGTGATGCTGTGGTTTGGGAAGATATGCTTACCGATTTAGCAATACCGTTTGAAATGGTTGCTCCTCAATCTAACACAACAAAAGTAACACAAGAATCATTCCGTCAAATGACAGGATTATACATAAAATCAGACCATAGTAGAGATGCTGCAATGCTTGTAATTGGTATGTAAATCAAATAGTTACAAACAAAATTAACCCTATCTTTAAAATAGCATATTTTTACCCTTATATTTGCATATATTATTATTGAATATATGCAATTATGACAATAACGGAATCTTGTAAAGAAAGAATATTAAAAGTTGAATCGGTAGTATTACAGGAATTTAATACTCTCAAAGAAGACTTTATTAAAAAAGGTAAAAATATTTCTCCCGAAAATTCTGCAATATTAGATGTTGTAATTTATTTTCTCCATGATTTTGAGAAAATGAGTTATGCGACTATTTGTGCATTTTATGGAAAAAAATCACAATCAACAATGCAGCGAAAACGCCAACGTGTATTGGATTTAGACCCACATTTAGAGGACGAGTATATTTTGTTACAGAAAATAGAGCAGATTAAGAAAAAATATATAAACACTATACTATATGGCAAAGCGTAAAACAAAAGAGGAAAGAGATTTAGAGCGTAAAGAATTAGAGGCAGCATTATCAAATGACGTGTTAAATCAAGAGTTTAAAAGCGTTACATTAGAGGACGAAAATATCGTTGCACAAGATAGTTTATTATCAGGAAATACCATAGATAGAGGATATTCGCAAGGGCAAAATATTGAAGTAATTGGTAATTTGCCTAACTCTGTAGCAGTTCCTCAAGATGAAAAAATTGTAGTTGACTTAACTGGAGGCGGTGCTGGTTCTGTAGAATCAGAATTTGATGCAGCTTCGGGAGGGCAGCAGCAAGACGGAAGTACACCTATTGGTGTTTATCAAGACCATAGCGAGGAAGATAAAAAAGAACAGAAAATATTATCTAATAACTTTGCCGACACTATTATAGATGGCTATAAACTATTAGTTGACATGCTTCGGGAGGGTATGAAAAAAACCGAAGAAAAATATCAATTTAAGGCAATTCAAGGTAAATTCAATATGAAGGCATTGGACTTTCAAATTGATTTAGGTGGCGGTTCGTATGTTACCTATCGTGAATTTACTTCGTTTTGGAATGAGAATTTAGATACTTTGATGCGATTAGACCCAGCAGTTGAAAAAGATATGCGTGATATATTAAAACGTATTGCTTTAAAACGTGGGCTTGGAATGAGCGATGAAACAAGACTTGTAATGATATTTGCACAAGATACTATACCAAAAGTTATTGGGCTATTAGATATGCAAAAAGTAATTAAAAACGTAGAGGCAAATGTTTTGAAAATGGTTGCAAGTGGTATGAGCCAACAGCAAATGGCTACACCAAAAAAACAAACATCAGCAGAGCCTATAAACGAACAATTTAAAGAGCAAGGGGAATAATTATGACAATACCAATTATAAAAAAACGAGAAGCAAAGTTCTATATGGGTATAGGCGGTAAGGGTATTGGAAAATCCTATACTTCTATACAACTTATGGAACAATATAAATCGGGAAATCCACAAACTGGATTAAAACCACGTAAAGTATTAATATTTGACGTAAATGATGAGTTTACGCAATATAATCCTATTGATTGTACCGTAGAAAATATATGTGTTTTTGTGAAACAACCTAAAATTGAAATACGTAGGGTTTCTCCAAAAAAACAAGGTCGTATTAAAACTATGCAGGATTTTAGACAGGATTTAGAGGTGATTTTAAAATACTTTATGAATGGCTTGCTTGTATTAGAAGATTTAACATTAATTGTAGGCGATGCCGTTTCTCAAAACTTAGTAGGTGCGTTATCTACGATACGACATAAGGACGTTGATGTTATTATACATTTTCAGTCAATAGCAAAATTTGCACACCCAAAATATAAAGCACTCCGAAACGTATTAAGATTACACAAAGCAAGTGATTCAAGTAATAGAAGTCGGGTAAAAGAAAATTTAGGGGAAGATTATCCAAAAGTACGTATTGCTGAATTAATAGTTGGTAATAGATATATGTATGGGGTTCGTAAAATGCAGGAATTAGAAGCAAAAGGACGAGGCGAAGGAGATAAAGAATGGGAAATTGCCGATAAAAAATTTCGTAGATTTTTTATGTATGTAGACTTTGATAATCAAAAACTATTTGGTAATTTCTCTAAAAAAGAATTTGATGAGGCTGTTTCCATGTACTTACAGGAAGAAGAAGCGGACGAAATACGTCCAATGCTTAAACTTAGAGACACTAAAACTGGAGAAGCTAAATACAATTTTCAGACAGCAATAAAAGAAAAAATGATTGAATTTAATATGCTTTATGGGAACAAATCCTAAAATATTAATAGTAACACCAACGGCATACCATAAGGATTATTGTCTTGAACAATGGGCGTATGCAATATCTCAATTAACATACGATAATTTGGATATTTTGATATTAGACAATACCCTTGAAAAGGAACATGTAAATATTTTTAACAAGTTCAAATTTCGACCAAATACGTATGTTATGCACGTTCCTAAAAGAGATACGGACAAGGATATTCGCTTTACAATGCTTCGGTGTAATGAAATAAGCAGAATTTTTGCTATTAAAAATAATTATGACTACATATTAAGCATTGAATCAGATGTATTTCCTCCAATTGTAAATGCAGTTGAAATTTTATTAGAACATAAAAAAGAAGTAGTTGGATTCGATTACTTTATCGGGCAATACCACAATTCAATGCCTATCGTTTTTAATCGCTTGAGTGAAAATACTTATTTTAAAAATGATACGCAAGGAACGTATATGAGCGGATTAATGCTGCATGACGGAACTTTAAAAGAAGTTGTAAATCTTGGACTTGGTTTTGTTTTAATAAGTCGGAGCGTGTTTGCTACAATACCATTTAGGGTTGATGATAACGAATGGGTAATTGATTGTGAAAACTTTGCCCATGCAGATACATTTTTTCACATAGACCTACAAAAAAACGGTATTCCCATATATTGCGATACGAGATACATTTGTACGCACATGAACCAAAGTTGGAAAAAAGTACTACAAATTGAAAAAAATGAAATTTAGTATATATATTTGTTAAAATTTTTAATTATGGCAAAAGGTAAAAAAGGTGCAAAAAATACAAAACGTATAAATGCACAACCAAAACAACAGACACCAAAACAAGAAGAAATATTACAGGGCGACCCAACCGCTAATGTAGAAACAACGGAAAGTGTTTACATCAAAGAAACGGGTAATGCTCCAGAAGTAGTTA
>Ga0255345_1007686_pt1 | contig 9987 bp, 8 predicted proteins | sample wastewater_treat_6_FD_192415 | JGI IMG/M metagenome (GOLD analysis project Ga0255345, IMG submission 192415) | Wastewater microbial communities from Lulu Island WWTP, Vancouver, Canada - plant20 | ecosystem: Engineered > WWTP > Wastewater > Unclassified | place: Canada: Vancouver, British Columbia... | reverse complement strand
GGTCGGAGGCCTGCGGATGCGGCCGGAACGCATGCTGGGACAAGTGGGTGCCCGGATCAAACTCAACCGCCTCCGCATGGTCCGGGCCTGCGCCGGAAGCATGGAGCGGATGCGGTCGCGCGTGACCGGAAACGCCCGCCACCTGATGCTGCTTAACCCGCTGGCCGTGGTTGAGCGCGGATACAGCTTGACACGGACCGCCAGCGGAAAACTGGTCCGCTCCACGGCAGATGTCGTGCCCGGCGCAGAGCTGGTCACGCAAGTCCGGGACGGGATGATTATGTCCGATGTCCGAATGTGCCGGGAAAAGGAGTGATGGTATGGCGAAGAAAGAAGAGAAGCCGCAGAGTTTCGAGGCCGCGCTGAAGCGCCTTGAGGCGATTGTGGATGAAATGGAATCCGGAGAGACCGAACTGGACGCGATGATCGCTTCGTTTGAGGAGGGACAGCGTTTGGTAGCGTTCTGTTCGGCCAAACTGAACGAAGTCGAGAAACGGATCGAAAAGATCGTCAAGGACGGCGCGGGCGGAACGGCTGTCGAGCCGTTTGAACTGTCGTCCGAGGATTCGAGCAACTGAATCGGATACGATACGCGGAGGAGGACACACGGAATCGGCCTGGAAACTGTTGAACCTAAAAAGAGCAGTTGAACCTTCAACTCTCTTTGGTTTCAGGGTTTCAGGGTTTCTGGGTTTCTGGGTTTCAAGGTTTCTGGGTTTCAAGGTTTCTGGGTTTCAGGGTTTCAAGGTTTCATCCAAATCGGGATCGGGATCGCTATCGGGATCGGGATCGGGAACGTCGACCCGCGACCCGCGACATTCGCCCCGCGACGATCGACAGGGACATCCGCGTTTCCGACACCGCAGGTCGCTCGTCGCGGGTCGCGGGTCGACATAAGGTCTGACGGGAGAAGCGGGCGTCCCTACCGGTTGGCGGACGCTTTAGTCCCGCATACGCACCGGTCTCCAAAACTCAGTCGATTGCGCTTGCGATAAAGTGGAGCGACGAAGGGCTCGAAGGGTTTTGTGACATGAGCGCCCCGCCCATGAAACACGGGCAAGATGCCTGTGCCATGCCGTCCGCGCTCCTGACGTCTTGGCGGTTCCAAAAATCCGAAACCCGAAGCCAAAAAATTTGCCCGTCCTTGATTTCATGAAGTTTCATGTGTTTCATGATTCGGAACCAGTATCTTCCCCCAATTGACAGTTTTACGACCTGACGTATAATGAGACGGCAACGATCACGAACGCAAGGCGGAGTATTGAACTACAGCGGCACGATGATTCTGGCTCTATAAGGTAACCCGTGGAGTCATGAGACTGTTTGATGCACACACCCATCTGCACGACTCCCGGCTGGCATCGGTCTTCGATGCCGTGATCCAGAAGGCGGAGGAGGCGGGCATTACCGGACTCTGCTCCTGCGGCACCGCGCCTGTGGATTGGGCAGATGTGGCGTCGCTTGCGGAACGGGCGGGCCCGTTCCACATCGTGCCCGCTTTCGGAGTGCACCCCTGGTTCGTCGCAAAGCTGCCAGATGACTGGCTTGAGCAATTGGAACCCTTTTTGATGCGGTACGCGAACGCACCGGTCGGCGAGATCGGACTGGACGGGGTGCGCCGCGAAATTCCGGCCGCGCGGCAAGAGGAGGTGTTTGTCCGGCAGCTTGATCTGGCGGTGCGGCTACAGCGGCCTGTGGTGCTGCACGGCGCACGCGCCTGGGAAGCCGTGTTGCGGACCCTCAAGCCCTACGCGTCGCGGCTACCCGGTATCCTGGCGCACGGGTTCGGCGGATCCGCAGAGCATTTGAGCCGTCTGCTCGAACTGGGAGGCCATGTGTCGCTCGGCGGGACGGTCTGCAATCCCCAAGCCGCTACAGTCCGGACCGTGGCGCAATGCGTTCCCGAAGATCGGCTGTTGCTGGAGACCGACTCTCCGGACCTTCTGCCCCAGACGGGACTGTCGGCGGGGCTGGGTCCAGATGGCAAACCGCTGAACCAACCCTCCAATCTGATGCGGGTCTGCGAAGCGGTGGCAGCCCTCCGCGATCTCGATCCCCTGCATCTGGCCGAACGGACATACGCCAACGCTCTGGCGTTTTTTCCGCAAACCGCCGCCGGCCCATGCGGCCGGCCCTTGCCTGCGCGGACGTCTCGGGTATGCGTCCCAACCTATACTTCAGCGCTCGGCGTTTGATTCAGCTCAGCAGACGGATAACAAGTACCGAGAAACCCGGCCAATGCCGCGGTAAAGGCTTCAGGTTGGTCGGCATGCACCAGATGGCCGGCGTTCGGGATGGTGACCCACCGGACAGCGGGAAACCAACTGCGGATCAGGGACTCGTCGTCACGGATGCGGAACGGCGAGCACTCCCCGGCCACGAACAGGGTCGGCCCGTTGTACGGCGCAACCAGCGGCGGCGCGTCGCTCACCACACGGTAGTTGTCGATGAGCGTCTGAAGCGGCACGCGCCAGGCCCAGCGCCCCTTCGGATCGCGCACCACGTTTTTGAGCAGGAACGCGCGTGTCTCGGCATGCGGCACGGATGCCGCCAGCGCGTGGTCCAGATCGACACGCCGCACGGCGGCGACCAGATCCAGTTGCTGGCAGGCCCGCAGGATGAAAAGGTGCATCGGCTGAAACGCGCGCGGCGAGATATCCACCACCGCCACCCCGGCCAGACGGTCGGCATGTTCCGAGGCCATCTGCATCGCGATCTTGCCGCCCAGCGAGTGCCCGACCACCACGGCACGGTTCATCCCGAAGGCATCAAGCGTCGACAGCACCATCTTGCCGATCGCACGCGCCTCCATCTGCGCGACATGGGGCGAACGCCCGTGATTCGGCAGATCAAGGCAGGCCACACGATAGTGCCCGGCCAGTATCTTGCGCACGCTCCGCCAATTTTCGCACGAGCCCATCAGCCCGTGCAGAATCACCACGTCCGGCCCTGATCCGCTACTCTCCGCATGCAGGATCATAAACCGGGGACGGTTGTCATCCACGACCGGATGGATTTCGGATCAAGGCGGCACAGCATGGCGGTAGCCGTCAGATCCGCCTCCGCGTCCCGCATGCCTGCGGGATCGAAATCCATCAGGCGGTCGGCCAGCAGCAGGGCCATGGCCAGCGCCCGCGTGCAATCCCGAATGAACGCGCGACGGCACCCGATCGGATCATCCGGATCGCCATCGGTCCGCAGCATGTGGCAATCGTATTCCACCACGCCTTTCCAGCCAATCTTGCGGAGCGCCCAGAACATCTGCACCGTTTCCTTGAGCCCTTCGGGGCCGATCAGCGGCGGGAAGTCGTTGTCGAACTGCCCTTTGATCTGGCTGCCGAAATGCAGGAAGAAGAGTTTCTTCATGCTGGTCAAATAACCGACCGTATGCACAGCATTCAGGAGCGTCATGCTCTCATGCTGCAAAAGCTCCGGATTCACGCCATAAAACTCCGGATGCTTCAAGTGCCCATAGATGAAGCCCACGGCATGACCCGATGTCGGCAGGAACATGTGGCCGCGCGGCTCGTTCGGCTTGGGCTCGATCGTCGCGCCGATGTAGTTCTTGAACTTCATCTTCCGGATGTAGTCATAGACGCCGTTCAAGCCGTCTGCCAGCCACTTGTAAACATTCTTCCAATCCACGTTCACAGGCACCTCGAAGCCGTCACGCGCCACCCAGTAAGTGAAGTGCTTGGCTCCGAACAACGCGCCAATGCGCAGCGCACGCTGCACCTTCTTTTTAGCCAGTGCGCGGACCTTCGGATCAGGGTTGGTCAGGCCACCCTTACGAAAGAGTTTGTCACCGTGCAGGCCGCAGGTGGCGACATTGGTCTTGAGGCCGGCTTTGTCCAACACCCGTTTGATCGCGCGCAGTTTGGCGTACGTTTCGCTCTTCGGATCCAGATCGTCTTCGGGCTTCGCCGGATCCCACGGCACGAGGTCGTCATCATGAAACGACGTCGCTTCGATCAAGCCCTCGCCCGCCGCTTCGGCGAGCAGTTCCGCCACCTCCAGCGAATCGATCTTCGGGAGCACCGGCCCGCCGAACGGATCACCCAGCGGATTGCCGACACACCAGAACGGCATGGAGCGAAGTGTAACGGGGTCGATATTGAATCCTCTTTTTGCCATTGCGCCTCTCCTGTTTTCCTGTGTGCCCGTTTGCACAGGCGTTTCCCGCGGCCGCATCAGACCGCCTTCCCAACTCTGAGCCCTTACTTCAACACCGCGAAACCGGGCAGTCCGCGTACGCCGAACGCTTCCAGCATCCCGCGCGCGGGCTCGCGGTCCGGTTTTTCTGCCTGCACCTTCACCACTTCATAGGTTGCGAGCCGCGCGCGCACACGCTCATCCGCGAACGTCGTCCGCTCCATCACCGTGCAGTTCTTACACCAGGTGGCCCAGAAATCAACGAAAATCGGCTTGCCCGCACGGCGCGCCCGGGCAACCGCGGCTTCCCATGCCGCGCGGTCTCCGGCCGCGATCGACCCCTCGCGCGCCACCGCATCCCCTCCCGAACGGAACCCTACGGCGGCAAGGTGGAAGTAGTACGCCGCCAACAGGGCCAGAAACACGCCAAAGGCCTGCTTCACACGGACCATCCAGAGACCGGGCGCGGGCAGCACGGAGAGTCCGGCGCCTGCGAACGGCCACGGCAAGGCCATGCCCAACCCCAGCACGAAAGGCAACATCTGCGCACCCGTGGCACCGCCCGCATAGAGCGTTCCGGCTAACAGCAGCACCGCAAGCACAACCGGCGCGACGCAAGCCCCGGCCAGCAGGGCCGAAAGCGCGCCTGCGGAGAAGGCCGCTAGCGCACCCTGACGCGCACCACCGTTTTTCGGCGTGAAGAACCGCGTGAAATCGATCACGAACACATCGAACAGTGCCAGCGTCAGCGCAGTGAAAATCAGCGCCACCGCCAGACTGAACCACGGCGAGGCCTGCAACGCGCCGAAAAACAGTCCGGTACGCAGGATCAGCCACCCCAGTCCGCCGTAGACCAGCACGATCCCGGCACCATATGCCGCACCCAACGCGAACCCGCGGCCGCGTGTTCCCGCCCCGGCCCCGAGGATCGCGAGATTGATCGGGATCATGGGCAGCACGCATGGCGTCAGATTGAGCAGCAACCCGCCAATCAGCACCAGCACGAGGGTCAGCGCCAATCCATGCGCGTGGAAAAAGGCCACCGGGTCGCGCAGAAAACCGCCCCACCCGTTTCCAGCGGGAGCCGTCCCGCTTGTTCCAGTCTCGGCCTGATCCAAAAACGCCAGGAACGCCCCTGTTCCCATGTATCCGCCGCCTGTCACCATCCGAAGCCCCTGCGTCCAGAAACGATCGACGGTCCGCTCCGCTTCCGCATCCGCATTGGCCACCGTCGCGACAAACCGTCCTGTCTGCCGGTCAAAACGGAACACATGCTCCTCGGGCAGGAAACACACCTGATCGTCGCAACCCTGATACGCTACCGTCAGTTCCGTGCCGTCACGCAACGGCGCGACCCGCCATAGGGACTCGAAGGTTTTCGCATACACGCCGACCCGCCGGGACGGGTCGATCGGGTCCGGCTTGGTCTCCGCCTGCGGCACCCGCACGGGTTCGGCACTGACACGGAACGTCTCCGCGTAAATGAGGTGTTTTTCCGGAACGCCCAACACCACGCGCACTTCGGCGTGCTCCGGCGTCACAGCCGTACTCTCCAGGGTCAGGGTGAATGGCGATTGCGCACGCGCCACCCATCCCGCGAGCCCTACGGCCGCGATCCGAGTCAGAACTGCGCGATAACGGAGCATACACACCTCTCCATAAACGGTTTCCTTCAGTGTAGCGACTTGCCGGTGCGGGTTCCACCAAAAAACGCACCTGCGGAACGGACGCCCAACACGAAGACGCAAGTTATTGGGAGTCGCCGCCAGCGGGCTTGTTGGCCTTCCCGTTGTGCTTTACGGCAACATCCTTGAACATGACTGGATTGCTGCTGATGTGGAGCGGCTTGCCGCTTACCGTGGTGATGTTCTCGAGGATCACTTCACGACTTTTGACGTAGGGGAATTTCTCTTCGTAAGCGGCGTTTTTGAAGCTCCGATTGAAGTCTGCGAAAACAGTTGGCCCCTGATAGCCCTTCGGATGCCGGGAGTCATCGATACGCAGCCCGTTGATATCGATTCGACTTGGCATGCAGCAGGCGTATCCAAAGTCATGTTGCCCGTCATTTGAACCGCCAATCAGGCTGGCGCTGACCGGCCTGCCGCCTGCGGGAACAAATGTGCAGTTCCGAATGACAAACTCACCTTGCCAAGTACTGCCGTAGTCAGAACGCAAATTTATGAACGACCTGCCGTAGACGGTGGTGTTCTCCACGACGAGCATCCCGCTGCCGATGGCATTTATTCCCGCATGCCCCAGGACCGAGTTGCGAATCGTCACCCCGGCCACACCCTGATGGGCGTCGAATCGCGACAGTTCACATCGATCATACAAGAGATTTTTGCTGTAGTTCGACCCCATGATCCCCCAGCGGGTGTGGTCGTTGATCTCATCGAACTGGCGACAGTTTATAAAGGACACGTTCAAGGCTCGAGTAACGGAAATATCGTAACTGCCCATGAACACCGGCTTGCCCGCACTGCCGATCGTCTGGTAGGTCTTGTGTCCGTTCAGCGTGGTGTTGCGCACCGTCACATTGGCGCAGTCGCGGATGGTGATGAATCCGGCGTACGGTGCACCGTGATCGCCTTCGCCGGTGATGCGGTGCTCAAGACCGTCGATCACCACATTGGAGCGTCGGATTGAGATTCCCCGTGCATAATAGATGTATTCCGACTCTGCGGCATTGGCAAGGGTTGTAAAACGGCCACCGTTGATCCTCAGCGGGGCCTCATCGACCGGATAGGCGACCATGTGGGTAATCTGGTCAAAATCCCATAAGATGGGGGTACGCTCATCAACCCTGCCATTCTTATCGACGAGAAACACATCGGTTTGCGAACTTCCGGCATTCTGATTCAGTCCCCTCCGGATGTAGCGCTTGGTGTTGGAATCCGTGACGCACACCACACAGGTCTTGGGCAGCTCAATGTTTATTCTGCGCTGGCCCGACTTCAAAGAAGTGATCCCCTTGGGTTGCGTGGACGGCAACGCTGAGTAAACGGAAAACACGTGCGTGTGACGGTTCTCCACTTTGCGATCATCAATGATGAATCGGGCGCTCCCCAAGTCGGTGTCCGTCTGGATGATCACCGGGGTGTCTTGGCCCCCGATGTAGTAGGTCGCGCTGGCATTCGCCTGTACCGGCAACCCCCGCCGGTTGGCATACGCATGCGCTCGGACAATCGCCGCGGTGTCATCCGTCCTGCCGTCCCCCCGTGCCCCGAAATCCTCGTATCGCACCATGCACGCCAACTTGTTCGTTTCCACCCTCACGTCCTCTCCCGCGAGGGTATCCCGACTAAGCCATCCGACGGCTAGTAGCGTAACCAGCATGCCTTTGCTTGTTTTCAACATATGAAAAACAACTTCCCCTACCCTTCCGCTGCTAACCGCGACATGATTCCGGCGGAAAACCGATTCGTTGTCGTTCCGTTCACGTCACTCCCTGACACGCCACCGCGTCGCCATCAGGCAAGGCTTCTCCCCCTGCTTCTCTGCCTGATAGTAGACCGTAAGGATCGTGTCATCCGGAAGCTGAACCGAAGCGGGATAACCGAGATCGCCGTTGAAGTGGCCAGCCAACTTGATTTCGTTGGCAACATCCCACGTCCGCCCGTGATCGTCACTGAGGCACGCATACTCACCGAAGCCGGGGCCGAGCCTGCGGCCGTAGACCGTCAGCAGACGGCCGCCACGCAACTTGATCAGGTGCGGCGGATACCCCTGCATCTCGGTGGGCACCATGCGCGTCCACGTTTTGCCTCCGTCGCGGCTCTCGGCCTGCCGCAGCTTGCATTGTGACTCGTCGCGACGCTTCCCACCCGGTGCGGGTTTGGCGTGGAACCGGAACTGCGCCACCAAGCGGCCGTCATCGGTCTCCACCAGATGCGGCTCGTGAAACTGGCCGATCTCATCGGGCGGCGTGGGTTCGATCATCGCGATAAGCTGCCAAGAGCGACCCTTGTCGTGTGACTCTTCGACGGTCAGTTCATGCTTTCCGGCCTTCCACACAGCAGAGGTGCCATCACCCAACCAACGCCGTCCTACCATCAGCAACCGCCCGTCTTTCAACACAATCGGACCGTGATTGGCGGAACCGTGGGTTTTCACCGGTGTTTCCCAAGTCTTGCCGCCATCGCTGGAGCGCGTCGTGAAATATCCAAGCCACTCCTGCTTGACCGCGTGCGGCAGCTTCTCATTGTGAAGCCACCAGTAGAACTGCGGCGAGCCGGGCTTGAGCTTGCTCCGGTCACGAATACTTCCCATGTAGGCCACCGAGGTGAACCACGCCACGACCAAATCGCCGTTGGGCAGTTCAACAATACCTGCGTCGCGATCATCAAGCTGCGTATTACAGATGGTTTGCGCCGTGGTCCAGGTCGCGCCCTGATCTGTGCTGCGCACCATCTGGACCTTGCCGAAGGGACAAACGTGCTCATCGCGGTCGCCTGAAAAAACCGCCAGCACCTCACCGTTTTTGCGCACGCATACCGACGGCCAGCCGATGTACCGGCCCGGCTGTTTGCAGATCACCCGGGTCCAGAGGATCTCGGCCCGCGCCTGCCGCACCGGCGCGCCGCAGATCATGGCCGTCTGCTCCTGCGCCCCGGCCGATATCACCACACCGACCCATCCGCACATTATCCCCCAAAAACAACCCGTTCTTCTTTTTTTCATTGTCGAGCCCCTTCGTTATCCCGCGTAGTTTAGTCGGCACCTCTGTCGTAGTCAAGCGCCCCACAGCTTCCGGCGCATCCGTTGTGTTGACCGTGGCCAGACTTTAGCCCAAAAGGAACCGTTGAACGGGTAAAATTCTAGCAAAGCCCCGTAAACATTGGGTTTTGACGGATTGAGATGCGGGCGGAGCCCGCAATCTCAAAGGCTGTGAGACTGTGAGGCTGTGAGGCTGTGAGGTGGTGGTATTCCGTGGTTAAATGATCGATCCCGATCCCGATAGCGATCCCGATAGCGATTTGGATGAAACCTTGAAACCAAAGAGGGTTGAAGGTTCAACTGCTCTTTTTAGGTTTAGCGTGCGTACTCTGAAACACAGACGTGATCGTTTCCCCGTCCCCGTCTCACGCCTTGCCGCGGAGGCGCTGTTTTAGTAACGTGTCGGCACGGCTCGGACCCGCACTGCCCGCCATTCAGGAGGAACGTCATGAACCGCCGCCTTTTTCTGAAACGCGCCTTTGCCGCCGGGGTTTCGTTGACTTCGCGCGCCGACGCGAAACCGCGCGCGCCACGTATCCTGCTGCGCTCCTCGTGGCAGGTCGTCAATATCGGCGACATCGCCCACACACCCGGCGTGCTAGCGTTGATCGAGAAACATCTTCCCGGTGTCGAAGTGATCCTCTGGGCTTCGGGAGACCTCACGCCGGAAGTGGCGGCCATGGAGCACCGGCGTTTCCCGAAGCTCAAGATCGTCAAAGGCCGCATCGGCGCGAACGGCGACGCCTCGACGCCTGAACTGGCGGAAGCCCTGACGTGGTGCGATTTCCTGTTGCACGGTTCCGGCCCGTCGCTGGTCGCCCACAAGGATGTGGCCGCGTTCGTCCGGCATGTACGTAAACCCTTCGGCGTGTACGGCATCACCTACGCCGGAGGCGCCGATCCGGCGCAACGCGACCTGATGAGTCAGGCCCGCTTCCTATACTTCCGTGACTCCGTCTCGCTGGGACGCGCACGGGAAGAGCGCATCGCCAGCCCGGAAATGGGGTTCGCCCCGGACGGCGCGTTCGGGTGTGACCTGCGCAACGATGCCGCGGCCGAGGCGTTCCTGCGCGCGAACCGCCTCGAACCCGGCCGGTTCCTCTGCTGCATTCCGCGCCT
>Ga0255345_1007676_pt1 | contig 9994 bp, 11 predicted proteins | sample wastewater_treat_6_FD_192415 | JGI IMG/M metagenome (GOLD analysis project Ga0255345, IMG submission 192415) | Wastewater microbial communities from Lulu Island WWTP, Vancouver, Canada - plant20 | ecosystem: Engineered > WWTP > Wastewater > Unclassified | place: Canada: Vancouver, British... | reverse complement strand
TAACGGATGTTTTGATATTCTGCATGTCGGTCATGTCCGCTACCTGCGCGAAGCAAGCAAAACCGGCGATGTGCTGGTTCTGGCTTTAAACAGCGATTCGTCAGTCAGAGCCATCAAAGGAGAAAAAAGACCTCTCGTTCCGGCAACAGAAAGAGCGGAAATCCTTGCCGCGCTCGACTTCATCGACTTTATTACAATATTTGATGAATTGACGCCTCTGGACGTCATCAAATCCCTGAAGCCGGACATCCTGATCAAGGGAGGAGACTGGCCGGAAGAAAAAGTTGTCGGCCGCGAAGAAGTTAAGAAATGGAAAGGCAAAGTTGTCATTATTCCCGAAGTGCAGGGTAAATCCACCACCAACATTGTGGAAAAGATCCTGCAGGTTTATGGTCCGCAAAACCAAAAGGGTTGATTTTATTCATACTATCATTGAATTGAGGCATATTGCCTGAAAAAACTGCGGACAAAAATTTCTCTTTACAAATAAATTTTCATCATGTAGATTTGACGGCCAAGTTGTTCTTGCAAGGAGTGATGATTTTGGAAAAACAAATAAATGTAAAACAGAAACAGGAAAAAATGAAGGCTTACAAAGCCATGCTGACTCAAAAAATCAACGAGTTGCTGAGTGAAGCCGGCAAAACTGTTTCGGAAATGACCAACGGGAAAGAAAACTATCCCGATCCCACCGACAGGGCGTCTCTTGAATCCGACAGAAATTTTGAATTGCGTATCCGGGACAGAGAACGCAAACTGATCATGAAAATGCAGGAAGCCATTAAAAGGATCGATGACGGCACTTTCGGTATCTGCGAAGTCTGCGGCGGTCCCATATCAGAGAAAAGATTGATGGCAAGACCGGTCACGACCCTCTGTATCGATTGTAAAACAAAACAGGAAAAGATGGAAAAGCTCAAAGGCGAATAAATTTAAAATATTCCGCTTGATAAAAAACGCTCCCCAACCGGAGCGTTTTTTTATTTTTAAAACTATAGCTACCGATAAATAATTTCCTTTTTGGACTAAAGATGGTATCAGAAAAATGGATTTTCCGGACAGGATTGGTTACTAACGGTATATTTTTGAACATCATGGAATAGTTATGTTTGTAGAAATCGCCTTAAACATTCCATCGGATAAACTTTTCACGTATGAAGTTCCCACTGAACTGGAGCAGGGCATTGTCGTCGGCAAACGCGTCTTTGTTCCTTTCGGCAATAAAAAACGCACCGGATTCATAACCGATATCCGTCATTCCTGCGGCCTGAACAATATCAAATCCGTTGCGGAAGTGCTTGACGATGAGCCGCTGTTTCATACAAGCGACCTGAACTTTTACAAATGGATTGCCGGCTATTTTATTTATCCGCTGGGTAAGACCCTGGCCGAGCTCATTCCGGCAGGACCGGAAAAAAAAGATTTTCTCTGGATAACCCCGCTGATATCGGAAACCGATCTGCATTTAACGCCTGCACAAAATACACTGATGGCGTTCCTGAAACAACATCCGCGGGGCACGACGCTCACCGGCATCGCGAAAATCAGCGGCCTGAAAAACGCTCTTTCGGCGGCAAAAAAACTTCAGCAGGCGGGATTGGTCTCTCTGGAGAAAAAACACGGCAAACCGTTGTCCCCGCAAAGCGAAAAAATGGTTGCGCTCGACGAACAAAAACTGCCCGACGTCAAATTAACCGGCAAACAGCGAATGCTTGTCGAATGGATGCAGGCAAAAGGCTCGGTATCATGGGGAGAATTGATTGAAGGTTCCGGCGTTACCGGCGCCGTGCTCAAAGCCTTACTGGATAAAGGTCTGATCCATCTGACGAAACAGGAGAAAATCCGAACCGCTTCATTCGATTCGCACATCGGACGCCATAAAAACGCAACCGTTCTCAACGACCGGCAGAATGCGGCAATGGAAGAGATTTCACGCTATCTGGAAAAAAATATTTTCACGCCCATACTGCTTCACGGTGTAACCGGCAGCGGGAAAACGGAAATCTATTTAAAAGCCATTGAAAATGTTTTACAAACCGGCGGCTCTGCCATGTATCTCGTACCGGAAATAGCCCTCACGCCTCAGCTGATTTCGCGGGTTGCCGGACGGTTTGACCGGGAACGCATTGCAATACTGCACAGCGGCATCGCCGAATCCGTACGCTATGACCAGTGGCGGCAGATCAGACGCGGTCGCATTCATCTGGTAATCGGCACCCGTTCCGCTCTTTTCGCTCCGCTGACCAATTTGAGATTGATCATCGTGGATGAAGAACACGATACTTCTTACAAGCAGGATGACCGGCTCTGCTATAATGCCCGGGACCTGGCCGTCGTGAAGGCAAAAATGTCTTCCGCCGTTGTCATCGCCGGTTCCGCTACGCCGAGCATTCATACGTATTTCAACGCGCAGACCCAAAAATATCATTATCTGGAACTTCCCGGAAGAATCGATGACAAACCGATGCCTGTCGTCGAGATTGTTGATATGAAATTACAGCAGGCGAAAGCGGGAAAAGTGCCGGTGCTTTCGGACAGTTTGATTGAGCAAATCGACAATACCGTCCGGAACAAAGAACAGGTTCTGCTTTTTCTCAACAAGCGCGGGTTTGATACATTTTTAGTTTGCGCCGACTGCGGATATAGTTTCCGCTGTCCCAATTGCGCCGTCTCCCTCAAAAATCATCTTGCGGAAGGCATCGTCAAATGCCATTACTGCGACTATACGATTCAATCGATGCCGCTTTGCCCTTCCTGCAAAAGCAGCCGCATTTTAAGTTACGGAACGGGCACGCAGAAACTGGAAAAAGAAGTGCAGAAATTCTTTCCTGACGCCCGGATTGACAGAATGGACTCCGACACGACCACCCGTAAAGGATCTCAGGAAAAAATTCTTCAGGCACTGGACAAAAGGGAAATTGACATTCTCATCGGCACGCAAATGATCACCAAAGGACACGACTTTCCGTTCATTACCCTGGTGGGCGTTGTTTCCGCGGACACTTCCCTGAACATGCCGGATTTCCGCGCCGCCGAAAGAACGTTTCAGTTAATCACGCAAGTCGCCGGACGAGGAGGACGGGGAAGCGCACCCGGCCGAGTCATTATTCAAACGTTCAATCCCGACCACTATGCGCTGAGGCACGCTCAAAACCATGATTATAAATCCTTTTACAGGGAAGAAATAAAATTTCGTCTGGATCTGCAATACCCGCCGTTCGGCCGGATCATCAATTTGCGCCTGTCTTCGATCAAAAAAGACGTATTGATTGAGGAAGCCAAACGTCTGGGCAAACTGGCGAAGAAGCTGTGCGCGGGGTATGGAAACACGGTAGAAATTATCGGTCCGGCGGAATCTCCCCTTTCCAAGCTCCGGGGGCGCTTCCGCTGGCAGATGCTGATCAAAGGGAAAGACATCAACGCCCTGCATCAGATCGCAAAAGACGTTATGCATAAAAATAAAAACACGCAAATAAAAATGATGGCGGATGTGGACCCGGAAAGCTTCATGTAATCATCAGGGTTAAAAGTCTTCGACATCTTCATACGCATCCTGCATATAACGCGGCGAGCAGATGGCCAGAAAAATCAAATCGTTTTTGCCGATGTTGGTAATGCGCTGCGGACATAAGGGCGGAATCAAGACTATATCGCCGGGGTTGACTTCCTGGGGCGGCAGTTCTCCGATTTCCACAGCTCCCCTGCCGCTGATGATAAAATAACGTTCCGTAATTCCTTTCAGCCGATGACTGCGCGTTGTCACGCCCGGCTCCACCCTTGCCCGGGCAATGGATACATCAGGATCGTCGGCAGAATTGGATAATTCCGTGATGTAACATTTTTCCGACATATAAAACTCGGTTTTCAGATTTTGCTTGTTAACCGTTTTTTTCATTGTTTAATTATTTTCTCCGCACAGATATTCCTGAAAGGAAATACACTTTCCGACATCATCTTAAAAGAGTTTTTTAAAATTCACGGCTGTGCTCTTTCGCCTTTTTTTCCAGATAATTTCCTTTATATGCCCCTCTGCCTCTGAGCCACGCCCAGATCGATGCCGCCAGATAAACCGGCAGGAATAACGGCCCAAGCATTTCGTATTGTTTGACATGCGCGTGTTCGTGACGGCGATACGCAGATAGAAGATTTTCGTTGTATCCCAGCACAACATGTCCCAGTGTCAACGCTCCGATATATCCTCGGACAGGCAAGCCGTGTTTGAGAAACCATGTAACAAATCCTCCATGGATTTCGAGTACGCCGTCAACCGTTTTCATCCTGCCCTTCGTTAATAACGCAAGCGGAACAAAAAAAAATCCCAGGAGAGTATACGGCGATGCCCACAGATAGCGCAAAAGCTTCATTGGTTGAGAGGTGCCTTGTTGTGAAAAATGATTATCGTAAATTTGGGTTTCTCCATATAAGGATTCAACCGCTACTGTGCATCTTCTTTATCAGCAAGAAATCGCATCAAACCGATGATCAGCAACGCAATGCTCGCTCCTAAAAAAAAGGCGGTTATAACAGCATATTTTAATTTTTCCGCCTTCACCTTGTTCCAGTTATTGAGCCGGATTTTTATATCACCCAAAACCAATTTTGACAGGTTTTCCCCGTCATTGGCAACCAGGAGAGTGCCTTTTTCGATGTGCTTTTGCAGCAGTTCTTTTTTAAGATAAAGTTCGAATTCCGGCCGTGTTTGATCCAGCGAAAGAGCCATGGTCATCGGCGTCCACCAGCTATCTTTGTTGCTTTCGGAGGCGCCCAGATATTCTCCGGCAAAAAATGAACCGAAAAATATTGTTCCGCCCAAACCGATAATCAACAGTTCGTTGAATTTTCTTTGCATATTTGCCCCTCCTGAATCGGTAAAGTGTTGTCTGATCCGCCTCTGGCCCTGTCAATGCGGTCAATCAGTTCCAGAATCTCTTTATTTTTCTTGAACGGAATGAAGCTGCCGGACGGAGAGAAAGTCAATTCATCACCGAACTGCGTCTCATGGCGCAGGCTCAACGTCACCCTTGGAGGATTGATGAGCACCGTATAGCTGACGTTCTTAATGGCGGTTAAATCCACACGAACCGATTGCCCGTTATTTTTAAAAAGAAGCGACGCCCCTTCATCGTATGCCTCGTCTATCAGATCAAACACCAGATGCCTCATGATGAAGTAGCCGATCAGTACCATAAAAATAGCGGCAAGCAATACTATGAGAATATCGTCTACATGAATGCCTTTCGACTCGGCAGACAATGCCATCAGCGCAAAAAAGATGATGCATCCGAACCACAGCGGGGGGAATATTCTTTTAATAAAAAATGAGCTTTTCGATGAAAGTCTTTTCAATCTGCGCTCCCTCTGGATCCGCTGACGGGACCGGCATTATTCTTCAAGTTTGACCGGCGTCACAAATCCGGGCGGTTTAACCGCAAGCACAGAACATTCCAGTTGGTCAAGAATAGCTTCCGAAGTGTTGCCGATGATGAGTCCGGAAATACCGGTGCGGGCAATTGTGCCCATCACGACGAGATCCGCCTGGAGCTTGGCTGCCAACGCCGCGATCATTTTCTGTGCATCTCCCTGGAGAAGGTGCAGACTCGGCGAAAGCTCCTGGTAAACATCATCACCCACACGTTTGCTCAGTTTCTCCATAAGAACATTCAGTGCGTTCTGATGGAGAGAGCGCTCTTTTTCAACATACACCGCCATGGCTTCGTGCTCCTTGTCGCCGCGGCTTCTTATGTAGTGGGCGGCAAATGCTTCCCAGGCGTGAACCACATGCAGAGACGCAAAATCGGACAGAGCCAGAGAACTGGCTAAATCGAGAATTTCCCGGTTAAGATTTTCTTCCGTCTCCGGAGTTTCCAGCGGCTTAAAACCAACAGCCGCCATAATACAGCTGTAATTCGATTTTTCCGGCAACTTCATAATCCAGACCGGGCATGGACATTTGCGCAGCAAATGAATATCCGTGCTTCCGAATAACCTTTTCAGGAAATCGGGATTCTCCGCCGGCTTAATAACCAGATTATGTTTGTTGCGCAGCACTTCCCGGATGATCTCGATAAAAACCGTACCCGTTTCCACACTGATTCGAATATCCAACCGTTTATTATAAGGTTCGGTGAAGGATTCCAAAAACTGCATCCGGCTACTCATGATTTCTTCGGAATATTCACCCATCACCGTGGGAATGACATCGATGACGGTTAAATCAGCCTGATTGTTTTCGGCCAGTGACACGGCGCGCGCAATCGCGGATTGCTGATCGCCGTTTTCTCCCGTGACATAGAGAATGCTTTTGAATTGTTTCATATATCACTCCTTTCATTATTGCCCTTTCCAGATTTTTCAGCGGTCAACAGAGCTTTATTAAAAGAATGACCGGGATCGCCGGATATCTGCGCGGTCCGAAAGTTTTATCGTAATCGAGAAATGATCTATAGCATCTAATGAATCATGATCAATGTGTATTGCGTCGCAGCAGCGTGTGCATGAGAAGAACAAATTCCATCTTTTGTACAAATATAGTTAACATAACCATGCATGTCAATGAACATTTCCGGAGATGCGCGCCGTATGTACAAGAAAACCGTTTGATAACGACTTAAAAAAATTGATTTTTCTTATAAATTATTATAGTTAGATTGTAGTGTTTTTTTATCTTTTCTCAGTCACAGCATTGACGCCTCTAATGCGGGGAATAACAACATCATGTCTTTTTCAAACATTTTTTCTTAAAGGGATAAGCGATGGATGAATTGAGCGTTCTGATAACCTTTGCTGTTGGACTTGCTGCCGCTCTTTTCTTCGGATATATCGCCGTCCGTCTGAAATTATCTCCCATCATCGGTTATCTGCTGGCAGGCATTATCGTCGGTCCTTTCACTCCCGGTGTTGTCGTCAACCGGACCATTGCGGAGCAGTTTGCGGAAATCGGCGTGATCCTGCTGCTCTTCGGAATCGGATTACGTTTTCATCTGCGTGAACTGATCGCGGTATGGCGTTTAGCCGTCCCGGGCGCGTTGATTCAAAGCACCTTGTCCACATCCGCCCTGGCTGTCTTGCTGCATTTCATGGGCTGGGACTGGGCATCCGGATTCATCCTGGGCATGGCTATTTCGGTGGCCAGCACGGTAGTCATGGCCATGGTACTGACGGAATGGCATGATCTGCACGCCAAGATCGGGCACATCGCCATCGGCTGGACCGTTGTAGAAGACATTCTCACCGTTGCACTCCTGCTTCTTCTGCCCATTATTTTCTCCCCGGACAGAAGCATGGATCAGAACATTGGAGCCGTTCTCGGATTGGCCGGAATAAAGATTGTCGGACTGTTGGCTATTGTCGTGGTTCTCGGGAAATGGATTATTCCATGGGCGTTGGAACGCATCGCCAAAACACGGTCCCGGGAACTCTTTACGCTTGCCGTGCTGGTTCTGGCCGTTGGGATTGCCGTCGGTTCCGCAAAACTGTTTGGCGTTTCGATGGCCCTTGGCGCTTTTCTTGCCGGTCTGGCCGTGGGGCGTTCCGAATTTGCCGCGCGGGCGGGCATCGACGCCCTGCCGATGCGCGACGCTTTTGCAGTGCTCTTCTTCGTTTCCGTCGGGATGCTGTTCGATCCGCTGAGTCTTATACAGGTGCCTTTCGTTATCGCAACTGTGCTCCTTGTGGTCGTTATTATCAAGCCGCTTGCCGCCGCTTTGACGGTTCGGATGCTTGGCCAGCCTCTGGCTGCGGCTATCCCCATCGGAGCCGCCTTTTCGCAGGTTGGAGAATTCAGTTTTATTCTCGGCACAGTCGCTCTTCAACTCAAAATCATCAACGATGCCGGATGGAATGCGCTGGTCGCCGCCTCCATCATCTCGATCGCGTTGAATCCTTATGTCTACCGCTGGGCACGCCGGTTGTCTTCAAAGACAAATAAAGCCCTTCCGGTGGTCAAAAGTCAACCGCAAACAGTTAATCCCAGTCACTGCATCCTCATCGGCTACGGTCCCATCGGACAAATCGTTCACAATCTTCTGACGGAACGCGGCAACGAGATCACGGTTATCGACCTCAACCTGAAATCGGTTCGCCAACTGAACGCCCAGGGATACAAGGCCATATACGGTGATGTTCTGCGTCCGGGAACGCTCGAAGATGCGGGCATCGCAACAGCCGGCAGCCTGATTATCAGCACCGACATTGAAGACGCTTCCGAGATCATCAAGAACGCGCGTCTTCTCAATCCTGATTTGCAAATCATGGTGCGTTGCGCTCATCTCCGTGACGTAGCCGCTCTGCGTCAAGCAGGCGCTACCGTGGTTGCGGCCGGTGAAGCCGAAGTCGGCGTTGCCCTGTCAGAAATGGTCACGGCAGCCGATCAGATGGCCTGCGTTATGGCTGCTGAACACAGAGAAACCGTCCGACGTATTCTATATGACAAAGCATTTCAACAGAACGAAACGGTTTCGAAAAAAACAAGAAAGAAATAACATTTGAAAACGGCTTTTTTCTACATCCGGTGCTGCGATACCGGTTGGCTAAAATATTCAAAAGACCTGTTGTAAGTTTTTTCCGCATCCATCGGGAAAGAGCATCGTCAACCCCGTTTCGCCATCTCAGACGATAGCGTCACTGTTGTCATGCAATTCCATAAGGCGCAGAAGATTGTCACAGGGACTTTTCCGCTTCTTAATTTTATACTTAAAAGCTATATCATTCTTCAGCGTTCTGATGAGCCGTATTAATCATGATTAATATCTGATAAATGAAATGGTTTGTGTTAGTTAAAAAAGCCGTATATATTCAACATTGAGGTTATTCTGATTCTATACAGGAAAGGCATCGCATGGATCATTCCATAAAAATAGAAGATCTCAATGACCCCGTGATGAAACACGCCAGCACAGATTTTGTGTCTATCTATAGCGACAATACCGTGGGTGAGGCATTGGATTGTATCCGCAACTGCCAGACACAATCCACCATTCTTTATTTTTATGTTCTTGATGGCAAAGCCCGTTTGGTCGGAACAATCCAGACAAGAAGACTCCTGACGTCTCCGTTGGATGTAAAAATTGAAGAAATCATGTCAAAAAATCTTGTTGTAATCCCCGCCAGCGCAACCTTAGTGGAAGCGCTGGAATTTTTTATTTTTCACCGTTATCTGGCGTTTCCAATCACTGATGACCATGAAAAAATGCTGGGGGTTATCGATATCAACGTGTTTACCGAGGAAATGATTGATATCGAGGAGCAGGGACAGGTGCACAGCGTGTTTGATACTCTTGGTATTAAAATTTCCGAAGTGCGACACAAGTCGCCCTGGAGCGTTTTCCGTTATCGCTTCCCCTGGCTTTTGGCTACCATTACCAGCGGCACTGTTTGCGCGCTGCTGGTGGGTTTTTTCGAGGCCACGCTGGCGCAAAGCCTGGTTTTGGCTTTCTTTCTGACGCTGGTTTTAGGCCTGGGCGAAAGCGTCTCCATGCAGACCATGGCCATAACGGTTCATTCCATGCATCATAGTAAAGCAGAATCCGGCTGGTATTTCCAAACAATGCAAAGGGAACTGACGCGCACGTTTTTAATGGCTTTGGCCTGCGCGTTTATTGTCGGATTTATCGTTGTTGTATGGAAAAACGATTTTACGGCCGGCCTGATAATTTCATCAGGAATTTTAACGTCGTTGCTCTTTGCATGTTTTTTGGGTGTGAGCCTCCCTTATTCCTTGCACAAACTAAAACTTGACGTTCACGTCGCTTCCGGACCCCTGACGCTGGCGCTGGCCGATATCTGCACAGTGATTGTTTACTTTTCCCTGGCTGCGTTTATTTTATCGTCATAATTCCAGTGAAGATCACGATTGTGAAACTCAAAATTGCGGCGATTTCAACAAACATCGTCAGCGGCATCATAAATACCTGCCTCCCGATAAGACTTCACGTGCTTCCCTTGCAGGAACATCATGCTTTTTATATCCGGCGCTGCGATACCAGTTCGGTAAAAT
>Ga0255345_1007675_pt1 | contig 9995 bp, 5 predicted proteins | sample wastewater_treat_6_FD_192415 | JGI IMG/M metagenome (GOLD analysis project Ga0255345, IMG submission 192415) | Wastewater microbial communities from Lulu Island WWTP, Vancouver, Canada - plant20 | ecosystem: Engineered > WWTP > Wastewater > Unclassified | place: Canada: Vancouver, British Columbia... | reverse complement strand
CCATCCAGACATTGTTAGGCCATTTAATTTTAGAATTCAGTTCAAGCAAGCGCTCAGAACGTTTAGTGAGAACCTGAAAAGTATGCCAATACGCTTTTTTCATGATTTCAAATATTTCAAAGATAAACGAATCTGGCACGTCTTTGTGAAATAAATCGCTCATTGAGTTTACGAAAATCATTCTGGACTTCTTCCATCCAAGAGGAGCTGGCAATACCTCTGGATGAAGTGTGACATTAAAACCGTTCTTATAGTTAGGCTGTCCCATTGCCTGAAGTCTGTAGGCCATTCTTTCCGCATAGCAATTCTTGCAACCGTCACTAATCTTAGTGCATCCGGTTATTGGATTCCATGTCGATTCAGTCCATTCTATTTTTGATTTGCTTACCATAAATCCTCCTGTCCTTAGAGAGGCAATTTTCTTTGGTTAGAGGGCGTAATTGCATGTGCTTTATCCCAGAACTCAAGACCCTTTTTGTTTCGAGACGCAAATAACAAATGATAATAATGTTTAATCTGTTCAACTCCAAAATGTGAATATCCAATTTTTTCTAACGACATTTTATACTCATCAAGAAAAAGTTTTCTCAGCTTCTTATTATCTCCCCGTTGTGCAGCATCAACTACGGCCTTGCTTTCAAAGAAATCGTCAACTCCAAGAAATTTAATATACTTTTGTTTAACTTTGCTAAAGCTTTTGTCCAATGTTGCGCTAACAAGATTTCTATTGGCATCTGTCCCCACAGCAACATTAAAAATGAAATCGACATTATTCAGAACCGCAACAATCTGTTTTATGGTGTCGAAGGGGACATCACAATTGGTGGGGTCAATGAAGACTAGATTCAAACAATCCTTGCCAATATCACCAAGCATATCGCCTATGCCTCGTGGATTATTATAGTCGCCTTCTCTAGCCTGAGCATTGCTGCCTTCACCTAATACGGCATGTATGCGTTGATTGAGAATATCAATTACATCCGTACCAACATCTATAAATAAGGCTTTTTTGATTAAATTAAAATTTTTGTGTTTTAAAACCGCCAAAGAAGTCCCATCAATTTCCAATCCTGTTTCTCTAAGAACGCATCGTCCAAGCCCGCAACAGATTTCTATATAATTTAAACCGTTCCATCGGCCCTTCATTCCTTGTGCAAAAATTCCGAAATACTGCGTCAAATAATAAATTTTTTCATAGCTCCATTCCCCAACACAACGGACTGGCAAATCATCTAAAACTGACTTGGTGACTTTGCATATATCATCGTCCGTTATTTTCTGCCTCTTTTCCTTAGGACATTTTTTGCTACACCCGTCGTTGGACATCTCATTTAAATCTATGTGATATTTTTTAGCCATACATCACCTCACACACTCCTTGCCTTGCTGATGCGGTTCCAGACGAGCTGGCAGACGGCACGATAAACTTCTTTGCGTTCATCGGAAGTTAGTCCAATGGCATCGAAGACAATATTATCGAGTTCGGCACGGTCGGGGAGTGGTTTTGGTTCCTGCTGTGCAATAGGAATATCAGATTTGGGGTCGATGCCACATTCTTCAAAAATATTCTTAATTGCCCTGCTAAAAAAACCGTCAAACAGTCTAGATGGTATTTTTAGAACTCCTTCTTTAAACACTAACGAATCTTGAACCTCATAAACCATAACACTTCGTGGGCCACCACCCCCACCCAAATCACGTTTTATTGATTCACCGGTTAGATGATATATGGTCGAATTACAAAACGCCTGAACTTCAGGTGGTAATGTCGCACAATATAATCTACAGTCTGCAAACATGGGTGATTTTGACACAAAAACTGCAAGCCTCTCTCTTAATTCTTTTCCCCAAAATGTATTAGCTTCGACTGCATCTAATCCCCACCATAATCGTCTATTCTTAATGCTCTGCAAATTTTCGTAGCCAACAACCACATCTCCTTCATTTGAACCCTGCCTAATAGTAATTTTGGTTTTTTCTCCCGCCTGAATATACTTAAGTGCATTTGTGTCTTTCAGCTCATTTTTGTTTTTTAAACACAAGAAAACTTTTTGATTAAGTTTGTTAGGGCTAATGGTTATTGACTCGCATTCTCTAGGGCTTTTAATGACAGGCTTCAAAAACTCCTTCTCAATTCCCCATTCCTTTGCCTGTTCATCCGTAAGATAGAAAAATTCATTCGCTCCGGTTTTAATCCCAAAACGAACTTCAGCAATATCACCGAGTCGAACAAGCTTGTCCTTTCCTTTTTCCAAAATCGTGAAGAATATATCCGGTGCCCTTAGATATTTTCCACCCCACTTATCACCGACGTATTTTCCGGCATCCAGCGTCTGCTCAGCTTCATCGTCAAATTCCAGGCCTGCTTCATACAGGCCTTTAACTGAAATCGGATAGACCCTAAAGGCATCATTTTTTAGAATGTCCTTTGTATCTTCAATCTCCAGCAGGTTTTCGGAAAAGATAACGTCTTCGAAAGGCCTTTTGAAGGCAACGAACTTGACGAGATGTTCTTCGTTTACGTTCTTTCTGGGTGCTTCTATCAAAGAAATAATAGTATTTACGTCCGCCGCATCAAAGCTTCGTTTGGCGTGATTATCTATGATAAATTGAACGGGCGCTTTATTGAGCAAAAACTTTTGTAGCCATGCTCCATAGCCGACATCAAGCCATGAATTTGAACAGATAAAAGTCAAAAGACCATTGCCGTTCAATAGCCTCAAAGCACGAATATAAAAATAGGTGTATAAGTCGGACTTGGCGTCTATTTTTTCTATCTGTTTCCCCTTCACATTCAAAAAATAGTCTGGAAAATCACAACAGACCATCTCATGCAAAGATGCCTTGTATTCCTTTGCATTTGTTATCTTTCCGGCGGGGTCGGAGATGGCTTCCTGCCTGACATAAGGAGGATTTCCAATTACAATGTCGAAACCGCCGTTGTCGGCAAAGACATCGGCAAATTCGATGTTCCAAATCAACGGATGTTCGTCCTTTTTAACGGCCAATTTCTCTTCTTCAAGCTCTTTTATTTCAGATTCAATCGTTTCGATTTCATTCTCTTTAAACCCAAGCTCTTGCTGAACGACCTTTTTCTCCTCCTCTGGAATAAAAGAGAACTGCTCAATCGGCTTTGTGCCTTTTAGTCTGGCAAGCGCCTCTTTTTTATTGCGTATCTCCTCGTCAATTATCTCTCGAAATAGGGCGAGCTCCCTTATTGTAATCTCCTGCTTGTTTCTTAATTTGTTCTGAAAGAAGTCGTGCTTTAGGTTTTTAAGGGCCGTTATCTTTGCCTTCAATGTGGACTTGATGTTTGCATGACCTATTACAGGGAACATCTTGCTTGCTATGCGCTGGACAAGAGAATCGCCGACACGCATTTTGAAATCCAAACTTGGTAATATGGCATCCAGCGAGAGCTTCATGTCGTCCGGCGCATCAATAAACAGGGTAATCCAGAGCCTGAGTTGGGCAATCCATACCGCCCATTCTTTGACCTCAACGCCATAAAGAGAACTGCTTATGATGCGCTTCTTTCTTTCAAATTCCGAGAGTTCGTAATCTGGGTCTGCTATTTTTTCTCTTACCTTTTGTTCAATCTCATCGAGCACGTGCAACATCCCAACAGGAAAGGCTCCGGAACCCACCGCAGGGTCACAAATGGTGACGCTTTCCAGCAACCTAAGCATATCTTTGTATTGGTTGACCGAAAAACACCCGTCCCGCTGCTCGTCACTCGTTGCGTTCTTCCCACCTTCTCTGAAAAAGAGCTCATATAAGTCTCTGCGGGGGATGTTTGTCTTGTTGTTGTTTTCAAGCCACTTGACGAGACTTAATCGACACATCAGGTCAACTTCTGTTCTTGGTGTATAAACAGCGCCATCGGCCTTATTGACAAGCCTTTCAAATATGATTCCCAAAAACTCTGGATTGAGTTGAAGGTCTTCGTCGTCAAGGCTGTTCTCTTCGATGGTAAAATTGTATGAAAATAGAAACTCGAAAAATCTCTCTATAACATCATCGGGTATATATATTGACCTATCGTCGTAGCCGTTCTTTTTCAAGAAAAGACCGCCGTTTAGATAGGGCGCCATTTGCAGCTTTTTGTCGGTCTCGTCCGAAAAATCATTGTTTCGATAGGCGACTTTGCGACCGGGAGGATTGGCCAGTGCTTCAAAAAACAAAGGCTCAAGCCAGCGTTCGTAGAACTTGTTTTTCTTGTCGAACTTGTTCTTGTATTCTTTCCAAAAGTTTTGAAGAAACTTATCGTCATCTCCAAGCCATTTTCTTTTTTGAATAAAACCTATGAATATCACTCTTATCGCAAAGAGAAGTGCAAAGTTTTTTCGTAACTCCTCGCTAATTTTATCATCAAATGTGGATTTAAGAGAGCTGGCTATTTCTTCATAAATTGGGGAAAAACTATCTTTTCCGCTATCATAAAATTCATTTGTAACGGCGGCGAGGGAAAAGGCTTCCTTTATCTTGTCGAAGGTTGAAAAATCACCGTCGCCAATCCGCTTCAGAAATGTTTTGTTGGTGAAATCCTTACTTACAAAGTATGTAAACCGCCTGAAGTTCGAAAATGAGCGCTTTACCCCCAGATGCTGTTCATAGACTAAGCTAAAGCGGAAGTTTCCGGTCCCATCATGGAAAATAAATATTCCGCCGTCGTAAACGCTTTCAGTTTTGAGGATTTCTTTGGCCTTGTTATATTGGGCCTTACGGCTGGAACGTTCGGAAAGATTGTTTGCTACTGCAACCGATGCAATCAGAAGGTTGTATGGTTCCTGTTTAATGGTTCCAACGGGTGATATATTTAAGAAATGTTCGTCTTGATAGTTATCAAGGCTCTCCTTGCTTGGCGCAAAGAACGAAGACTTTGAACGAAAGAAAGAAGCCCACTTGCTTAGGCTGTATTCATTGATGATGTCGTTCAGTTTTTCTCGGCTACTCATTTATGTTCTCTATGGCTATTATTATTTCACGGTCGAACTTATTTAAGCGCTCTTTGGTCTTCGCCAAGTAGTCTTTGCCAAGCGAATTTTGCAGAGCGGCTATGTCATCAAGGAGCTTACTATCCTTTAAATTATCCCAACCCGCAATGCGTCTTAAAGTGTGGTCTGAAAGGGTTTTGTATTCGTGGATGTCTTCTTGAAGCGTGCGCAAGAATGGAAGATATGGCGCTATCTCTTTTCTGTCACCCTTTTTAAGGTCGCTTAGCATGTTTCTAGCCCTGACTTCTATGCTAGCCTCGCTGGTCTTTGCCCGATATCGCTCCTTGTGCGTCTTGACAGCATCATAGTCGTCCCAGAAGCTCTCGCTCAGAGGAAGGGACTTTTCGTCATAATCACATTCGATTCTTTCATACACATCGCTTAGGTTCAAATCGCTAATTCCGGCTTCTTTGTCGATTATTCCTCTCACAAAAAAGTTCCCGCCTTTTTTGATGAACACAAGAAGCGAAGGCAGTGCATGCTTTTTTGCAACTTTGATTCTTGGTGGAAGGGCTGATATGTTTTCAACAAGTTCGGGATTGCTTTCCTTGATTGCGTAAAACCTTCTTCTAACCATTGTTTGAAAGCTTTCTTTTTCGCCTTCTTCGGGATTGCGCTGGATGGAACTAAACAATCCAGCCGGAGTCGGAGTTTCGTCGGACTCAAATATTTTGGCGTCCTCGCCTAACGTATTGTGAATCATAAACATCTTGTTTCGGGCTATTTCTCGGCTTTTATTGACATCGGCTCCCTGTTCGGTCGGGAAAAAGTTGAATATATAAAGATTGTTGAAAACCTTTTTGCCGATTCGATTTATTCTGCCAACTCTCTGTATGACACGGACTGGATTCCAAGGGATGTCATAATTTATAATAGCTCCCGCCCTGTTTAAGTTAAAGCCTTCGGAGATTTTGTCGGATGAAAGCAGTATTTCAAATTCGTCATCCTGTGTTAGGAAGCTGGCATCAAAATTTTTATAAATACTTTCGGCTTTTCCGGAAGAAAGGTCGCCATCAATTGTTAGAACCTTGTCAGGAAATTCGGCTTCTAGTAGCGGCTTTAGATATTTAACAGTATCGACATATTCAGAAAAGACTATAACCTTTCTTTTGGGCTCTCCGGCTTCATGCTTTTTAGGTATTTTGTTTTTTATGGCATCAATTAGAGTTACTGGTTTGGGGTCGTGTTTTACAAGGTCGAGCTTATCTAGTTTGCCCAAAAGCTCGGTGAACAAAGCAAGGTCGGAATCTATGTGGGTTAGGAACTCGTCCTTATATTCAAATTTGTCGATTTCATATACTCTATCGGACTTGGGATAGTTTCCATCGGCTATCTTTTCAGCGTATTTTTTGAGCTCTTCTTCTATTTCTTCGACATCCGCATCGTATATTTTTTCGAGCAGTTTTCTGTCTAGGATATACTTGCCCTTTGAATTATCTATGAACTCCAGAACCTTTTTTGTTATTCCTTTGAAATTCTCAACGCTCTTCTTGAATGCGCCGAAGGAACTCTCAAAACGCTTTACAAGCAAGCGCCTCATGAATTCATACAAGTTGTCCTGAGATATCTTTTCGATGTTTTCTTCTCCGGACAAGTCATCGCTGCGTTTCTTTTCGTAAAAATATGGCCTGTAGATTGCTCCTTTAAATCGTCCGTCCTCCCCAAAATAACTGTTGATGACCTCGTCATAAAAAGTTGATTGTTCCGGCGTGAGGGTAAAGAATAATTCTTCTGGGTCTTTAACTTCGGGCAAATCTTTGACCTCTTTTGAATATATCGGGTCTTTCTTGAGGTCTAAGCGGTTGCGTCGAATGGTAACTGGTTCGATAACGTCTCGGATTGTCTTGGCAAGAAAATGAGCTCTGTGTAACACCTTTTTGAGGTCTATTTCCTTTTCTCCAAAAAGCGTTTCATAGTTAGCCTTTGCACGAGCCACTTTCTTTGGGTCAGACGATTTATGATATTTCTTGATGTATGAAAGCTTATCGAAGGTTGAACGATATTCCCTGAACTTGCCCTCTAAATCGTTGTCCAGCGTGATTTTGGATTTGCCGGGTATGACAAAGAGCTTCAGCATCGAAAATATATCGCTTGGCGTATTGTTGAATGGTGTTGCCGTCAGTAGAATGACAATCTTATTCCTGCAAATATTATGCAGCAGTTCGTAGTCTTTGGTGTCCTGATTTCTGAAACGATGAGCTTCGTCAATTATGACAACTTCAAAATCTTCACTGCCTTTTATTCTTTCTTCGATTTTATCCAGTTCACCACACGACCATATTTCCCAATCATGGAGCTGAAAATCCTCTTTATATTTTGCCCAGCCCGCTTTCTTTTGTTTGTCGCCCTTTAAGTTCGGGGGACAGATTATAATTCCCCTCTTACCCAAGCTCTTTGCCAGCATGCTTGCGATTATTGATTTGCCGAGGCCTACCACGTCGGCAATCACAACGCCGTCCGTTTCGTCAATAACAGACAATGCCTGCCTAACAGCATCAAGTTGATATTGATATATTTTGTAACCCTTTTCAGAAAGAACGTCTAAAAGATAAGGTTTGATATCCTTGTGCCGCCATGACTCGATGTAGTTCTGCAACACACATACAAAGGCTTGAAAAGGGGTGGGCTCTGCTATGAGGGTCTTGTTCTTTATTGTATCTATGAGCCTCTGCTTCAATACGGCATCGTCGGTTATAGGTTGGGCATCCTCCCACAGATTGTCAAAGTACCTTTCGGCTTCGGCTGTTCCATAGTCGCTGATTTCAACATTGAATTCATTTTGCGTTGTAAGACCTGATTTTGTAAGGTTGCTGCTTCCCGTGACAAATACCGATTTTTTGAATTGGCCTTCTTTTAACCTGAAGAAATAAAGCTTCGAATGGTTTGGTTCCTGCGTCTTCCTGATGTTCAACCGGCCTTCTTCGATTAGATTGATAAAAAACGGCACTTGTTCGTAAAATTCACGGGTGTCAAATTCCTTTGAGTTTATTGATTTCTCGATTGATTTGAGAAATAGCTCAGACTTCTCATAACCCTGTAGCTCATCGTAATTTTCTTCACTGTATTCGACAAGCCCATGAATGCCTTTGTCAACATTGAGGCCTACAAGGACATTTAGTGTCAAATCGTCTCTATTTTTCAGGGTCTCATAGAGTTCGGAAATGCCTGAGAAATAAAAAAAACCCACAAGGAATTTTAGCTCTTGGCTACTGTTTATCAGCTCAACCAGTCTAGCTTTGAGCTTCTTGGTATCGCTGTTAGTTATGAACAGGCTGTTTGAAGGCATCTACTTACCCCGCTTAATTCGCTTGTTTATAGCCCCTAAGTGGGCTAAAAATCAATGAAAATGAGAAAGTTCAGTCAACCCGGAAGGAGGGAATGGCTAACATGGCATGGAATGATTTAATTAATGGTCTTGTTGGTTTTGTTTTAGGAGCTTCGGGCATAGGCGCTTTTATAAACCACTCTTTTAATAAAAAACTCGAACGATTTAAAACGGGCTTACAGACTGATACAAAGATAGCAGAGTCATACTATATAAAACAACAAGATGCCTGTGCTGAAGTCTTCAAGCAGGTTAGGATAGCACAGGGTTTTGTTAAGGGGTTGCAGGGCCTTGGTCGTTCCTCCACTTATGAAGATTATGACACTTCAGACTTTGACAAGATGCTTCAACAGTTAAATTTGTTAAACAAACAGAGACTCACATTTGTGGCGCTATTTGACAAAGATTATCAGGCGAATATTCCAATCTCAAATAATAAAGGTGTTAGAGAGTGGCGTAATTATGAAACGGTTTTAAAAATAAATGAGGCGAGAACCCATGTTCAGGAGGCGAGAAATGCATTAGTCCTTCAGGAATTGTTTATCCCCTCTTTATTAAGAAAAGATTTTTATAAGATTCTTCACCAGATGGATATGCTTATATTTGACATTGAACATCAGAAGGATGCCCCCAGATTCAATGCGCCAGATACGTTTAAAGCTGAAAAGGAAATCGCCGAATTTATTGACAGTTTAGTGGACAAGATAAGCAACTCTATTCAAAAAAGTAACTAGCCTCAGGGGGTTTTGTATATGTGCTGTATTTTAAAAAGCAAAAAATGCGTATTTGTCCCAACCGCCAGCCAACGACTGGAAGAATTTTTTTGTTTTTGTAATGACATCGAAACACATCCCTTTTTTTTAGCATATAAAAACGGGGGGAATTTTCAGCTGAAATGTGAATTTACAGAGTTTGGCGTAGATTCCGCTACTTTAAGTTTTGATGAATACCACCTTGAAAGTTTGCTGACCCGTCTACGCCAATTCTTTTTTCGCAATGAACTATTTTATTATAAAGATTTAAGGAAGGCGACAAAGGAAATGTTTGGCCTAAATAGAACATTCGATATGTTTTATGAAAAGCTCGTTAAGGCAACAAACAAACCGTTTCCAAAAACTAATGTCCAAACATTTAAGGCTGATGGTACCGACGTAGTAGAAAATTATACACTTCCCGAACTCATCGAGGCTCGTCTTTATACAGGAGCAATACACTCAATAAAAAGAATTGACCCTAATGCACAGCCAGCCGCCAAAGGTATATCTAAGTCTCATGTGGCGGTATCAAAGCATCTTTCTTTTGTTCTTGCTGGAGCAGCTATGAAGGCAGTTCAAAATATCTGTTGTTTTAGGCACCATATCTACTTGCTCGCCAAAATAGACAATAAATTATCAATGTTTAGGGAGCTTGAAGAAATTGACAAGAAACTATGCACATAAGAACAGCCAATCAAATCTTAGGAATAGAGCCTGTAAAAAGAATTGTGTAACTGCTTAACCTCGGATAGGTGTCAAAGACACCGAAAGGAGACGAGCAGTTATGGAAAAGATGGGTAAGAATGAGGCCTTGTTTAAGGATTTGGCAAAGGGTGTAAAAACTCAGAAGGATCTATCGAAGCTGGTCGGGCAGTTGATGAAAACGGTGATCGAGACAGCGCTCAATTCAGAACTTGA
>Ga0255345_1007672_pt1 | contig 10003 bp, 10 predicted proteins | sample wastewater_treat_6_FD_192415 | JGI IMG/M metagenome (GOLD analysis project Ga0255345, IMG submission 192415) | Wastewater microbial communities from Lulu Island WWTP, Vancouver, Canada - plant20 | ecosystem: Engineered > WWTP > Wastewater > Unclassified | place: Canada: Vancouver, British... | reverse complement strand
CCATCTTAATTCGAATTAAATGTTATTTTTTTTTGCCTACTCTTAAGGTTTTTCAGCGACTCCCCCTACTCTGTTTCGGATTTTCGGGATACTCCTTTCTTAATTACCGATTATTCTTCTCCAAGTAAAATCGGAACTGCGAAGGGTATCAGGACCCCCAGAACAATAAAGATCAAAACCAGGATCCCGTTGGAGTTTGGATCCAGAATCAGAGCTTTCAGCATTTCAATTACATCTACCATGGTGTTTAATATTAGTTAAATGGTTAATAAATTCAATGAACAGCGACAAAGTTAAAAATCTTTTTTTAACTACCAAACACAATATCATCAATTATTGTGCACATTTCGTAGCAAATCCGTAACAGTTTTAACTGGGTTGAATGTACTTAAGGGAACTTCCACAAAGGCCGTATTCCAGCGGCTCATGCCACCGTTCCAGAGCCCCGGCAGTTCCAGCGCCTTCAATTCCCTGCCTCCCAAACTCTTTTGAGAAATGAAGCCTGTATCGTCATCACGGAATTGTGAAAGCTTGTAAGTGGTTCCGTCATAAGCTCTGAAGGAGCATACGATATCGACAGGATTAAAGTGTGTGGAAGCATATCGTTTGCCCTGCAATTGAACGCTCTCCAGTATCTGAAGTGAACCGCTCCCGTCTCGGTCCACTACACGGAAAGGTCCCCCTCCCGGTTCTCCCGTAGCAGGGACCATACCACATACCCTGACCGGCCTGTTCAGTTTGGAGAACAAATAGGACCGGAATTCCTCCCCTTCCATGGGAGGATGAGTGATGCCGAAGTTACTTTCCAGGAAGAGCGCAATCTCTTTCATGCAGATAGGATCTGCGTGGTTCTTCAGTTCACCTATATATTTATATATCTTTCTCCTGCAGAACAGCAGGTAGCCGGCAAGCACCTTTCTCCAGTGGATCACAGGGCCCAGCGCCGCCTGCGGTACTACATTGTCAATATTGCGAATAATAACCATGTCCTCCTTCAGTGTATTCAGATTGTCCAAAAGGGCACCATGACCTCCGGGACGGAAAACCAGCAATCCGTTCTGGTCCCGGAAAGGTCGGTTCTCGATATCTGCAGCGAGGGTGTCGGTAGAAGGACTCTGTGTTGAAAAACCAACAATAAAGCTGGTTTGAAACAGCTCCTCATATACCTTTTGCACCTTTTCCCATAAATCGTTGAACAAATGCAAGTGTTCTTCAGAAACCGTGAAATGGAGCCTTACTGTCCCATCGGGCTGAGCCGAACTCAGTGCTGCCTCCACCAGGTGTTCTTCAAAAGGAGTCCTCGGACCATTTGAATACTTGTGAAAAGGGATCAATCCCTTGGGCAGGGATGCATAATTCAGACCATCACGGTCCAGGATGAGCGAGAGAATCCCGTAACGATCCTTAGGATCAAATCCTTTGAGGCCTGAAAGAATGGGATAAAAAGCAAATTCGGGGAGTCTTCCGAAAAAATCGTTCAACTGGTCAGGCATTAGGGCATTCCTGTCTTTTTTCAGAAGGTCCCTTGCCTCGAAAAGGTCCTTGAACATGCGGCTGGCCGCACCGGATGCCGGAACAAATTTGATCCTTGATCCGTTCCACTCGTCGTACCTTTTGATCATTTCCTCCTGTTCCTGGCCATCCAGCTGTACGATTCCGTTTCCGGGAACGGCAGGCCCGGAAATATCCAGGGGAGGAAAACCGGCGGAAAAATAATGTAGATGAGTTTCTGCGTCTTTAAGGGTCAGTCCCTTACGCTCTATTGTCTGGATGTCTTGTTCGGTAAACATAAAGTCAGTTGCCTGTATTGTTCACTGGTCCACTCTCTTCGAAAAACATATGCGCTCCTGATTTGTTCAAACTTTTCGGGTGCGTTTCGTAGCTGTTTATCTTGTTCAAATATAGGAAAACATTGGGTAAAAAGCAAATCAGCAGGAACATGGCTTGCGTCGGGCAACGGAACGGTGTAGGACTCCAGTTCTTTCCATCCAAAATGACCGGCCAGGGCACGGACTACCTGCTCAGATGCATTTCTCTTTCCTTCCAGCGAATAACCCGCAATGTGGGGAGTGCCAATGTTACTCACCTGCAATGTGGCAGGATTGATGTGTGGTTCTCCCTGCCAGACATCAAGGATGATCCCTCCCAGGTTCGGTGCAGCCCTGTACAGGGCTTTCTCATCTGCCACCGCCCCACGGGAAGTATTGATAAAACAAGCCCCTTTCTTCATAGACGAGAAAAAATGATTGTCAGCCATGTTGAGGGTAAGCTCAGTGAGCGGAACGTGCATGGTCACAATATCGGACTGTTCAAGCAGAAATCCGATATCGGAAAATCCTTCAGGTCCTTCGGCTTCTGCCCTGGGCGGGTCATTCAGGATGGTGCGCATTCCCAGGTGCGATGCCAGGGCTGCCACTTTTTTACCAACATTACCCACCCCCACGATTCCCAGCGTTTTGTTCCTCAAATCACATATATGGCTTCCTGCCCATGCCACAAGCGCCGTGAAAACATATTGCATTACCGCCTCTGCATTGCATCCGGGGGCATTAGCCACTACGATACCGGCAGAGGCACAATAATCCATGTCAATATGATCGGTTCCTATGGTTGGTGACCCGATGAAAGAGATCCTGCTGTTCTCTAGCAGGCTGGCTGAACAGACAGTCCGTGTCCTGACCAGAAGTGCGTTGGCATTGCGGATGGCCTGCTTATCTATCAGGTTTCCGGGCATCCTGGTGATACGGGCATGCTTTTCTGTTATGCCTTCCAGAAAAGGCACCTGTTCATCTGCTATGATATGAGGTCTTGCGTCCACGGTCAACGAATGACAATTTCCCGGACAAGGTCCTTCTTCAGCATGGCGTTGAGTTTGCCTGCAAGAAAAACTTTTTGCATATCCAGCTGGCAACGCAGGACGGAAGATTTAACCCGGACTGAATAAACCCCTTCCCGGAAAGTATGGTCACCACATTCCCTGGCTGCTGTCTCTCCGATAAGCTCATTCCAGGCATGATTGATCCTTAGTATTTCCAGGCCATTTGCCAATTCCGTCTCGTTCAGGATCTGTTCAAGAATTTCGTTCAGTGTTCTGGTCTGCTGTCTTTTCATTGGTAAAAACTCCTCCTTTTACACGATATATGGAATGGGGCCCGCCCAAAGCATGAATGATTTCTTCGATCCGTACTTTATTGCTATCTGTCAGGAAAATTTGTCCAAAACCATTTTTTGTGACTAGTTGCAGAAGATGCGCTACCCTTCGGGCATCCAGCTTGTCAAAGACATCGTCAAGCAGCAGGACGGGTGCCAATTCCTTCATTTGGCTTATAAGTGCGAACTGGGCCAGCTTAAGTGCCAGCAGGAACGTCTTTTGCTGTCCCTGTGAGCCGCACACCTTAAGAGGATGGTCTCCTAAGGTAAAATGGATATCATCACGCTGAACACCTGTGCCGGTATACTGCAGGATCATGTCTTTCTGCCTGTTCTTTCTTAACTGTACAGCCATGCTTTCCTGGTTCAGATCCGATTCATAGCTCAGACCAACCTGCTCTTTTCCTGCAGATAGAAGCTCGTAATAATGAATCACATGGGGATGCAGCAGCTTGCAGAGTTCCATGCGGTGATCGTGAATCCTGTCACCTCTCGATGATAAGGATGCATCCAATGCATCCAGTACATCTGTAGGTCTGTGTTCCGACTTGAGCAGCCGGTTTCTCTGGAAAAGCAGTTTGTTGTATTCCTGTATGGTTTGCAGATAACCCGGCCCCGTCTGGGATAGCAGGAAGTTCATGTACTTCCGTCGTTCTTCGGCCGGGCCGAAAACAAGTGAGGTGTCCTGCGGGGAAACCATAACCACAGGAATCAAACCTACATGGAGGGAAAGCTTCTCATAGCGTTTCCCGTTCCTTTTGAATATTTTTTCTCCCTGTCTGGTAATGGAACAGGAGATCTTTTCTGTCATGCCGGAATCCACGACATATTCACCATAAAGTGCAGCCTCACGGCTTGCATGGTCTATCAGGTCTTTATCCTGTAAAGAAAGCGAGCTTTTGCAGACACTCAGGTAATAGATCCCGTCCAGCAGGTTGGTTTTTCCTTCTCCGTTATCGCCGTAGAGAACATTTATCCCGGGAGAGAATTCCAGTTCAGCATTGTCAATGTTTTTAAAATGAGATAGCAACAAACGCGATAAATGCATACAGATTCCTTCAACAAGTATGCAAACATAGCAAATTTTACGTATATTTGCGGCCTTAAAAACATAGACCTATGTCAAAAAAGAAAACCAGCGCAAAGTCTCCGCAGAAAAAAGAAGAACAGGCAAAAGTCGCACAAGCTATCAGTAAATCAGAAGAATTTCTGAACAAGTATAAGAAACACATTATTTATACAGTTGCCGGAATTGTAATCCTGCTCGCTCTCGTATTCGGTTACATGAAACTGATAAGGGAGCCGCGCCGCAATGAAGCCCTGGCTCAGCTGTTCCCTGCCGAGCAGTACTTCCGGGTTGATTCGTTCTACCTGGCACTGAACGGAGATGGAAATGTTCTCGGCTTTAAAGATATCATTGATGAGTACAAATCCATCACGGGTCAGGCGGTTTACTTCTATGCCGGAGTTTGCGAGCTGCAACTGGGTAATTACGAACAGGCAATAGACTACCTTAAGAAATATAAAGCCGGCGACGATATCATTCAGGCGCGTGCCTGGTGTAATATAGCAGATGCCTATGCAGGGCTTGATGAACTGGACAATGCCATTTCCTGGTATATGAAGGCTGCCGGGTATAGTGATAATGCTTACGCAGCCACCTATTACAAAAAAGCAGGCATCCTGATGGAAGAGAAAAGCAACTACAGCGGTGCCCTGGAAATGTACAAAACCATTAAAGACAAATATCCTCAAACCATTGAGGCATATGATATTGACAAATATATATCGCGTCTGGAAATACTGATGCAGCAATAATTTCTTGCTATGGGAAGGGCTTTTGAATACAGGAAGGCCAGAAAGCTGAAACGTTGGGGGAATATGTCCAGGACTTTCACCCGGCTGGGCAAAGAACTGACCATTGCCGCCAAAGAAGGTGGTACAGATCCGGAAAATAATCCACGGCTTCGTGCGATAATACAGACAGCCCGTTCCGAAAATATGCCCAAGGAGAATATTGAAAGGGCTATAAAAAGAGCGGAAGAGAAAGACAAGGGAGATTACCGCGAGGTTGTCTACGAAGGATTTGGTCCGCATGGTGTTGCCATCATAGTCGAAACGGCTACCGACAATACCACAAGGACTGTAGCAAATATCCGTTCTTATTTCAATAAATTCGGAGGCAACCTGGGTACGTCCGGGAGCGTGGATTTCATGTTTGACCACATAAGTGTCTTTAAGGTGAGGGCAGATCAGGTTACAGACATGGAAACATTCGAACTTGAGCTGATCGATTATGGCGGAGAAGAAATTTTCCAGGATGAAGAAGAAGGAGTCATTGTTGTATACGGTAGTTTTGAATCTTATGGCTCGCTTCAGAAATTCATAGAGGAAAAGGGGCTGGAACTGGTAAGCGGCGGTTTTGACCGGATAGTCAATGGTGAAATGAAACAACTGACCGAGGAAGAAAAAGCAGATGTTGAAAAACTGTTGGAACGGATAGAAGAAGATGACGACGTACAGAATGTCTACACCAACATGGCCTAATCCCCGACGTACAATTTGTCATCAAGCAGCCTGTTATTGTACTGCTGACGAAATGCTTTAAGAAAGAGCTCATTGGAGGGCTCTTTTTCTTTTTCCTGCCTCATGATGTTAAAAAGTGCCGGATAATTCACTACAAAGGGGGTTATGAGTGAATCCCTTATACTTCTTCCAAAAGCAAAAAAACTATGGGGATAGTCCAGCATGTCCAGCACAGTGGGCATGATGTCTATTTGTTGTGTGTATTGATCGTAGATCTGTCCGCCTTGCACTACAATGCCTGATGGGTCATGATATATGACAGGGATTGCCATGCTTTCCACTTCGGACTGGTAACTGGGATTCACCTGTGAGTAGGCCCCATGGTCTGCAACCAGCACAAAAAGGGTGTTCTGATACCAGCTGCTTAGGCGGGCCTTCTCAAAGAAGAGCCTTAGTGCATTGTCCGAGTATTGTATGCATTGGTGAAGTGGCAGGCTGCTTTCCGGAAAAAATCCTTCATATTCCTCAGGTACAATAAAAGGATGGTGGGATGACAAGGTGAAGACAACGGCTGCAAAAGGTTCCTCAAAAGTTTGGAGTTTCTCTGCAAAAAATTGCAGAAAGGGTTCATCCCATATACCCCAGTAGCCGTCAAACAGGGATCTGTCGGCAAATTCTTTCATCCCGTAATAACTGTCGAATCCAAAATGGCGGGACATCCCGTCCAGGCCGAGTGATCCGTTAGGGGCTCCGTGGAAAAAAGCAGTGTTGTACCCTCGTTTTTTAAGCGCATTGCCCAGCCCTTCCACCCGGTTTAGTGCAAAGGGGGTCAGAGCAAATGATTGTTCCAGGCTGGGTATGCCTCCCAGCACAGAGGGAACGGCATCGACTGATTTTCGTCCGTTTGCGTAAGCTTTGGAACAGACCAGTGAATGAGCCATCAACGAATCCAGGAAAGGCATATAAGACGTGGAAGCGCCAGGATTTAGGTACCCGGAATACTCCCTGGAAAAACTTTCCAGTATCAGGATCACCACATTCATGGCCGGTTCGGGTTCCCGGACATCCGGAGATATTGTATCCCTTCTGTGTTCGGGCGAGTACACGCGGTTCAGTTCCTCTTCCGAGGGAAAGAAATCAAGCCTTTCCACAGATGGTTTCCCAAAAGTGCGCATGATGCAAAACGGAGTATTCAGAACCAGACCCATTTCCAGTGGTCGTGTAACATAGGCGGCTGCATTGCCCAGGGTAATGGGCCTTGTTGTCCGGTCTGTTCCTCCCCGGATCGCCACCACCGTGATAACGGCTGCCAGGAGCAGGATCACCAGCCTGGCGGAGAAAAAGCGAATGGTAAATGGTGGTCGGAGCGGGAAGTTTGATCTTCCGTAAGAAAACCATAACAGAAAAATTACTCCTGCCCATATCAGAAAAAAGGCAGGATAATCTTTCAGGGCCTTAAGAAGCACCATGCCAAGGTTTCGTTCGTTGGCAAATTCCCTGAAGAAAGAAAAATCAATCCTGCGGAGTGTCGTGCGGAAATAGACAAAATCAAATAGCTGGAAAAAGAAACCAGCCGCGTTTACCAGCAGATAAAAGATCTTTAGAAAAACCTGGTAATGTCTGGAAAAAACAAAAGGAAGGGGCAACAATGCAAGAAGCAGGTATAAACCATTCATATAGAACAGGGCTGAAAGATCAAAACGGATCCCTCCCCGGTATACCAGTGGCATGGTCTCCCAGCCTGTTTCAGGGAACAGGTATCCGTTATACAGGTAAAAGGCCAACCTGCTCAACAGCAACAGTATAAGCACAATGGAAAGCCTGCCTGCAAGAGTAAATAAGTATTTAATACCGGTATGATTTTTGTACTTGTAAGGGCTTTTCATAGATAGCCACAAAAATAAATAAACTGTCCTAATAATGTTCAAATTGTTATTCATTAGAGATAAATTTCGTAATTTTGTGGATTAATTTTAAAACCTGCGTATCATAATCCAGCAATCTATGAATATTAAACACATAGAACATATTGGCATTGCTGTTCGCTCTCTGGAACAATCCATTGCCTTTTATGAAACAAAACTTGGCCTGCCATGTTATGCCATTGAAGAAGTTCCGGAACAAAAAGTGAGAACGGCATTTTTTAAAGTTGGTCAGACCAAGGTGGAATTACTGGAGAGTACAGATCCTGAAGGTCCCATAGGAAAATTCATTGAAAACAGGGGTGAAGGGGTTCATCACATAGCTTTTGCCACAGAGGGGCTCCAGGAGAACCTTGACAACCTGGCAGCAAACGGTATCCGCCTGATCGATAAAAGTCCGCGCAAGGGGGCAGAAGGCCTGCATATCGCTTTTCTGCATCCGAAGGATACCCTGGGTGTGCTAACCGAATTGTGTGAAAATCCGAAAAAATAAACAATTAATAATAAAATGAGCAATCAGTTGGAACAGATACGTGAGTTGATTCAACTCCGTGAAAAAGCCCGCCTGGGAGGGGGTCAGAAACGTATAGATGCACAACACGAAAAAGGTAAATGTACGGCTCGTGAGCGTATAACGATGCTCCTTGACGAAGGCAGCTTTGAAGAATTTGACATGTTTGTGACGCACCGAAGCAGTAATTTCGGGATGCAGGATAAAACCATCCTGGGAGACGGGGTCGTTACAGGTTACGGCACCATTGAAGGGCGTCTTGTTTATGTTTTTGCACAGGATTTCACGGTGTTTGGCGGTTCACTTTCAGAGACCATGTCCATGAAGATCTGCAAGATCATGCAGCAGGCCTTGAAAGTGGGAGCCCCCCTTATAGGAATAAACGACTCAGGCGGAGCCCGTATCCAGGAAGGCGTGAATGCGCTTGCCGGTTATGGCGATATCTTCCAGAACAACATCATTGCGTCCGGCGTTATCCCGCAAATTTCGGCCCTATTTGGTCCCTGTGCCGGCGGGGCTGTTTACTCCCCTGCGCTGACGGACTTCACCATCATGATGAGGGGTTCCAGTTACATGTTCCTGACCGGCCCAAAAGTGGTCAAGACCGTGACCGGAGAAGATGTGACACAGGAAGAATTGGGAGGCGCAACGGTCCATGCCAGCAAGAGCGGTGTAGCCCATTTTGCGGTAGACACTGAAGAGGACGGTGTGGAACTGATACGCGATCTGCTCAGCTACTTGCCCCAGAACAATATGGAAGAACCTCCCCAAGTAGAGTGCCTGGATCCGATTGACCGTCTGGACGATTCTTTGAACGATATCATTCCCGACAGTCCCAACAAGCCCTATAACATGTACGAGATCATCCACAGCCTGGTTGATGACGGAAAATTCCTGGAAGTCCATAAGGATTATGCCACCAACATCATAGTCGGCTTTGCCCGTTTCAACGGCACTTCTGTCGGTGTGGTTGCCAACCAGCCCAGGGTTCTGGCCGGTGTGCTGGACATCAATGCATCAAGGAAGGCCGCCAGGTTCGTGCGTTTCTGTGATGCTTTCAACATTCCCCTGGTAACTTTGGTAGATGTTCCGGGATTTCTGCCCGGCACACAACAGGAATACGGCGGAGTGATCCTGCATGGGGCAAAACTGCTGTATGCATACGGAGAAGCCACTGTTCCCAAAATAACTGTAATCCTTAGGAAAGCATATGGCGGAGCATACATTGTGATGAGTTCAAAACACCTGGGAGGAGACCTTAACTATGCATGGCCTTCGGCAGAAATTGCCGTCATGGGACCTTCCGGTGCCATTGAGGTCCTCTTTGGAAAAGAGCTGGCCGAAGCAGAAAATCCTGTCGCTTTCGTGGAAGAAAAAGAGAAGGAATATCGTGATAAATTTGCCAACCCCTACACAGCAGCACACTACGGCTACATTGACGATATCATTGAACCCAGGAATACTCGTTTCAGGATCATCCGCTCCCTGCAACTACTTGCCACCAAGAAACAGAGCCTGCCTCCTAAAAAGCACGACAACCTTCCTTTATAAACCGGACCTTTATGAAACAATCAGTTAAATACATACTCATCGGGTTGTTACTGTTCTTCCGGGTATCGCTCTTCGGACAGACTGTGATAGACCTGCGGTTCAACGAGTTGCTGATAACCAACACAGAGGATTTTCAGGATGATTTCGGGGTTCACAGCAGCTGGTTCGAAATTTTCAATATTGGATATGGAGCGGTGGATATTGGAGGATGTTATCTGAGCAACGACCCCAATGACCTGAAAAAATACCCCGTTCCCCGTGGGGACGTGCTGACAAAGATCAAACCAAGACAGCATATTCTCTTTTGGGCTGACAACAAACCTTACAGGGGTTCTTTCCATGT
>Ga0255345_1007668_pt1 | contig 10007 bp, 5 predicted proteins | sample wastewater_treat_6_FD_192415 | JGI IMG/M metagenome (GOLD analysis project Ga0255345, IMG submission 192415) | Wastewater microbial communities from Lulu Island WWTP, Vancouver, Canada - plant20 | ecosystem: Engineered > WWTP > Wastewater > Unclassified | place: Canada: Vancouver, British... | reverse complement strand
AATTTTCCCCGCGACAGTGAGGGTAAAATAATCAGAGACGCAAAACGCCACCCAACCATCTGCGATTCTGTAATAATTTATGCCGGTGCAACCATTTTGGGTGGTTCAACAGAAATCGGATCACGTTCTGTGATAGGCGGCAACGTGTGGTTGACTGAGTCTGTTCCGCCTGATTCAAAGGTTTTAATAGCAGACAGTGGTTTGAAAATATTTCATAAAAAACATCACTTAGATAAAAATCAATAAGAAGGGTGCTTACAATGGATAATCTTAGCAGAATCGGCAATACTTCGTTAGTTCGTCTTAGCTCTATAACAGCCCCGGGCTTTAATATTTACGCTAAAGTCGAGTCTTCTAATCCAGGCGGTTCAGTAAAAGATCGCGTAGCTCTTGCTATGATTAAAGAGGCAGAAAAACAGGGCAAAATTTTCCCTTCTTGCACTTTGGTAGAGCCCACATCAGGGAATACCGGCATTGGCCTCGCCATGGTTGCGGCAGCTTACAACATCAAGCTTATTTTGACGATGCCTGAAACAATGAGCATAGAACGACGCAAACTTATGTCGGCGTATGGTGCTGAAATAGTTTTAACAAGCGGAAAAGACGGTATGAAAGGCGCGATTGCAAAAGCGCAGGAAATTGTTTGCGAAACCCCGGGCGCATTTATGGCCGATCAGTTTTCGAATTCGGCAAACCCTGCTGCTCACGAAGAAACAACCGGCCCTGAAATAATCAGAGACTTAAAAGGCATTAAAATCGATGCTTTTATTTTTGTCGTGGGAACAGGCGGAACACTGACCGGAGTGGGGAGGGCTTTGCGAAAAGAAGGCATCAATGCGCCTATTATTGCCGTTGAACCTGCCGATTCACCTGTAATTTCAGGGGGAAAGCCGGGGCCTCATAAGATACAAGGAATTGGTGCAGGATTTGTGCCTCTAAACCTTGATACTTCCCTTATAGCCGAGATTATAAAAGTCGAAAACGAAGAGGCTTTTGAATGGGCAAGAAAGCTTGCAAAACAAGAAGGCATATTGGCGGGTATCAGCTCAGGAGCAGCGTTGTGCGCATGTATGAAATACAGAGCTTTACATTCGGATAAGCCTTTGAATTTGGTGACTTTGTTTCCCGATAGCGGCGAACGATATCTTTCTACAGAATTATTTTAAATAAATCATTAAAGATTTTAAGGAAATACCCGATTGTGAAACTGAAGTTTTACTGATTGGGGAATTCTATGCCTATTTTAAGAATAAAACGCAGTTCCTTCTCTGTGACGGCAGTGGGGGGCTTGCTGGTGTTGTTGCTGCTTTTAAGTGGATGTGGCAATTCTTCCCCGGATGAAGAGAGGTATTATGAGCGTGAACTTGCTGCTATGAGAAAACAAGAGCTGGCCCAAGAGGCCGCTGAAGCAGAAAAAAAAGCTGCTTTACGAGATGGGTATCCCTGGCGAGCCTCCAAAAAAGATGATTCTTGTTTGCCATCCAGATTAAAAACACTGGAAAATCGACTCGATAATGAGATAAAATGTTTAAATGAAACAGTGCATGGGAAAAAATCAAGCAGATACAAATTTAGAGAATAACATGAAATTGTCTTTAAAAGGTTTATTGAACTTATTTTTGGTCTTTTTGCTGCTTTTCGCTTGCATGCATCCGGCTGTTTTATTCGGCTTAGACGATGTCGATATAGTGGCGACCGATGACGAATTTGTTGAAGATTTTGAAGAAGCGGAAGACGAAATGGGTGAGATCCCCGAAGGAGAAGATTCGAGCGCCCCATCAGAGAGCGAGGCTTACGAAGATGATTCGGGTGAAGCACCTCTCGAAAAAATTACTCCCGATATATTGGCGAAGCTTTCCGGAAGTTTTCGTGGCCTACTTGCCGCAAAAAAGTATAATCGAATACTGGACGACTTAGCTTTGTATGATGACCCCGACAGATATGAAGAATTAGCCCGTTATTCGTTGCTGTCTTATATAGGGTTAGAAAACTGGAACAGGGTTAACGCGGCGACAAATGCCTATGAGAGAGCTCAAGGGCATGATGCGGACCTTTTGGCCTATGCGCGCGGTCTGTATTATATGAATATTAAGAAACCTGATTATGCAAAAGCTACCGGTTTTTTGAAAAAAGCAATAAACGGCAAATCTAAAGAATATAAAGGGCTTGCTTCTTCTGCTTACAACAGTTGTTTGCTGAAGCAATACTGGTATTTGGCTGTAGTTGCCCTGTTAGCGGTGCCGCTTGGGCTTATGTTCGCGGTAAAGCTGCTCAAACGCAAGAAAGTTAAGAGAATTGAAATTAATATTGATGAGCCGGTTCAGCATAAACCTGCTCAGACAAAGCCGCTTGAGCCAAAGCCTGAGCCAAAGCCCGTGCAACCAAAGCCGATTGAGCCGAAACCGGTAATTCATTACGAGCCGATTGTTCCTGCCGACAAGGAATCGGAAGACGCTCTTGCCAATGATTCGTCTGTTTGTGACTTTAGCAACGATCCGGCAGAAGCCTCTGCACAAGAAGATATGTCTTTGCAAGAAGAGGAACCGATTATAAGTGAAGAACATTATGAAGATCCGCTAGAAGCAGCACGCAGAATTGAAAATGAATTAAAGAAATCTAAGCAAATTATACAAAGCAAGACTGCGGTTGAGCCGCCTGTTAATAAGACCCGTGAGTCTGAGCCCGATAATTTGTTCGAAAAAGAAGTCAAGAACAGAGAAGATAAAGAAAATGCGATTAAGTTGATTAAAAACGAGAAAACCTCACAAATTGATCCTGAAATAGAGATAATATGGGAAACTCTGAGCAAAAAAGCTTTGGAAAGTCAGATTGAACCATTAACAAGAGAAGAGATAGAAACAAATGTTTTTGCATCCGCTAACAAACAAGATATTTCTAAGCAGTTTTATACAGACGATTTATCTCTTGATCTTTCTGAAGAAGCTTTGAGAGAAGACTTAGTCGGTAAGTTGAAAATGCTTGCCATTTCGGATGGTGAATTGCGCGAATTGTTGGCTCAGAAGAATCCTGCACATATTCCTGCGATTATTGAGTATATAATGACAAGACCCGAGCCTGTGAGGTTGGCTTTTATTGCAAGAGAAATCGGGCATTACCGAGATGCGGCTGTTATTGATACCTTAGAGACTCTTTTGTATAATAACGATGAGAGAGTTGTCTTGGCGGCTATTCAAGGTCTTGAAAATTCAAAGCACCCTTCGGCAGTGCTTTTGCTTTGCGGGTTTATACGTTCAGACATTCCTTTACTTGCTCAAGCGGCTCGTTCGGCATTAACAAAATTCGGGGCGGTTTTAATTATTGAAGCAATGCAAAATTTACAAGCTCACTCCGACGAAAAAATAAAAGAAGCGGCTATATTTGTTCTTTCGCGAATGAAAGGTTCTGCCGTTGAAGATTTGCTGAAAAAAATGCTTCTTGATAAATCTGAAGAAATACGATGCAAAGCCATTTTAGCCATGTCTTTTCAAAAAAATCCGCTTTACGCCGAAACTCTCAGGGAGTTTTTCAGAACCGCTACCGGTAAAGATAAGTCACTTGCCCGAAAAGCAATTGTTTATCTTCAGAGCTTTGCAAGCAAGAATAATTAAATTCTGTTTTGAATTGTTAAGATAGTTATATCTTCTTGCCAAGGCATTTTCATCGCGATTTCATTAAGATTTTCAAGTATATCTTTTGCTAAATTTTTAGATTCTGAGTTATGTCGGTTTTCTACTACTTGCAAAAAGGCTTCGTGACCTATTTTCTTCCCGTTTTTGTCTGTAAGCCCCGTTGCTCCCTCAGAATACAATACTATTGTTTGTTTTTCTATGTTGATTTTGTGTTTGCTATATTTTGTATTTTTGTTTATTCCCAGAGGTGTTGACGGAAGGCTGATAAATTTTTTGTTTTTAGTTTTGTTGTCAATACATATCGGATAAGGATAGCCGGCATTTGAAAATAACACAGCATCGTTTGTGGGGTCAATTATTCCTATTAGTGCGGTTATCAGATGCCCCTTTTCGTAGTATGGGATAAAAATTTGGTTTAGCTTCTCTAATATTTGTTCGGGGCTAAATGGAAAGGTCGGACATAAGAGAGTAAAGGCTGTTTTAATCATTGATATCAGATAAATTGCGGACATATCGTTGCCGGTTACTTTTGCCGCAATAAATGCGTATGTTCCCTGTTTAAGCTGAATATAGTCATAAAAGTCGCTTGCAACTATTTTGGAACAAGAGTTCGCGGTTAATATTATATAGCTTCCGCATCTGAATTCCTGTTCAGGGAATAGCAAAGTTCTGATTCGATTTGTAATGTTATGTTTTTCTATCGTTTCTGCGGCTTTATTACACTCTTTTGCCAGTATTCCAAATTCATTCAAAGACCTTACGGGGATTCTGTATTCATAGTTTTGCGATGCAAAAGCTTTTATCCCGATAACCAGATCATTGATGGGAATAATTATAAGCTTTGTCATCATAATTGACAGAATGATTCCGGCCAGTACAAAAACGGAGAAGAAAATAATTGTTGTTGTAAGATCTTTATAAAAAATAGCTCTGATTTTATCTTCAGGTGTTATAGAAATTAAAAGGTAATGTTTTAAAAATGAGCATCTAAGTACACTTACATATGAGCCTTTTCCATCAATTAACATTTTGTGTGTGAAGGTTTTGCTGTCACCCTTGCTTCTTTTAATAATTGCTTCAAATATTTTGAATTCATCAATTCGAGGAAAATTTGGGGCAAATTGATGTCCTGAAATAGCTGCAATTTTATTGTTGTAATATTCGTCATCATAAAATTTATTATTTTGAGTTCTTGTAAATATATCAGTCAGATATTCTCGTTCGAAGAGTATTAGGTCTATAAGCATCACATAGCAATACCAGGCTTCTTTGTTAAGGGGGCCCGGCAAAATGTCTATATAACCTAAGATAATTTCATCGATTCCCTGAATTGTTGTAAATTTTGAAATATTTGTGTGCGCAGACTGAAATAATGATTGGGTTGTTGATTCAATAATAGAATCAACTACTAGAGTTGAAGGGCTTCTTTTAATTGGTGTAGATATGCCTTTAGAATTGTTGTAGAAATCCATTGCCGACAAAGCCGTGCTCGAAAGTAAAATCCTGAAGTTGTTGTTTTCAGAAGTTACGGAATCTTCTTGTGCAATATTTTTAAATTCAAAATTTTCAAAAAGTGCTTGGCGGTGTCTTTCTGAAATTGTTGCATTTCGGGCTGTCCATGTTTCATAAATTTTTTCTTTTTCTTCTGACGAAAGACTCATGTGCCTTCTAATTTCGGCGCCGGTCAGCTCGGTGTTATAAAGAATTTCAGTCTGAGATGATATTAAATGGAAGCTGTCACATAGATAGTTTTTATAGACAGAATCAGCGATTTGAATAAGTTTTTTGGGGTTTGCTGTGTGTTTTTTTAATCGATTTGTGAGTTTTTTAAATTCAACCAATTTTGATGTTAGGAATCTGTCAAAGCCCTTATCGGTTTCAGAAAGCTTACGATAGCTTTTCATCTGTTCTTCAAGCAATATTCTGTGGTCGAGTTTATATAAATATTGAACAGCCAAAAATATTGCAGCCAAAAGCGGCAAACCGTAACATAGTGAAAACAGCGCTATTAGGCGTTGCTTCATGTTATAGCGGTAAAAAATGTTTTTTATAAACGCAGAATATGTGATTTTTGAAAATAAAATTGTAGCTGCAAGATAAAAAAAAGCTATCAACGAAAGAGCCGGATATGGAAGGGGTGCGGCATTGAAGGTGCTTATCAAAATAGCACCCGAATCTGTTTTATGCACGGTAAATATTTTGTTTTTTAGCCTGAAAGAATTTGTCGGATACTGTTGGAAATAGTCAGACAAAACTTCGGGTGTAATATTATCTGCTTCTTTCGGCAATACAGAAAGGGTATCTGTTATAAAACCATAATTTTGTGGGTTCTTTTTGGTGAGAGTATCTTTAAGAATAAAAGACTGAGTAATTTTTTCGGAATGAACAAAAATTAATATTCCTGCCACAAACCTACTTTTAATAGTTTTGTCATAGTTGAAATAGCAAAAGGAATATTTGTCGGGGTTGCCAAGTTCAATAACAGTGTTGGGCTTGTTCTGAACTCTGTTGAGTATTAATTCGGGAGCAGGAAAAACTTTGCCGATTTTATTAATTTCTTCATCTTGAAGCTGTTGTTTTTGGGTTGAATCTTTTTGATTTTCGGCTAAATCGCTGCGAGTTTTATTTATCAGCTCAAAAAACAACTTGTGTTCGGGTGTGTTTTTATTATTTTCGCTAATTTCAAAGCTTCCGTCAAAAAGATAAATGTCAAGTGAATCTTTCGGCCAATTTTTTTTGAAATCGGCCACTATGGTTTCAAGTGCTTCTGTCCCAAATCTAAGCCCTTTAAATTGCTTATAAAGATTGTCGAATTTAGGATGCCAATATCTTGTAGGGGTGGCATCATAAGAGTAAGAGATTAAATCATTCGCAGCTTGGTCTTGTATTAATTCATTTTCTCGGGATTGATATTCACTTATGAACATGTAAATACCCGACCAAAAAACTATTGAAGGTATCAGCCAAGCAAAAAGAAAAACAAATCCCCAACGTAAAAATTTGTTTTCGGATACAATTTTCTTTATGGCTTTAAAAGCAGAGATCGGGGATAATTTGCTCATTGTATTGCACCTTTGTTAAATCTGATTGATACAATGCTTGCACAATCATTTTCTTTTGTCGCCGAATCGGGAAGTGCTTTTTGTATGCTTTCTGCCAAGTTTTCATGATCTTTATAGTTTTTGATAATTTCTAAAATAGTATTGATGCAATTAAAAGCCGGTGATACTGCCGCAACAATCATTCCTTCTTCAATTTCCAGTTCAATGTTTTTAGAATCATAAAATTCTTTGCTGTCCGGTGAAGATTTAATTAATTCTATAATTTCAGATTCTTTGTTTTTATACACAACTAAAAGTTTGATTTCTCCGCAACCGCTGAAAAACAATTTGTTTTCATCATGCTTAATGTGCATCATCAGTATGTCAGCATCAAAAGGTTTTCTTAAATTAATTCTGAAATATTCAACCAGATCTTTTATGCAGTGGTAGGCAGAATAAACATTCAGATCTTCAAAAATGAGCTTAATGGCCATTTTAGATACAGACAAAATTAAAGAGCTTTCTAAGTCTTGTTGTTTACCTCTGATCAAGAAAGCGTATGAAGTGTTTTCATCTACCGCTTTGTAGTTATATATTTCTTGTTCTTGATTGCCTTTAGCTATTTGAAAACCGTCTAGGTCGGTAAAACTGTTGGCAATAGGGGTTGTGGGAAGCAAATGCTTTTTTATGACTTCTGCTTCGGTAAATTCTGTCGTTTTGAGAACAAAGTCTGCAAGACCTGTTGAAATGCTTTCAAGTTTGTTTCTTTCTGTAAATGCAATTATTTCACTGTTACTCCGTTTTCCGCTTTTTATCGTTTCAATACTATCTGCAAGCTTTTTAAGCGGATAAAACAGGGTCTTTATTAAAAAAATGGTTACAATGCATATGAAAATCATTGTTATTGCTATTGCCGCAAAGTAATATTTATCAAAAGAAGTGGGCTCTTGAGCAATTTTATCAGACGGCATCAGCAAAAATAAATTAAAATCTTTTAGATTATGACCCGGCATCCCGGCTACAAGAACTCTTTTTGTGCCAAATAAGCCTGACTTGAAACTTGACATTTTTGTTTGATTTATAAGGTCATGCAGTTTCCAAAGGGGCTCTTCTAGAATAAATGAGTATCTGGGAAAATAGGCTGTTTTTTCTATGTGATTTTTAGGAAATGCCACAAGTTGGAATCCGGTGTTTCTTTCTATGGTTTGGCCCGTAAGTTCGAGGTATCTAAGCTGTAGCTTTCGCGGTTCGTGAATAATAAAAAGACATCCCTTTGCGATATTATTTTCGTCAATTATCAGATCTATGAAAGAAAGTGTTTCTTCGGTGTCAAAAAGGACATATTGAAAATTAGACCTGTTAAATAGGATGCCGCCAACCGGTTTTCCCGAAACAGCTTTAAACGATTCTTTTTCAAAAACTGCTTCAGACTTATTGACTCTTGATGAATTATACAATTCAAGCAGCTGTTCACTTATAGAGAGCAGAAGGCCAAAATACTTGCTTTCTGCGGTTCCTGATTGGGGGCTTTTAAGTGCCGGCGCCATAAATTCATACTTGTTGTCGCTGTTTATGTATCCCGCAAATGCTATATTTTCATCGGCTCTAGCCGAAATTAACGGTGAAAGTATTTCATTTATTTGAGCATTGGGTTTTGAAAGGGACTTTACCATGTGTCTGTATTGTTTTTGCAGATCATGGTAGGAAAAATTAAAGTTTTTATCGGCTTTTTCTAATATTTGGATTGCTTTTAATTTGTGGTCTTCAACTAACGATCTTTGTTTTTCGGCCTTATATATACCCGATCCGGCAATAAATATTATTGCGCCTAATCCGGAGGCAAAGAATACCAAAATAAGAAAATGCATCGTTGCAGATACGATAAACTTAACTTTGAATACGTTTTTCCATATGACCAATAAAAATATTGTGGGCAAAATGCATTTTAAAATGTCAAAAAAACGTATAACGTAATTTGGAGGAGGGCGCATGACTCGGCTGCATACGAGGCGAATCCCTTCCATTGTATCGCTTACGGAAAAAAGTTCGTTTTTTATGCTGAAAGTTGAGGTTAAATTGGGAGTGGAAAGTATTTTCAAGCCTTTTTTACTCAGCTTTTTGCCCGGTGAACATTTGTTTTTCAAACTGTCATTTAAGTCAATGTGGCAGAAGGTAAAATTTTTGTCGGTTTTGCTGTTTAAGAATTCCAGGGCCATATCTGCGAGTTTATGATTGTTTATTTGTTCTGTATTAACCCATGCTATTAAATTACCTGTTTTGCCGTCTGAAAACTTTGTTTCAAAAAAGGCGCCGAATTTTTTTAGGCCGATTCCTTGAAAACTGACGAGGGTCTCGGGAGTTTGAGCAAGCGAGTAAACAGTATGGCTATTTCCCGAAAACAGACCGGCAATTGATAATTCTTCTTTTGACAGCACCAGGTCAGGCTTATGAGAGAGCTTTTTAATGATTTTTAGATAGCTTTCGGACGCTCTTTTTTTTGTGGTTTTGCCCTTGGGCCAATCTATTCTTGTGCCTGACGAATCAAAGAGGCAAAACTCAATTTCATCATTCACTGACGGCGGTTTAATATTATTTATATCGGATTCCCATAAGAAAGAATCGTTCAAACGCCTTAATAATGTTTGATAAAAAGTGTTCGGCTCAGCCAACCTCGCCATGTGTGCCGTAAATTCAGACATTTCGTCAAAGTCTGCGGCATTTTGTTCTTCGGTGCGAATTCTTTGGTAAGTAGACAAAATAAACCATATTGTTATCAGCAATAAAGTTACAAGCGAAAAAATATAAAAGCTGTTTCCTGCAATTTTGTCGTAGAGCTTATCAGCTTTATTATTTAATTTTGATACAGACTCGACCATTCTTTTAAGTTTATAGCAGTTATGAATTTGTTTCAACAGTTTTAAGCAATAAAAGGCTTTTTAATAATAAAAAACACCCCAAAATGTCATCTGACCTTTGGGGTGCCCTTAAAATTCCTGAGAATCTCTGTTTAATTGTTTATTTGTCGAATTCGAAAGCAACAATTCGGCTTATGCAAGATTCAAGTTCAATTGCACGCCATGGGAACAGGCCGATCCAGGTTCTTTTGTTTTTAAGCTGATCTATGTCGCCGCCGAGGTTTTCTGCGTGCACGATTCCCATGGGGAACATCTTAAGGTGCATTACCTGATAATATTCATCGGGCGGATAATATTCGTCCCAGCCTTTGCCGTGTGTTTCTTTTAACTTAGCTTCGGCTTTGGCAAACAGTTTCGGATGCCAATCGCGAAGAATGGTGTTCATTGGGTGGTCGGCAGAACCGCAGTCTACGCCGATCCAT
>Ga0255345_1007658_pt1 | contig 10017 bp, 4 predicted proteins | sample wastewater_treat_6_FD_192415 | JGI IMG/M metagenome (GOLD analysis project Ga0255345, IMG submission 192415) | Wastewater microbial communities from Lulu Island WWTP, Vancouver, Canada - plant20 | ecosystem: Engineered > WWTP > Wastewater > Unclassified | place: Canada: Vancouver, British... | reverse complement strand
AGCCCGATCCTACTACATTTCCACCATGAAAGCGCTCATTCAGACCGGTTCTAGCCTGTCTGCGTGCGGACACGCACAGGCAGGCGGGCGGGTGCCCGTGCCCCTGAAAAGCGATTTCTTATCAATTACACCGCCGGCGCGTAAATGGTCCGGAAAGAGTGAAACCGCCGTTCGGACAAATCCGTCCGCTGCGTCAACAAGGGTTTTACGTCGGCCCATTTGCCGCGATCCCAGCGGACCTCCCCGCTGGCCAAATTCCCGTCGATGAAATGTTCCGCCATCGCGATCAACCCGGCTGGGATATCCCCGCCGGCCTCGGCGCCCCGCCGTTCCCCCACCAGGCCCCCTTCGGCGATTTGCACGATCCTGAAAAAGTGGCTGGGTTCGTCGGCGACCTGGAATGGCGGCGTCAAAATCAGACAGGCCAAACCGACCAACGGCGCAAGCGCCAGAAACACGATGTCCGGGCGGATCCAATCCGCGATTCTCTTCATCTGTTCAACCCTCGCCGTCGTCGTGCCTTATTACAAACCGGCATGCTTGTCTATTGCATTCTTCCGTTTTTCGTTCTCTTATACCCCGCTTTCACCCCGCCGCGTGTCATCCCGCCAGTCGTTCATTCCCGTTCTTTTACGTCTTGAAACCCGGGCCTGAGGGCCGCTATATGTCCTCCTTCTGCTCAACGCGTCGAAGCCTCCTTTCCAATCAGGAGAATGCACCAATGAGTCCGCAAGCCGGCTTCCCTCCCTGAAATCGTCTGCTATACTCCCACCCCGATGAGCCTGAACCGAAAATCCGTCCTTGTACCCTTGCTCGGATTGTACCTCTGCATACTCGGCGCAAAGCTGTTCGTCATCGGCCACCATGGCAACCCCACCCCCTTCTGGGACCAATGGGATGCCGAAGCCGCTTCCCTCTACCTTCCCTTGGCGGGAGGGAACTTGGATCTTGCCGAACTAATCGCCCCTCACAACGAGCACCGGATCCTTTGGACGCGGTTGCTGGGGTTGCTGGAGCTTAAACTGAATGGCGGCATCTGGGATCCATTGTTCCAAATGGTCGTGAATGCAGGCATCCACAGCCTCGCGATCTTGCTGTTGCTGTTTGGATTGCGGAAAGAATTACCCGAAGGTGCGTTCATCCCCTTGGTCCTGTTTTCTTTGATCCTTGTGGTGCCGTTTGGCTGGGAAAACACGCTGGCCGGATTCCAGTCGCAATTTTATTTCTTGCTCCTGTTCGGAGTCTTGAGCATCGGGTGGCTGACGGCGGCCCTGCCTCTGAGCGGCAGATGGTGGCTGGGATTTGCGGCCATGGTGGCTTCTGGTTTTTCGGTCGCCTCCGGATTTCTCGTCGGCTTGGCCGTGGCCGCGGCCTATTTCTTCCAGATGCTTCTCGCGGACAGAAAAGCGGACCGGCGCAAGTGCATCGGCATGGGCCTTCTATTGGCTTACGCGGCGTTTGCGCATGGCTTCACTCCGGCGGTTGAAGCCCATGCGCCCCTCAAAGCGGCGGGCATCCATGATTTTTCCCTCTCGATTCTCAAGGCCCTAGCCTTCCCGTTCACCGCCGTGCCATGCCTGGCGATCTTCACGCAATTGCCCGTGCTCGCCTGCACGTGGCGGGGCGTGGCGGATCATCGCGCCGGCCGCAAACCGGGCCTGCCGTGGTTTCTTTGGGCGACAATCCTTTGGCTATATTTGAACGCGGCGGCCACGGCATATGGCCGGGGCGCAGGCGGGGCGGCTCCCGCCTCCCGGTACATGGACACCTTGGCGCTGCTCAACGTCGTCAACTTCGCAGCCGGCCTGCATTTGGTCTCGATGTTTCCAGGACGCCGGATGAAGTTCGCCTTGGCCGGCTGGTCGATCATCCTGTTGGTGGGCGGGCTGGGAATCTTCGGGCATAGCCTCTGCCACGTCATCCACAACGAAGCCCGCCTGCGTAGAATTCAAGAATCCAACGTCCGGCGCTTTCTGGAGGATTTCGACCGGGAATGCATGGAACAGATTCCGTATTATTCCATCCCTTATCCGACGGCGACGCGGCTGATCGACCTGCTGGAGAATGAAACCATCCGCGATTTCCTGCCGACTCCCTTGCGCCGGCCAGTGCCAGCCGATCCGTCGCGCCAGCCGGGGTTCATGGCCAATGGAGCGCCGGTCCCGCTTGAACCGAAGGTCCACGGACCTGTCTGGGGAAGCTGCGGAGCGGAAGGAAATGCCTGGGTCGGCAGCATGTTGCGGGAATATTACCCACCTCAAAGGGGAGGCTTCCTTGAAATCTCCGTGGCCGGCCAACCTTTTGAAGATGGGATGAATTTCCGGATTCAAGACATGGAGGGCCGGCCGCTCCGCCATTTCAAACCGACATGTCGCGCCAAAACGAGTTGGCGTTCGCTGTATTTCCGGAATCCAGGGCGGCCGTTCCAAATCATTGCCGAAGACAACAGCCCGCACCATTGGTTTGCCTTTGCCGAACCCAAGGAGATTGGCGCGGGCACGCTGCTGGCAAGGGCCGCGCTGCGATATTGGTTTCTCTTTGCGGGAATCGGCGGCGGCATGCTGGCTTGGGTTATAATGGGAATCTTTCCGGGAAACGCCGCTCCGAAACGAGAGGCCGACATTCAGGCACCCCTCGCCATTCCCCGCACGCCGATCTCGCTCCCCCGCTGGAAAGCAGCCCTGCCGGCCCTCTTGCTCTTCATCCTCGCATTTGCCCTTTTCTCCCCGTCGCTGCGATACGGCCTGGTGGATTTGGACGACATCACCTACGTGGCCAACAACACCGCCGTGCTCGAAGGGCTTTCGGCCTCCTCCATCCGGCAGGCGTTCTCTCTGGACAATCCCACCGCCACCATGTACATGCCGCTGCTCTGGATTTCCTTCATGGCGGATGTGGAGTGGCTGGGGGCCACGCCCGATCACCCATGGGGGTTCCATTTCACCAACGTCCTCCTTCATGCCGTCAATTCCGTTTTGCTGTTCTCCCTGCTCCTGGCCTTCTGCAAAAAGCCATGGCGGGCCTTTTTCTTTGCCGCCCTTTGGGCGGTCCATCCCCTCCGGGTGGAATCCGTCGCCTGGGTTACGGAACGCAAGGACGTGTTGTCCGGCCTGTTCGCCCTGCTGAGCGTCGGAGCCTATGTTTGGGCCGGACGACGGATGAGCGCTCCCGGCGGGGCGCCAAGCCCGGCCCGCGCTCTGTCGCTCCCGCCGACCATCGCCGCCTTGCTCTTTTTCGCCCTGGGACTTCTGGTCAAGCCCTCGCTGGCCCCCATCCCCTTCGTCCTTCTGCTGCTCGATTTCTGGCCTTTGCGCCGCTTTGAACTGTCCTGGCCATCCGCGCGACGGGCCGCCCCGCGGCTCCTGCTCCACATGGCGCCGTTTTTCCTGCTGGGGGTCCTCGCGGCCTTTGGCACCGTGCTGACACACCAGAACATGAGCGGGGATATCCCGCGTTCACTCGCCCTGCGGATCCTCGCCGTGCCTCTGGCATACGTCTTTTACCTCGGAAAAGTTTTCTTGCCCCGCAACTTGACTCCGCTGTATTCGCCGTTTGAATCCTGGGCGCGCCCAGACGTTTTGACGGCTGCTTCCCTGCTGGCGGCATTCCTGCTTCTAGCCCTGACGGTCTGGTTCTGGCGACAGCGGATCCGCCGGCCCAACGTTTTGACGGGCTGGCTTTGGTTCCTTGGCATGATGGCGCCCGCGTCAGGCATCATTCCCATCCCGATGAACGACGTCGCCGACCGCTTCACCTATTTCCCGGCGGCGGGGTTGTCCGTCGCCCTGCTTTTCCTGTGGCCTTCCCGGCCGGTTTCCCGGGCAGGGTCTTGGTTGCGCATGACCCTGGCCGGCGGTGGGTTGGCCCTTCTGGCCCGGCTCACCGCTCTTCAGTCGCCGGCCTGGGCCAACACCAACGCGTTCTACGACCGGGTGTTGGCTGTCTATCCCGACCATGCCACTGCGCTCAAGGCCCGCGCCGGCCAATTGATCCGCAACCACGGTGATTTTGTCCGGGCCAACGAACTGGTTGCCCGCGCCTTGCAGGCGGAACCTCTCCATTGGGGGGCGCATTTTATCAAAGCCCAATGCCTGGCCGAACTGGAGGGCCCGGCCGCCGCCCTGCGGCACATGCAACAGATCGCGCCGCCGACATCCCGGTACGCCTATGTGGATTGGTGCCGGGATTGCGCCCGCTATGCGCTGATGCTGGGCCAGCATGCCTTGGCTCTCGAATATGCCGATCGCGCCTTGGAACGCCTGCCGGCCCATGACCTCTCCGCCGTGCCCACCCTGATGATCGCGATGACGGCCGCCTACGAAGAAGACAGCGGGCGCGCCCTGGCATACGCCCACCGGTTTCCTCCCTATGCAAATAAAACCTCGCTTGAACTAGCTGATCTTCTGCCCCATTACGTCTTCCAATGGATCGGCGGCTATCGCCGCGACGCCGTCGCGTATTTCCGGCGCCTGACCGACGCCGCGGCCGACCGGCCGGACATCTTGAACAACGTGGCTTGGGGCTTGGCCACCGCCAATTGGTCGCCGGCCGATCCGCAAGAAGTTCTCGGTTTGGCGCAACGCCTCCTGGCGCTGGTTCCGGATCCGAATCCGGGCATTCTGGACACGCTGGCCGTCGCGCAAGCCAACGCCGGCGACTTCCTGGCCGCCCGCCAAACCTTGGAGAGCGCCTTGGCGCTCTTCCCGGACGAGCGCGATCCCCAATTGCAATTGTTCATGGACCGCCTGGCCACGCGCTTGGCTTTGTACCAGCATGAACGGCCCTATCGGGAGGATGCCTTTACCCGTATGTACATGACCTTTTTCGGCGAATTGAGCCGGTTGCGTCCCTTGGAGTTGCCGTGAAGTGGCCGGCCTCCATTTCGTGGCTTCCGGGAGGGCTGGCCTTGTTTGCCCTCACGTTCGCGTTGTATGCCCCCTCGCTGAACCATAGCCTGGTGGATTTGGACGATCTGGACTACATCGCAGGCGCCCCCCTGGTCATGGAAGGCTTTTCGGCCCGCGAAACGGCAATGGCATTCACTTCGTTCCGCCAAGGCATGTATGCTCCGCTGCTGTGGATCTCCTATGGCCTGGATGCCCGGCTCGGCGGGGCGACCCCGGGCCATCCACTCGGATTCCACCTCACCAATATCCTTTTGCACGCCTTGAACGCACTCCTGCTCTATCTTCTGCTGCTGTCCTGGAATCAAAAACCTGGCGCCGCGTTCTTTTTCGCCGCCGTCTGGGCCTGGCACCCTCTGCGAGTCGAATCCGTGGCATGGGTGGCGGAGCGCAAGGACGTATTATCGGGATTTCTCGGCCTGCTTAGCATCGCGGCCTATGCGCGCGCTGTCCGCCCCCGATGGCCGGTGGGCGCAGGCGGCCAACTGGAGCCCCCGGGGCCCCTTGCTCGGATTCCGTACTTGGCCGCTGGGTTGTTTTTCGCCGCGGGACTGCTGGTGAAGCCTTCGCTGGTGCCCCTGCCGGCCGGCCTTCTTCTGTTGGATGTTTGGCCGCTGCGGCGCCTACCTGGCGGATTCAACGCCGATACGCGACAGATCCTGCGCTTGTTGGCAGAAAAAATCCCGTTCCTGATCATGGCAATCCTGGCCTCGGCAGCGGCCGCCGCCGCCCATCGGGAGTTGCATGCCTTGGCCCAGGTTCCGTTGGCAACGCGCGGGCTGGCCATACCGATCCACTATGCCACGTATCTGGGAAAGACCTTTTGGCCTTGCGGCCTCGCGCCTCTTCATCCCGACATCGTCCCCGCAGCTTTGGCCGCCGCCATTGCCGGTGCGGGACTGTTCGGGATCACGGGCGCGGCATGGATGCTGCGCCGGCGCCACCCGGAAAGCATGATCGGCTGGCTCTGGTTTCTGGGATTCCTCTTCCCAGCCATCGGGGTGGTGCGCTTCGGGGCGCAATCGCTGGCCGATCGCTTTACCTATCTGCCGGCCATCGGGCTCTCCATCGCCCTGCTGCCGGTTTGGCGGTCCGGATCGTCAGGGTCGGGCCGAGCGATGAGCCGGCTGCGACTGGCCACGGCCGCCATTGTCCTGGCCGGATTGGCGATGGCCACGCATCGGCTCTTGCCGGCTTGGCAATCCACCGAAACATTGCTCGATCAAATTCTCCGCATCCATCCCGGAAACCCCATCGGACTTTCGATGCAGGCCATGCATTCGATCCAGCAGGCGGGGGATTTCGCCTCTGCCCGGGCGGGTTTCGACCGCATCATTGAATCGGGTGCCAGCAACCATGGCGTCATTGCAGGAAGGGCCCGGTGCCTTGAGGCGCTCGAAGGACCGGCCGCTGCCAAAGACTTCCTGTTGCGGGCGGACACCGATCCGAATCCATACGCCCAACAAGTCTTTGCCTGGGACCTAGCCCGCTACTTCCTGCGGCTGGATCAACCTGACGAGGCCATCCGCCATGCCGAACGCGCCTTGTCGCTACCATCCGAAACGCGCGCGGCGGAGGTCTATCTCAGATTGCTATTGATGGTGGCCGCGTTTGAAAAGGGCGATTCGGCCGCCGCACTGGGCCATGCCCGCCGCTTCCCGGCCTATGCGGACAAAACCTCCCTGGAATTTCCCGATTTGCTCCCCTACTATCTACATCAATGGATCGAATGCCGACGCGATGATGCCTGGACCTATTTCCGGCGACTGATCCAGGATCATCCGGACCGGACCGGCTTGCTCAACAATATCGTCTGGGGCCTGGCCACGGCCGACTGGTCCCCGGCCCCCCCGGGCGACGTCGTTGCGTTGGCCCAGCAAATCTGCACAGCTTTTCCGGCTCCAAATCCTGGCGCGCTAGACACCTTGGCCGCCGCCCAGGCCAATGCAAGCGATTTTCCAGCCGCCGTACAAACCGTCCAAGAAGCGCTGGATCTTTTGCCCGTCGAATCCAATCCGCACACGTCCGCTTTCCGTGAACGCTTGCTTGCCCGCCAAAAACTCTATCGGCAGAATCAACCTTATCGCGAAGAGGCCTTTTCCCGCCTAATGGCTGCGCAATTCGGCAAAGGCCTCCCCGTCACGAACAGGAAAGCCGCACCATGAAAACCACCCGGCTCCGGATCCCGCTGCTTTCCCTGCTGCTCTTCGCCGCCACGTTCGCGCTGTTTTTCCCGGCGACGTCGTTTTCCCTCGTGAATTTCGACGATCCGGTGTTCATCACCCACAATCCCATCCTTTTCAACGGATTCTCATGGGACGCCGTGCGGAGGGCTTTCACGGGTCTTTACGGCGACGAATGCATGTACGTGCCGCTTCTGTGGGTTTCCTTTCTCTTCGATCTCAAGTTGTTCGGGGCGACGGCCATGGATCCCTGGGGCTTCCATTTCGGCAACGTGCTTGTCCACGCCGCCAATTCCGTCCTGTTGTTTCACCTGCTCCTGGCCTTCTGCAAGAAGCCTTGGCGCGCCTTCTTTTTCGCCGCGCTCTGGTCGCTCCACCCTCTCCGCGTCGAATCCGTCGCCTGGGTCACCTCGCGCAAGGACATCCTGTCCACCTTCTTCGCCTTGTTGGCCGTGGGCGCTTATGTCTGGGCATGGCTCGGCCAACGCGGCGCGACCGACCCGGCGATGCCCGCCGCCCGGCCAGCCCGGCTGCCCTTGGTAGCCGCATTCGCGTTTTTTCTCATGGGGCTCTTGGTCAAGCCCATGCTGGTCACCATCCCCTGCTTGATGCTGCTGCTTGACGCCTGGCCCTTGCGGCGGATGGGCACGTCGTTTGCCGCCGCGCGGCGCACCCTCCCCCGGCTTCTCTTCGAGAAATCGCCCTTTTTCCTCTGCGCGGCCATCGCGGCGGGCGCCGTCTATCTCACCCAAACCAAGGCCATTACCCATGTTCCGCTGTGGGTCCGGCTCTACTGCATCCCATCGAACTACCTGTTCTACCTCAACAAATTCATCTTTCCCGTCCATCTTCACGCCATGGTGCCCCGCGAGCCGATTTCCATCCCGTCGTTTCTGCTGGCCATCGGCATTCTTGGCGCCATCAGCGTCTGGGCCTGGCGCCGCCGCCAACAACAACCCAACGAGCTGATCGGCTGGCTCGCGTTCCTCGGCCTGTTGTTTCCCGTCATCGGGATCGTCATCATCGGCGTCTATCCCGTCGCGGATCGTTATACCTACTTGCCCGCCATGGGCCTGTCCATCGCCTTGTTGTCTGCGCTTCCCGCCAATGGGGGCCTCTTCTCGGGCCGCGGGTTCCGCGCGGGCGTTTTCGTCGCAGCGTTGGGCATCCTCGGGGTCTTGGGTGTCTTGACCGCCCGGCACCTGCCCTCTTGGAAAAACGACGAAAGCCTCTACACCAACATCGCCCGGCACCATTCCGGCCACTACGGCGCCATCCATTACTTCGCCCGGGAAGAACTGTTCGCGAACGGCAATCTCGCCAAGGCCGACCAGATGACCGACCAGTTGCTGGCGCAGAAGCCGACCGTCTCGTTCGGCTTGGTGCTCAAGATCATTTGCCTTTCCCAGTTGCGGTCCACCGAAGCCGCCTACTCATTCGCCCTGGCGCACTACCCTCCCTCCGACAATCTCGGAAACCCCGGCGTCTACGAGGGCTACCTGACTTTCCTCGCCTTCTTTTCCGGGGATCACGACCAAGCCCGGTTTTACATGCAGGAGACCTTCCGGCGCAGCGTGTTCGAACCCAAGTCGCAGGAACAGCTACACGCGCTCGCCATGCTCCTGGCCCACGAGCGCGGGGATGAAACCACCGCCCTCGAACATGCCCGCCGGATTGCGTCGCTCCGGGACAAAACCCGGCTCGCACCCGAGGATTTCTTTCTCGCCTACACCACGCTGTGGTCCAGCGGCCTGCATCTCCAGACGCTGCCGTTCTTCCAACGCCTGGTCCATGCTTGTTCGGATCGTCCCGACATCCTCAACAACGTCGCCTGGCTGCTGGCCACCACAGCCGGATCCCCGGCCGCTCCAGAAGAAATCCTCGGCATGGTCCGGCAGGCTCTTTCCAACGCACCCCAGCATCCCGTGATCCTCGACACCCTCTCGGTCGCCCAGGCCTATGCCGGCGATTACGACGCCGCCCTTCAAACCGCGCAACAGCTGGCCGCTGTCCTGGCGATCTCCCCGGCTGCCGATGCCCCCAGCATGCTCCGCAAGGTCCAAAAACGAATCGACCTTTATCGGGAACGCCGCCCCTTCCGCGAAGATTCGTCCGGCCGTTTGCTCTATGCCCCCTAAAGGCCCGGTGGCGTTGCGCCACAGATGAATCCGACCTCGGGCTCAATCCAGCTTCAATCCGTGCCGCCGATCTTCAGCCCGAGTTCTCGTTGCGAAGCGCGGATCGCCCGCCACTCCGCCATCGTGCGCATCGTCGCCTTCCCCGGCGCCGGGTCGAAAGATGTCGCGGCCATCGGGTTCCATGCCTTCCGCGCCGACTTCATCCCTCCCCAGCCTTCTCCCAATTCAAACAGGCCGCTGTCCGTTCCGGTCAATTCCGCATTGAAATACCACAACTCGCAATAGAATCGCCCCGTGGTCGCCCCGGCTTCGGCGAAACCCAGCCAATAGTGGTAGGCGGTCCAGCCAATGAAGAGAACCACGTGCACGCTGTTGGCCGTTTCCAACTCCTGCCCGATCCAGTCGATGGTTCCGCTTTCCACGGGCACGCTGTTGGATACCCGCGCCCAGAGCCCCGTCGTCCCCGTGAAATCGAGCCAATACTGCATGTCCGTTCCGGTGTGAGCCATGCCCAACCGCTGCTTCCCTGAAAACGGAGCCGCCGTCATCTTCGGATAAACCGCCTGCGAACCATACAGGAATCCCAAACGCTCGCCGATCCCCGGGATGGACGTCAACGGTAAGTCCATCCAAGTCGCATTCGTTTCGGTGTTCCAAGTTCCCGGATAGACCGACCAGCTTTCCGCCAGCAAATTGGAAGCCGTGGACAAGCAGGCCCGGCTCTGCGGCGCCGATCCGAACCACACGTTGGTTGCCTTGCCCAAGCCCAGCGGCATTTCTTCGACCAACGGC
>Ga0255345_1007653_pt1 | contig 10020 bp, 11 predicted proteins | sample wastewater_treat_6_FD_192415 | JGI IMG/M metagenome (GOLD analysis project Ga0255345, IMG submission 192415) | Wastewater microbial communities from Lulu Island WWTP, Vancouver, Canada - plant20 | ecosystem: Engineered > WWTP > Wastewater > Unclassified | place: Canada: Vancouver, British... | reverse complement strand
CATATATTTTTGAAGTTAAAGATAAAGAAAACAAAAAAGAACTTCTTGATGAAGTATATCCATCTCAAAAGAGTTTATGGGAATCTAATGCAAAATATTATTTATTTGAAGGATATTGTAAATGGTTGATATAGGAGGGGTCTTATGAGTAAAATTATAACTCTAATGGAATGGTTGAAAGAAATTACTAGATATCCACATGATACACATAAGTTTATTCAAATATGTGAAAGAGAAGGTATTGGAAATCCAACCAATCCTGACGAAAATTATGAAAGAATAGTGTTTTATATTTATACTGATACACATTGTTATAGTATCGTTGCAATTGATAAAGTTAGTGATGATGGTTATTTGGGGTGTCAAGCTGCTACACGGAAAGCATTAGCTGGCGAAGATTGGGTCAGAGGAAATGATCTTCCTGATGGACCATTTACAAGAAATACATGGGAAAAAATTAAGGACGCAATAATTGGATATGAATTAGTAGAATTATCCACAAGTAGTGGGTGTTGTGAAGAATCATGCTATAGTAAATGCCCAGCAGAAGCAGTTATAACTGAAAGAGAAAAAGAGGATGAACCAGTAGCATGTGGAATTGATTCTAAAGATTGTAAAACATGAAGCTAATGAATTTTCTCAGGAGAGAAAAATGAGTATAAAATATGTGGTCGGAAGCTAGTAAAGAAAAACTTAGAGAAAGGAATAGAAAAAATTGGAAAGATGGGTGTTTTGCGACTCCAGAGTATAGAAAAAAATTAAAAGATTCTATAGAAAAATCATGGGAAAACAACGAAGATAGAAAAAAAAGAATTAGTATAATAACTAAAAATGAATGGAAAAAAGAAGAGTCACCACTGAAAAGAATAGATATTGTAGAAAAGAGAAAAATCTCGCTATCTAAAGCATGGTCTAGTAATGATAAAAGATATAAACAAAAAATAAAACAAAAAGAAGTATGGTCAAATCAGGATAAAAAAGAAGAAGCAAGAATAAGGTCAAAAAATAACTTTAAAAATGAAAATTATATAGAAAAATTAAAAGCAGGATTAAAAATAAAACCAAATAAACCAGAAAAAATATTAGATAAAATTTTAAGCGAGTTATTTCCAAATAGTTATAAATATGTTGGAAATTTTGAAATATGGATAGGAGGAAAAAATCCAGATTTTATATGTGAAAATAGAAAGAAAATAATTGAATTTTTTGGAACATATTATCATGAAGAATCTCATGAAGATATTAGAACTAGTCATTTTTTAAAATATGGATATCAAACACTAATAATATGGGAAGATGAAATCGAGAATATTGAAGAAGTAAAGAGAAGAATAAAAGAATTTCATGGAGAATAAAATGGGAAGACTAATTTTTGTTCCTCAATATCCTACTCCTCTCAGATATCAATCCTGGTGGTTGTCAGAGTTTTCAAAGAATTTCTGGAATCATTATGATAATGTAATTGTTCTTGGTATTAGAACTCATTTTGGAATTAAGGATGAGTTCAGTTCAAAAATATATGACGAAAACTCTTGGAATGATGCATTAAAATCCGATGCAAATATGTTTTCTCCAATTGATGCAGCAATTAAATTTGAAATGGAACAGATTCAAGAATACTTAGAATTAAAACTTGAATTAGATGATACTCTCTTTATGGCAGATCTATCGTTTCCTGGGTTCTTTGCAAATGTATTACATCATAGAAGACCAAGAAAATGTTATGCATTTTGTCATGCTACAAGTTTGAATGTAGGTGATTACTTTGAAAATGTAAGGAAAAGTAAGTGGAGAGTTGAGTGTGGACAGTCATATATTTTTGATAAAGTTTTCATTGGAAGTAAATATCATTATAATAAACTTGCTGATCCTAGTTTATATCCTCCCTTTAATGGAAATACCTTGAAGGTTATTGGACTTCCAAATCCTCCAATGCCTACATTTAAAGAAGAGAAGAAATATAATATCATTTCTGTAGCAAGACCATCGTATCAAAAAGTCAATCAAGAAATTGAAGAAAAAGTAGAAAAAGAATTTGGAAAAATTGTCAGAAAAGAATGTAATACATGGGAAGAATATTATAAGTTTGTATCAAGCGGAAGAGTGTTACTTATGAGCTCTCGTGAAGAGACGTATGGCTACCAGGTAGTTGATGCAATTTTAAATAATACTATCCCTCTTGCTCCAAATGCATTCTCATATCCAGAGTTGCTTCCAAAAAGATGTTTATACAATAATTTTGATGAACTTAAAAATTTATTGTATTCATATTTGCTTGAAAGTCCAGAAGGATATAGAGTTCCTGATCTTGGAACAAAAGCTGATGCAAACTGTTTTTATGAAAGATTGGTATTGGAAATGAAAGGATAAGAAATACATGAGTTTATGTTTTTGGTGTGGAGTAGAATCAAAATTTAAATTAAAAAGTGGAAAATTTTGCTGTTGTGAGACACCAAATAAATGTATAGGATTTAGAAAGAAAAATAGTCTATCACATAAAGGAAATATACACAGTCAAGAAACAAGATCAAAAATATCATTATCTAATAAAGGGAGAATAGTTACTGTAGAAACTAAAGAGAAGATAAAAGAATCAATGAAAAGAAAAAAAGAAACTGGTTGGATAAATCATCCAGAATCTACAAAAATAAAAATGTCTGAAAAACTAAAAGGAAGAAAAATATCTAATGAAACGACAAAGAAAAGATTAGAAAGTAGAAAAGGATATAGACATACTGAAGAAACCAAAGAAAAGATAAGAGTTTCTAATAAAAAAAGAGTTACTGAAGAATTTAGAGAAAAACAAAGGAAAAGAATGTTGAATGGTGGAACTGCAATTGTTCATAAAGCTAAAAAGAATCCATCAAAACAAGAATCTAAATTGAGAGAAATAATCAATAGGCTTGATTACAAATCAGAATTTACATATCAAATATTAAATTATTTTATAGATATTGCTATTCCAGAATATAAAATTGCTATTGAATATGATGGATATTATCATTTTGATACAGAAGAACATATTAGATACCATAAAAAAAGACAGGAACAAATAGAAGAAAAAGGATGGAAATTTTTAAGATATAATATGTATGATAAATTTCCTACTATAGAAGAAGTTTGTAGTGATATAGAAAAGATAAGGAGGGCTTTTTAAATTGCCTTTTCGTGCGTTCAATACATGGTTATTTGATGGCAACCTCAAGTCTGATATTCCTAATAAAGATGTTCTTCTCAAATATAATTCCCCCATTACTCCAATGTATGCAATAAATATCTTTCTTGCATCTGGAAAGTTGAATCAATATTTAGATCAAAATTTTAATAATATTGGTTTGTGGTATTTAGATAGAGAAGAACTATTTAAATTTATTAAGAAATGTGTTAAAGATTTTAAAATTCAGAGACATCAACTTTCATTCATTCCATATCCTAAAAAGAAAGATAAAATATGGAATGAAGTAAGAAGCAGGTTTCCAAATATAAAAAGCTATGAGGTTACTCTATTATGTAATCTAATAGAAAAGAATCCCGAAAAGGAAGCAATCTATACAGCTCTTGGTATTGAAAAAGCAGAAAAAAAGAAAACCAAAAAAGAGAAAAAAGAAAAGAAGAATAATATTTCATTAAAAGAATTATTAGAAGAAAACTTTTCAATCATGGAAGTTGAGTTTGAAAAATAGGAGATTTTTATGTCACCAATAAGCATTAAGAATTCTTTTGCAGATTGCCTTACCTGCAAACTGCTTAATGCTCCATCTTGTATATTAGAAACTAATAGTGAAGATGATCTATCTAAAGTAGAAGTTATTTTTATTTCTGAGAATCCAGGAAAAGATGAAGTAAAAAAGGGTGTCCCACTTATCGGAAGAGCGGGACAAATGTTCAGAAAGTATTTTGATAAGTATTTCAAAAAGAATTTCAAATGGTTATTGACTAATACAGTTTTGTGTTTAACTCTAAATGAAGAAGGGAATACAGGAAATCCGGATGATGAAACTATAACTAAATGTAAAGAGAATTGTTTTAATATAATTGATATATGCAAACCAAAGCTTATAGTTCTCATGGGAACATCTCCAATGAAAGCATTTGGTATTGCAGAGAGTGGTATTACTAGTCCTGATAAAGCTGGAAACTTTTTCAAATGGAGAGGATATGATCTCTTTTTAACTCTTCATCCATCTTATATCAATAGAAATAAAAATATGGAACCGAGATTTGATGGAGATTTGAAAAGAGCTGCAGAATATCTAGGGGCAAAATTTAATGAAGTTAAAAAGTCTATTGCGACGACTAAATCCGGGGTATATCATTACAAAATACCAGATAAATATTATTCAGCGGATTATAAACTCATTGATACCCAGTTCATCGGGAAAACAGGTGAAGTTGTCTACATCTTTAGAGACAAAGATAACAATAAAGTTTATCACAGAGAAAATGACGATTACATTTGTTATCAAATAAAACCTGGTGTTGATCCGAAGAAGGTAGTATCATACAATGATTTATTACAGGTTAAAATTCCATATGCACAAAAGTTCAATTTGGATCCAGAGATAACATATGAAGGTGATCTAAAAATCACAGTTAAGCATACACAAGATTATTATTTACGAAAGAAAGAAGAAGAACCAGATATTCCACTGAACGTAATGTTTACAGATATTGAAACATATGCATATGGTCTTGAATTTTCAAATATTGATGATGCAAACGATCCAATCGTTATGATTACATATTGTTATCATAACGATGTAGTAACTTTTGTAGTTGATCCAAAAGTAATTGTAAAAGGAAATAAACAGGAAATAAGAAAAGATCCAAAAATTATAATTTGTAATAGTGAAAAAGAACTTTTGAGTAAGTTCTTTTCTGCAGTAAGAAAGTTGGATCCTGATATTATTACTGGGTGGAATAGTAATTATTTCGATATGCCAATGATTATAAATAGGGCTAAAAAAATTGGTCTTGATCCAAGTGGATTATCTAGATTTGGTCAAGTTAATTTTGAGTTCTATCAGGGATATGTTGATGTTGCTGGATTAGTTTGTTTGGATATGATTGATTTATATAAAGCGTTTACACAGTCCAGAAAAGAAAGTTATTCTTTAAATGCAATAGCAATTGCAGAACTAAAAGAAGGAAAACTTGAAACATCTTCAATGTTTCCAAAGATGTATAGAGAAGATGTAAATAGATCAATAGATTATAATATCAAGGACGTTACTCTCCTTAGAGATTTAAATAATAAACTCAAACATATTCAACTACAAGATGAACTCAGAAGAATTTGTAGAGCGAGTTTTAGGGGATCAAGAAGTTCAATGGGGCAGCTTGATTCTCTCTTGGTTACATTCTTAAAAGAAAGAGGTCTATCTTCAAAAAATGCTATTCATCAAGAAAAAGAAGAAGCATTTGAGGGAGCATTTGTAAAAGAACCTATTGTTGGTCTTCATGATTACATCGTTGATTTTGACTTCACATCTCTGTATCCTTCTATTATTAGAACTCTCAACATTGGAGTAAATACATTTTGTATGAAGTTAAAGGATTATAGACTAGGATATGACTTAGTTTATAATCGTGAAGCACTTCCTGAGAAAATTAAAGTTATTATTGATCCAGTTCAAAAACCAACTGAGGTTGAAGTAACTAAGGAACAACTAATTAAAAAGATTGAAGATTCAAATCTTATTTATTCAATTAATGGTTGTTTCTTTAAAAAGACAGAAACATCTTTCTATAGTGAAATTCTTGAGGGAATTCTACAATCAAGAAAAGTATATAAAGGAAAGATGTTTAAAGCGAAGGAAGCAGGTGATAAAGAGAAAAAAGATCTATATGATATTAGACAGTTGGTTTATAAAGTTTTGGCAAATTCATTGTATGGTATTTTAGGAAATAAAGTATTTAGATTTTTCAATGTTGATTGTGCTAGAACAATTACATTAACTGGTCAGGAAATGATTAAAAACGCAATTCTTGAAGCAAATAATTATGTTGATTCATTAAAGACAGGAAAGCATACAAGGCCAGAACCTTTAACAAAAGAAGAAATGTATGGAGATGTTTCAAGAAAAACACCATACATTATAACTGGGGATACAGATAGCTTATTTGCTACACTTCAAGATATTGTCGGAAAAGATAAGATAGAAGATTTGAAACCAATTTATGAATATTGTAATAAAATTCAGACATATTTAAATAAAGATTTAATTCCTGAAATACTTAAGAAACATAATATAGATATTGAAATGAATAAACTAGAGCTTAAAAATGAGTTGGTTATTAAACGTGGATTATTTATTTCTAAAAAACATTACGCTGTAAATGTTATTTCTCAGGAAGGTGTAAAGGCAGATGAAATTGTAGCAATGGGCTTGGATACAAAAAGATCTGATTATCCATCATATACTAAAGAATGTTTAAAAGAACTATTTGATATATTACTAAAGAGCGATAAACCATCTATTGCGAGAATTATTAGATATGTTAAGGATAAAGAAAATGATTTTATTGATAAGATAAAGAAAGGGGATAAGACCGTTGCAAGACCAGTATCTTGGGGTAAGAAAATAGATGATTATAAAACTTTACCTCAAGGGGTTAAGTCGATGGAGAACTGGAACAAATTAATGTATAATACTCATAATGTTGGATCTAAGAGTTATCTGTTCCATGTTCAGGGAATTGATCTTGATAGAGCACCAAAAAATATAGCAGAAAATTTTAATAAAAATTTCTTAGGAAAAGGGAAAAAATTAGACACCATTGCAGTTCCTGAAGATGAAAAATCTTTACCCCCATTTTTAATTCCTGACGTAAATAAAATGTTGGAATTTTCCTGGAAAGATCGTTATAAAATATTATTATCACCATTAAATGAAGTTAAAGAAAAGGATAGGATATTAAAATTTTAAATATGAAAAAATTTTGTGAGTGCGGGTGTAGAACCCAAATAAATCCAAATATAAGATTTGTTAGTGGACATAATAGAAGAGGATGTAAATGTAGTGCTGAATCGGTTCAGAAAATGCGAGATGGTTTGAAACTTAGATGGAAAGATCCAAATAGTAAATATAATTCTTCTGAATATAGACTATATACTAAAACTAGATCTCTTGGAAAAAAGAGAGGTCCAATGTCTACCGAGCAAAAAAATAAAATAAGCAGAACAATGATTGGAATACAATATTCTAATGAGTGGAAAGAAAAACAGAGACAGAGATTATTAAATGGTCATGCTTCTTATATGAATAAGTTTATAAAAAATCCATCCAAACCAGAAATTAAATTGCGAGATATAGTTAAGGAATTATATCCAACTTGTGAATTTCAATATCAGATTTTTAACTATTCATTGGATGTTGCTATTCCAGAATATAAAATAGCAATTGAATATGATGGGTGGTTTCATTTTGATTGTCAAGAACATATAGATTATCATATAGATAGACAGCAAAGAATTGAAGGAGAAGGGTGGATATTTATTAAATATACAATGTATGATAAATTTCCAAGTAAAGAAAAAATTGAAGAAGATATTAATAGTTTACTAAGGAGGAACCAATGCCAAAGGTAGTTAGACTTATTGAGTGTTTTCAGTCTTATCAGGGAGAAGGTCCAGATACTGGAAAGTCTATGCTGATTGTTCGGTTCAAGCGATGTAACAGACAATGTCCTTGGTGTGATACTACTGTAAAAATGAGAATCTCTGTTGAATCAGAATATGAAATTCAAACTATTCAATCTGTTATTGATGATAAAAAGTGTGGTCTTTTGATTACGGGTGGAGAACCAACATTTAATTTGAATTTAGCTGGAACTCTCGATCTTATAAATTGCACTAATTCTAAGTATTATAATGTAGAGACAAATGGATATGCACTAATGAAACTAATTAAAGATGTGGATCAAAAGAAGAATGTAAAATATATATTATCTCCAAAATTATTTACTGATAAAGATTTGGAATTTTATACTGATTTGACTAAGAAAATTTATACTAACGAAAAAGTATATTTTAAAATAGTTACGGAAGATAGAAAACTTATCCATGATTATCTTAAGTTCTTAACTAGCTTTAATATTAATGATAGAGTTTATCTAATGCCAGAAGGAAAATCGAAGGATGAGCTAATTCAAAACAGTCCACGTGTATTTGATATGTGTGAAAAATATAAGTTTAATTTCTCTTCTCGAGAACATATTATATATGGATTTGTATAAAATGGGGGTGGTATTATACCATGAATGAAAAGAAAAATGAAATACGTGGGGTTTTTGTAGAGAGAAGAGATAACGAAGATATGGAAAGCTTGATTAAAAGATTCAAGAAAAAGGTTTCCAAATCTGGAGTTCTTCAAGACCTCAAACGAAAGTCTTTCTATGTAAAACCCAGTGAATATAGAAAGAAAAAGAGTTTGGATGCTAGAAGAAGAAATGAAAAAGACAAACTAAAGAACTTGAAAACAACTGATAAAATCAGAAAAAGGAGCAGGGATGATGAAAACAGTAGAAGCGATCTGCGATAAGATTGTTGTAAAAGTAGTATTTCAACAGGAAGTTAGAAAGAGTGGGATTGTAATTCCTGAAACTATAAAGTCAGAACCACAGAACCGTGGGCTTGTTGTATCAATTGGTCAAGATGTAAAATATATAAAAGTGGGAGATACTGTATTTTATCATCCACGCGGCGGTCAAGATTTTATTGTTGATGATGTCATTTATAAAGTTCTAGGAGAGTCAGAAATCTACGGTGTCCTGAAAGAGGCTTAAATGAAACTATTTTTTGCTAGTATTATCGCAATCGGATTTTTAAAAGAAGAAGACGGAAAAACATCATTTTGGTTTGACATATTAGATTTTGATGATGGCGAAAACAGTTGCTCCCTTTTCTGTATTGAGAAAGCTGGTGATGAATGGTTCTTTGATCTATTCTTTATTCATATAATCTAGTATTATTGGAAACTATCTCATTGGATATCTATATCCTTTGTTTGGAATAAATTATGTAATCAAAACTAGGAGAAGAACAAGTGAGAAATAATTATGTGTGCGCAGGTTTTGAGACAGTAGCTGGAATACTGGATAGATTTATAAAAGGACCAGAATATAATCACAATTTTACACGCAGTGATATAAATAGATTTTTTGGAAATACATGTAATAAGTTTTTACATTCATATGGTCAGTATTTCAGAGAAGCTAGAAAATATAATAAGTATTCAAAAAAAGAAAACGAACTATTCGTTAAGTGTAGATCATTCGGATTTTTTGATGATTCTGAATTCTTTGTTGACTCTGGAGGATTTCAAATATCAGTAGGAATCCTAGATAAAGTTAAAACAGATTTATTATTTAATATGTATTATGAGTTTCTTACTGAATATATTGATAGTTATAATAGAGCATTTATTCTCGACGTTCCTCCTGGTCCAAATTGTAAAGTTTTTTCGGATTTTGATGATGTATATAAAATGAATTATGAGTCTTACACAAAAGCAGCAAATCTTCCTTCAAACGTAAGAGATAAAATTATTTACGTTCATCATTTCAGAACACCAAAACTATGGGAAATTTATTCTAAGATATTACATGATGATGGTTTGTTTAAGTATTTCAATTACCATGCAACTGGTGGAATCGTAGCAAACCAATCTTCCGATATGGATATTCCATGTATCATCTATGTAATTCCTCTTATTCCCCTAATAAATGAAGCATTAAAAAATAAGAGACCTACATTACATTTCCATATTCTTGGTGGATCAAACTTCAGAGAAATTTTATTTTACGAGTTATTCAAATTACATATGTTGAAAAAACATAATCTTAATTTAGAAATTACATATGATTCTTCTGGTTTATTCAAAGGTCTGATGCGAGGAAGATATGTATACATTATGGATGGTGATGCAATTAAAAAGGTTGATATAAGAACTAGCTCATTATCTTTAAGATATAGAAATGAAGATAAGAAAATAAATGAAAAATATCTGGAAACTCTGA
>Ga0255345_1007642_pt1 | contig 10032 bp, 8 predicted proteins | sample wastewater_treat_6_FD_192415 | JGI IMG/M metagenome (GOLD analysis project Ga0255345, IMG submission 192415) | Wastewater microbial communities from Lulu Island WWTP, Vancouver, Canada - plant20 | ecosystem: Engineered > WWTP > Wastewater > Unclassified | place: Canada: Vancouver, British... | reverse complement strand
CTTCTTTCTAGCTTCGGCCATGTCTTTAATTTGAATAAATTCTTGATAATTAATAACATCGGCTTTGATAAATGCTTTTTCAAAATCAGTATGTATCACTCCTGCTGCTTGTGGGGCTAAACAATCTTTTTTAATCTCCCAAGCTCTTACTTCGTCTGAGCCAACAGTAAAAAATGTTATTAAATTTAAAAGTTCATAGGATTTTTGTATCAACTGATCAATACCTGATTCTTCCGACAAACCTAAATCTATTCTTTCAGCGGGACTAAAACTAGAAAATTCAAATTCATTTAAAATGTCTAGCGTAATACAGTTTTCAAATTCATCAACTTCTCCTTTTTTCCCATTTAATAAATATATTCTTGGTTTGGTAGTAAGTAGTTGGTAAGACTTTAATAAATCTATATCTTCTTTGTCTAAATTACTATCAATTAATATCTTACCACTTTCAAGCAAATCTTTTGCTTTTAAAAACACTTCCATTTCTTTTTTAGCTTCTTTTTTTTGAGCCCTTATCTCTTTTTCTAAAGAATTAATCCTCTTGTCTACTGTTTCTAAGTCTTTAAATATTAATTCTGTATTTAATAATTCTTTTTCTTTTTTAGGATTAACTTCTGATAAAACATTAACTACATTAGAATCTTTAAAAGCTCTTAAAACATAGATAATAACGTCAACTTCACGAATATTAGCCAAAAATTTATTACCCAAACCTTCACCTCGGCTAGCACCCTCAACTAAGCCAGCAATGTCTGTAAATTGAACCGTGCAATAAATAGTTTTTTTAGGATTAAATATTTTAACAAGTTCAGAAACCCTTTTATCTTTAACTTCCACCACTCCTACATTAGGATCTATGGTGCAAAAAGGATAATTTGCACAGTCAACTTGCTTCTTTGTTAGTGTTTGAAATAGAGTAGACTTTCCAACATTAGGAAAGCCAACGATTCCTACTGATAATGCCATTATATTAAAGTATAATCTAATATTTTTCTTTCAACATCACCGCCCACGACTTTAAATTTTACCTTATTCCCTAACGAATATTTCTTCTTGGTACGAGAACCAATAATTGAAAAATTCTCTTTACTAAATATGTAATAATCATCTCTCATTTCTTTAAGCTTAATCATGCCTTCGGACTTAGTTTCAACATCCTGAACATATATTCCCCATTCTGTGATTCCAGATATAATTCCATTTCTAGTCTCCCCCTTTTTATTCATCATATACTCTGTCTGTTTTAATGCTACTGACAATCTCTCGGCTGAAGCGGCTTCAACTTCGCGTTGAGATAATTTAGAAGACATTTCTTTATAAAAAACGGTATCACTCTTAGTTGTTGGCTTTCTCTCAAGTTTTTTTTGCAAAGCTTTATGTACCAAGAAATCAGCATAACGCCTAATTGGAGATGTAAAATGAGCATAATATTTTAAAGCCATTGCAAAGTGACCTTTGTTGTCTATTGAATAAACTGCTTTTGGCAAAGATCTAACTAAAACAGATTTAACTAAAAACTCTTCATCTTTACCACTAATACTTTGTAGCAATAAATTAAGATCTTTTGACGACAGATTATAGCTCTTAAAATTAAAACTATAGCCGATTTTTTTAAGAAATGATAAAAGCTCTGCTAGTGAATCTTTATCAGGTCTCTCATGAATTCTATACATACACAAATCTTTACTATTCTTGCCACCAACAAACAAAGCAACCTCTTTATTAGCCAAAATCATAAGCTCTTCTATCAGTTTCTGCGAATCAATTCCTTTTTCAACAGAAATACTAATTGGATTACCTTTTTGATCAACTTCAACGTGAACTTCGTCATGACCAATTTCTAAAGCACCATTATTAATTCTTGCTTTTCTCATCTTTTTGGCAACACTATTAAGATCTTGTAATTCTTTAGCATAAGAGCTTTTAATCTCTCCATCTATTACCGCCTGAGCTTCTTTATAGGTAAATCTTTTGTTAGAATTAATTATAGTTTTACCAAACCAAGAATTTTTAACAATACCGTCTTTTGATATATTGAATACTGCAGAAAATGTTAATTTGTCCTCGTTAGGATTTAAACTGCAAATATCGTTAGACAATACCTCAGGAAGCATAGGAATAGTTCTATCTACTAAATAAACTGAGAATCCTCTTTTGATGGCTTCTTTTTCAATTAAACCCCTCTCTTTAACCCAATAACTTACATCGGCTATATGTACTCCAACTTCAAATAAATTATCAGATAATCTTTTAAAAGATATTGCATCGTCAAAATCTTTAGCATCATCGGGATCAATAGTAAAAGTTAAAGTATTTCTAAAATCTTTTCTCTTTTTAATTTCCGAAATTAAAACTTGATTATATGTTTTTTTAATTAAATTTCCTTCTTCTTCTACTTTTTTTGGAAAACCAACATCAAAACCACGCTCAATAACAATTGATTCCATTTCAGTATCGTTATCGCCCTTCTTCCCAATAATAGTTAGTATTTTACCGGTTGGATTTTTTCTAGGATCGGTCCATTTTATTATCTGAGCCAGGACTTTAATTCCATTCTTAGCTTCTTCTGGGGCATTAGGAATAAATATCGGCACATACATTTTGTTGTCATCGGTTGAAACAAAAGCAAACTTATCTTTTGGCTTTCGCTCAATTGTTCCAACAAACTTCTCCTTTTTACGATTAATTATTCGGACAACTTCACCTCTTAATTTATCTCCAGCAATTTGAGGATAAACAATAACCTCAACCTCATCTCCATTTAAGGCAGTATTAAGTAACTGAAAAGATATGTAAATATCTTCTTTTGATTGATCACTTGAAAAATAGCCCGAACCTAATGATGTTATGGCTATTGTTCCTCTTAATTTTTTATAATTTTTTTTCATTTAGCAAGAGGCAGGGTAATATAGAAAACAGTTCCTGTCAAGGTTTTAAGATTAGGATTAGGAGATTCAAAAGATATTATACCACCAAGATTTTCAACAATTAATTTTATAATATACAGATCAAGTCCTGTTCCATAAACATCCTTACTTTTATCTGATCTAAAAAACTTAGTAAATATCTTAGACCTATCTTCGGGTGATATTCCACAACCATCATCCATTACTTTGATATAGGCATTATCGCCGTCTTTTTCAATTTCAACCCATACATTTCCACCGGAATAACCATACTTAATACCATTATATACTAGACCCTTAAATATCACTTCTAATAATTTATCATCTCCTTTTATTAAAAGCTTTTGGTTTTTGTATTTTTCATGAATTGATATTCTTTTTCCAAAAACACCACACCTCAATTCTTCTATTGATTTTTTAGCAACATTAACAATGTTTACATTTTTAGCATGAAAATCAAGCATTCCAAACTCTAACAACGCAACATTAAAAAATGTATTTGATATATTGGTTAAGTTATTGTTGGCTTCATATATTTTTCTAATATATTTTTTTTGTTTTTGAGTTAATCTGCCCAACATGTCATCTAAAAACATAACCGAACACCACCTTATAACAGATATTGGTGAACGCAATTGATGTGTTATATGAGACAAAAACTCAGACTTGACTTGATCAATCTCTTTAATTTCAGTGACATTTCTACTTATAGTCAACACAGTCCTTACATTTTGATTCTTATCTAGTTCTGGCAATAAACGAACATGATAATATTTCTTTTCCCCCTCGACGATATGTTCAATATAAATTGATTTTTCCTTTTTATTCTTAAAAACATAATCCATTGCCGATTCCCATTTTAAAGCCATATCTTCAGAAAGACCAATGTCCCCTATATTCTTCCAGAAAAGGTAACTTGGATTTACACGCCACTCTTCTTTAGCAACAGGATTAATATAGATGCATCGCAAATCTTTATCAAACCGAGCGATAACATCAGTTGCATTCTCTACTAAATTCTGAAACTCTTGCTCTTTTTGACGCAAAACTTCTTCAACCTTTATTCTCCTTAAAATATCACGAAAATTAATTAAGTAAGCTAAAGAATTGTTATAACTTATCGTTGCAATATTAGCTTCTAAAATAACTGCCTCGCCATACCTATTTTCAAATGAAATTTCATGCAACGATTGACCATTATCATATTGTTTTATCGCTTTAGCTAAACCTCTAAAGGGAAGATCTTTAATATTCCTATTAACTAAGCCAAAATGCCTTTTGCCGACAATATCAGCCAAAGCAGGATTAACATATTTTACAATTTCATCTTGAATAACCAATATTCCATCTCCAGACTTTTCTGAAAAATTAGCATAGTTTCTCCCTTGCTTTTTAATATTTTTAATAGTTTTTCTAAGCCCAAAAGTAGATGCAAAAACTACAATAGAAGCCAAAACACCCAATAAAAGAATCGTTTTGTCTTCATTTAATGTAGCTAATAAAAAAGAAACAAACAAAAGAAACGATATTGCGCCACCTTCAATACTCCAAAGAATATACATTAAAGAAACAAAAACTAATCCTAAAAATATTACCAAACCAATATTTGTCGGGTAAAAATAGGGAAAAGCCATTAAAACAATAGCTACCACCAAAGAAAGATATGATAAGTTTTTCTTTGAAAAAAGATTATTCATTTTTATTCTAATATTTTAACTGCATTACGATACTTACAAAAATCGCAATCATCTCCCGGTTCAGGCAAAGATTTTTCATTTAGACAAGCATATATATCATTAATTGTTTTTTCAATCCAAGAATCGTCTCCCTCATAAGGAATCACTTTAATATCAAAATTAAGAGTATTATCAAAAGACTCTCTATCGGTATCTCCATTACAGTACACAAAATAGCCTACACTAGATACTCTGAAATTATTCTGCCTAAAAAGCCACTGATAAACTTCCATCTGTCTTTTATAAGAGTCTTGCCATTCGGCATCAATGTTCACCTCTCCATTTTTAGAAGTAGCCTTATAATCTACAATAATTAATTCGCCTTGAGGATTAACCCAAACATCGTCCACTCCTCCGGTAATTATTAAATTAGTTGGCTGGTGCAGATAAGTAATGCCTTTTCTTAAAGAGTCTCTCCACTCTTCCATTTTCTCATGTTGAAATGGAATTGCATTTATTCCATATTCTTTCATCAAAGGATGAGGTGTTGATCTTTCTCTGTAAAAGTCAAACTCTTTTTTAAGCAAAGCATCCACTGCTGAGTTTAGAGAAAAAGGATATCCTGGTGGACGACCGATTCCTAGAGTTCGGTCTAGATAAAAACATCTTGGACACTCTAAAAACAAATCTATTTTACTTCTACTAATACGAAAAGGTTGACTGGATCCAGGAATATATTTATTACTTGCTTTATTTGGGTTATAGTATTTTGACATATTGTCATTATAGCATTTTTAAATTTTTGTGCAAAGACTATTTCCCAATTAATTTTTTCACTACTTTCTCCGAACAAAGCTGAAATTCTTTATCCATAGCCACAACTTCCTGATTAACCCTAAGAGCCATTTGATTAATGCCACGCAAAGATATGCCTTCAAGTGTTCTTACTCGAGAAAGCGCTACATAACCCATTCCAGGTTCAAAACATTTGGATAAATCAATCTCGGCTGAATCAATAGTCATACCTTGACTTTTATGAACAGTTATTGCCCATGCTAGGCGTAATGGCAATTGGGTAATACTAGCCAACACCTTTCCTGATTCATTTTTAATTCTCCAATCTTCGGGCAAAACATTAATTAATTTTCCTTGCTGAGTGCGGATAATAGGATAACCCGCATTATTAAAACTATCTACAACTCCAAAAGTACCATTTACATAGCCCCCTTCAAAATTATTTCTTAAAAACATCACAAAGGCGCCTTTTTTAAGAGTTAATACCTCCGAAGCAAGACAACTCTTGTGAAGTGTTTTTACTAAAGCGGCTGGCCCAGAGCTATACATATGAAAAACAAACTCTTTGCCATCTAATTTGGAGAGCTCCCGTTCATTTATTTTATCAACATCAACATTATGAGTGTATAAATTAGTTCGTCCATCAGGAATCGATTTAAATCTTTGACTCAAAATATCCAATGTTTCTTTGTTGGCACTATTTGTTCGAATAGCATTTAAAACATTAATATAGTTTTGATCCTTATGGCGATACTGTTCTGTAAGATAACAAACTTCTGGTTTAAGTTCTTTCCAGGCACGCGAATGATATGCAAACTTTCCCATTGATTCCACTCCACATCTATTAACAGGGGGCAGTTGAAAAAAATCTCCACAAAAAACAACTTGCATCCCTCCAAAAGGTTCCCAAGTACCACGGGCATAACGTATAATTTCTTCAGCGATATCTAAATGTCCAGCAGAAAACATAGAAATTTCGTCAATAATCAATGTTTGTGCGTTTCGTATACGCAAACTAACACCCTTCTTTTTAATTATTTTCTTTAAATCTTTTTTTGTAAGATTGTCCAAGATACCCATACCCGTCCATGCATGAATAGTCATTCCATCTAAGTGAGTAGCAGCAACACCAGTAGAAGCAGTAACACCAACCAATTTTCCTTTATCTCTAAGAAATTTTATATACTCCTTGAGAACATATGTTTTTCCGCTTCCCGCCTGTCCAGTTAGAAAAACACTACGCCCACTTTTTAATATTTGTAATGCTTCTGATTGGTCCATAGCTTTATATTATAATAAAAGATGAAAGTTTTAAATACTTTTGATAGAAAAATAGTTTTAAATCAAAAAGAGCTTCACAAGCTCGAAGCTCTTTTTGATTCTAATTACCTACACAAAAAACTAAAGAAAGTTTTTGTGTGATAATCTTTATTGTGATTTTATTTGAATTTTCTTTGGTTCTTCTCCTAACTTCTTTGGCATTTTAATCTTCAAAATGCCATTTTTTTGAGTAGCCTCAACCTTATCAACGTCAACATTTATCGGCAATTTAACAAGCCTTTCAAACGAACTTTTGTATATTTCTTTCTTCCAGTAATTTTTCTTATCTTCTTCTTTCTCTTCCTCCATTGTTCCCTTAACCTCCAAATAGCCATCTCTAACAGAAATCTCGATGTTTTTAGGATCAACACCCATTACTCCAACCTCGGCGACAACACTATCTTTTGTTTCGTAAAGATTAAGTGCTGCATCCCTCTTTGGTTGTGGCAAGAACCAATCATCTTCAAAAAAATCAATGTTTTTTGGTATTGGTATTAATGACATAGTTTCGTTTAAAATTAATAAATTGCGACCTTTACCTTATTATATTAAAATTATTTTACATGTCAAGCTTTTTGTATGCACCCCAAGTTCAACAATTAATTGCAACACCTATAGCAAAATACAAGTATGAAAAAACACCAAACAATTAGATATTTTCCTTAAGGTGCTTAGCGCCTTAATCTAGCAATATTACCTCATATCATTCATTTCTCCCTAGCTCTTTTGCTATCTTGTATCTTTGATAAGCCTCTTCATATTTTGAAAAAAGCAATGCTTTAGGATAATCAATGTTTAATCCTAGAGCAACCCCACCACCTATTCCACCATAAATCAATTCTTCGGGAGTATCTTGATAAAGTTGATTGCTAGTACTTCCTGACTCCCTTTCTTTAATATATATCCCTACTCCTTCGGCAAATTCTGTTTCTTTTGCTTCTTTGGCAAACTTTTTAATACTATCTGCAGGAACATTAACTAAATCTTTTACCTGTTTAGGTAAGAAACTTGTAGCAATATCTCCAACTATATCAGCATAATTTTCCTCAATCTTTTCAACCTTATCATCTTTTAGTGTTTTAAAAACCTCTCTAGAGACTTCTCTTTGAAGTTCTTTGTCTTTATCTAATAATTTTGTTTTAAAGATAAAGTTCCATATATTACCAGGAATTTCTTTCACTTTGTTAATTGCCGAAACTAGAATATTATCCGTTGCCGCTCTCCCATAGGTGTTATAGTAATTTTTACCATCTCTGGTGTATTTTTCTTGCCCATAAGTATCAACAAATCGAATTATCTTTATGCCCTCTTTTGTATACATCACCTCATATTCGTTTGGCATAAGAACTTTGTCGGGAATACATTCTTTGCCATTCCACTTCTCATCTATTTCACAAGGATACTCTTCTTCCTCTTCTTTTTGAGTTAAAAAAGGAATATCTATATTAATCTCGGGTATCTTAATCTCAGGTGTCTTGATATTCTCAATAATACTATCTACGCTTATCTCTGGCGAAGCACCACTCTCTTTGGCAAAAGAAGAAACTTGAACATCAACTTTGGCACATCTTGCTGGAATACCAGACCTCTTAAGGCATGTTGTACTACAAAAACTAGGAACTCCTCCAGTATAATTGCCAGTTATCTGGCACATATGGCCCTTCTGAATATATTGTAAACATTCTGAATCGCTAATTTTATCATTATCAACCATAATAATGCACTCATAGCCAGAAAGCTCTTGACTAAACATACCTTTAAAATCATCCCAAAAACTAGCATCAACATATGGGATGCTTAAAAAGAACATTAAAGACGATAATATTATTGCTTTTTTAATCATAATTTTTATTGATTTAATAAAATAATTTTACTTAAATCATTATTTAAAATTATTGGTTGCATTGCTTTTAATTCATCTGAATAAGCCATATTTGGAATTTCAAATAAAAAGTATAGCTTTTTGTTTAAAACATGAGCAAAAGCGGCTTCTAAAAAGGAATTGCCACCAATATAATTAGCTATTCCATTTTTATCATAATTAGCAATCAAAACCGCATCGGCGCTCTTTATTTCCTTGTAATAAGAACGAATTAAATCTTTTTCAATTTTAATTTTTGTTGATTCTTCACCACTCTCTTCTAGTTGATTAAGAGCATGTTTATCAGCATTATGAGGAACAACTATATCGCTAAATCCTAAAGAGTTTAATTCTTCCTTTATCTTCAACATATCTTTAGAGAATTTCATGCTTCCGCAAATAACTATTTTCATAAAAAATTAAGATTGTTTACAAATAGTTTATCATGGCCTTATTTTAAAATCAATTTGATTTTTTGTATTTATGAAATCAATAATTCTTTGCCTATTTTCATTATCTTGATTCGCTTTAAAATAAATCTCTATAAATGTAATTTTCTGTTTAGCGGGGAAATAAGCATAGATAAGGCGAATGCCACTTTTTGCTCCACGCCCCTTTAAATTTTTGCATTGAAATTTTTTAACTTTAAAAAACTTAAGTTCCGCTGTATTGCCAACTCCTTGAATTTCAAAAATACTTCTACTATCTATTTCCTTACAATGAAAAAGTTCAATTCTGTATTGTTTATTCACCTCTAAGTCCTCTACTAATGATGGAAATTTCTTCAATAGTTTCTTAAAATCGTGTGCAAATTCTTCGGTTTCTTCATAATTCATCATCGTATTGTCTTACAGAAAATTCATCGGTGCGAGAAAAAACCGCCTCATAGTTAATCGGCTGCAAATCATCAGCACCAATCCATGGAACATCTTTATGCGAATAATCACGCATTTTGGTAGCATTAAAATCCTTAAATCTTTCAATTTCCCAATCAATTAATTCTTTTTCTTGAGCTGAAAAACTTGAAAGATCGGCAGATCTTAGGGGTAAATATTTTTTTTGCTCATGTTGAAAATATTTTTTAGTAATACGTGTCAAATCACCATCTTGTTCCATCTGTGCTACAATTTCAGAAAAAGCAACAGGAGTCGGTCCAAAATGATTTTTTATATATTTTGCACCAATCAATTGTTCTTCAAATTTTTCATAAAAATCAAAATCTATAAAATACATTAATTTACATACTACTGCCTCTCCAATATTCGGTCGTGCACCAATACGCTCCAAAATATACAAAAGGACCTCTTTGAATTTTTCTACTTTTTCTTGTGGAACAGAATCACGTGTCTCAAGCTTCTTTGTTTCTGGTTTCTTAGTCTTTTTTAATTCCACTTTTGATTTTGGTATTTTCTTACCAGTAAGAAAACTTTCTAAAGATAGGCCAAAAAATTGCGCTAATTTTTGCGCTTCTTTT
>Ga0255345_1007641_pt1 | contig 10035 bp, 9 predicted proteins | sample wastewater_treat_6_FD_192415 | JGI IMG/M metagenome (GOLD analysis project Ga0255345, IMG submission 192415) | Wastewater microbial communities from Lulu Island WWTP, Vancouver, Canada - plant20 | ecosystem: Engineered > WWTP > Wastewater > Unclassified | place: Canada: Vancouver, British... | reverse complement strand
CTTTGTACCCTGGATGAAAGCCGCGGGAGCCGTTTCACTGGCCGTCATCATCATCGGCATCGCCGCCGTCTTCTGGCATGGAGGGCCCAATTACGGGATCGATTTCGCCGGAGGTTCCCTGGTCCAGATCAAATTCAAACAGGATCCTCAAATCAGTAAAATCAGAGACGCCTTCGAAATGATCGGTCTCGAAGGCAGCATCATCCAGCGTTACGGAAGCCAGGAAGTCGTCGTGCGGACCCCCGAAAGCAAAGCCGACCTGAAGGGCCTGGCCGCAAAAATCGAGACATCCCTGTCCTCCACTTTCCCGGCGGGAAGTTTTGATGTCCAGAGGGTCGAGGTCGTGGGGCCCAAGGTCGGAAAGGACCTGACCCGCAAAGCCCTCCTGGCTATATTCTTCTCCTGGATGGGAATCCTGATCTATGTGGGATTCCGGTTTGAGTTCCGTTACGCCTTGGGCGGCATCATCGCCCTGGTGCACGATGTCCTGGTGACGGCATCCATTTTTTGCCTGTTGAACAAGGAATTCGACTTGAATATCGTGGCTGCCTTTTTGACCATCATCGGTTTCTCGATCAACGACACCATCGTCATTTTCGACCGGATCAGGGAAAATGCACGCAAGAATATCCGGATGGAACTCCGGGACATCATCAATTTGAGTGTCAATCAAACGCTCAGCAGAACGATCCTGACCTCCCTCACCGTCCTTTTGGTCCTGCTCGTGCTCTTTTTCTTCGGAGGATCCGTGATCCACAACTTTGCGCTGACGATGCTGATCGGCACGGTGGCAGGCGTTTATTCGACGGTGTTTATCGCCAGTCCGATCGTCCTGCTTTTTGAAAAGATCAAACCCTCGGCAATCACCAGGAAGAAGTAAATTGTATCCTTTGGACGCTTTCGGCCTGACCCTTTTTATCGTGATTTTATTCCTTGGGATCTTCGTGTGCATCCACGGCCTCCCCGGGATGGTGCTCATTGTCGCGGCCGTCCTGATTTACTCGATCCTGACGGGATTCGACAAAATCGGCTGGAAAGCCGTCCTGGCCCTGAGTCTGATCGCCGTGGCGGTTGAAACCGCCGACGTCTTCTTTGCCATGAAGGAAGGTTCCCGAGTCGCTCCTTCCCGTCAAGCCATCATGGTATCCTTTGGGGGCTCCTGTATTTTCGCGCTCCTGCTGACCCCTTCCTTCCTTATTCTGGGGCTGGTGGGCGGTTTTTTTCTGGGGGGCATGGCGGGCATGATCTGTGACCTCACGGTCCAGGAAGCGAAATTGAAACCTTCCTACAGGACCTCTTTCGGAGTCTTGCTCGGGCGAATCTCGGGCCTTTTCTGGAAAGGCTCCGTGGCCACCGTACTGGTTTGTTTCACTCTTTTATCCTCCTATGATTAAGGAATAAGCATATGATCCAAAAGGCAAAACAAAAATCGAAATTCCAGGAATACGCGGAAGCCATCATTATCGCGATCCTGATCGCCATGTTCATCCGGACCTTCATCGTTCAGGCCTTTAAAATTCCCTCGGGCTCCATGAAACCCACGCTGCAGATCGGAGATCACATTCTGGTCAACAAATTCATCTACGGCGTCAAAGTGCCTTTCCTGAGAAATACGATCATTCCGGTCGGCGATCCGAAACGGGACGATATCGTCGTGTTCATCTACCCCCAGGACCGCTCGAAAGATTTCATCAAGCGCGTCATCGGTGTCAGCGGAGACACGATTGAAATCAAAAACAAGCAAATCTACCTGAACGGGAAACCCTATAACGACCGGTACGGCGTTTACGTCGACCAGTACATCATCCCCGGCTCCCTTCAGCCCCGGGACAATCTGCCGCCCGTCACGGTCCCGCCCAACGCCATTTTCGTCATGGGCGACAACCGGGATCAGAGTTACGACAGCCGTTTCTGGGGTGTCGTCGATCTGAAGGATGTCATGGGCAAGGCCTTCATCATCTACTGGTCCTGGGACAGGGAAGCGTTCGGGGTCAGGTGGTCCAGGCTCTTCGATCTTCTGAAATGATGCCGGAAAACTGAAACTGAAGAGGAAACGCCATGCTGACGGGAAAACAGAAAAGATACCTGCGGAGCCTGGGACATGATCTCAAGCCCGTGGTCACAATCGGTAAAAGCGAGATCACCGGAACCCTCCTCCGGGAAACCGACGCCGCCTTGAGCCATCACGAACTGATCAAGGTCAAGCTTCTGGAAAGTTGCCTCCTGGAAAGACAGGAGGCGGCTGAACAACTCGCGGGAAACCTGAATGCGGAAATCACGCAGATTCTCGGGCGGACCCTTCTTCTCTACCGGAAATCTCCGGAATCCAGGATCAACCTGCCTGAATCAGGGAAACAACCATCGACAAGGACAGAATCACCAGCGCCGACACGGTAACCCAGGACAGGACGTTCATCGTCCATCCGTTCGCGTACTGCCCCATGAGACGCCGGTCGTTGACCAGAAGGAGCATGAAGACAAGAACGACGGGCAGAAGAAGCCCGTTCAGAACCTGGGTATAATACATGATCCAGATCAGGGGAAAGTTCGGGAAGAGAATGATCCCCGCACCCAGAAAAACCGTCAGGGAATAGAGGCCGTAAAACTGGGGCGCTTCGACAAACTTGTGATCAAGGCTCGATTCCCAGCCGAAGGCTTCACAGATGGTATAGGCCGTGGACAGGGGGAGAATGGAAGCGGCGAAGAGTGACGCGTTCAGGAGGCCGAAGGCAAACAGCAGCGAGCAGTACTTTCCGGCCATGGGTTCCAGCGCCAGGGCCGCGTCCTTGGCCGTTTCGATCTGTATCCCGTTCTGGAACAGGGTCACGGCGCACAGCATGATGATGAAAAACGCCACGACGTTGACCATGAACGAGCCGACGATGACGTCCATCCTGATGTAACGGTAATCGGCGGTGCGGACTCCTTTATCCACCACGGAGGACTGCAGGTAAAACTGCATCCAGGGAGCGATGGTGGTGCCGATGATTCCGATCGCCATGGTCAGATAGGCGGCGTCGAACCGGAGATCCGGCTGGACGAACGCCGTTCCGATTTCGCCCCAGTCCGGATCGCCCATGACTCCGGAAACAATGTAGGACAGATAGAAGAGGCAGGCGACCAGAAAGACCTTCTCCACGGATTTGTAATTCCACTTGATGACCAGCCACCAGACGAAGACCGCCGCGATCGGCACGGAGATGTATTTGCTGATGCCGAATATCTCCAGGCTCGCCGCGACCCCGGCAAACTCGGAAATGGTGTTCCCCAGGTTGGTCAAGAAGAGAATGATCATCAGGTAGAAGGTGATTTTCGCACCGAACCGCTCCCGGATCAGGTCCGAAAGACCTTTGCCGGTGACGACGCCCATCCGGGCACACATTTCCTGGATGATGATCAGGGCGAAGGTGACGGGAACCAGAATCCACAGGAGGGACAAACCGTACTCGGAACCCGCGAGAGAATAGGTGGTAATGCCGCCGGCGTCATTGTCGACGTTGGACGTGATGATTCCGGGACCGACAAGGGCGAAGAAGACCGAAAGGGTGACCCAGAACCGCTTCTGGAAAACACCGGAGACTCTTCCCCGAATGCGCGTGAAAAATCGCTTCGCCATGGCCGCGTATGTCTCCCTCTTCGTTCATCTCGCCTATTTCCCCAGGTGCGGAGCGATAATCTCCAGTATGTTACGAAAAATGATCACCCCCATCATCCGTTCGTCGTCATCGACAACCGGGATGGCCATAACCCCGTATTTTGCGAACATGTTCGCGATTTCTTTCTCGTCTTCCTCGATGTTCACGGATACGATGCGCGTATCCATGAAATCTTCCAGCTTGCCTTCCGGAGGTGAAACCAGGAGTTCCCGCAAGCTCATCATTCCCAGGAGATGCTCGTCCGCATCGATGACATAGACATAGTAGGCAAAATCCATGTCCTCCGCTTCACGGCGGATATTCTCCAGGGCCTCGCCCACGGTCAGGGTCGGAGGATAACTCAGGAACGCCGTCGTCATCAATCCGCCGGCTTTCTCTTCGGGAAGGGCCAGCAATTCCTTTACGTCCTCGGCGATGTCCTGCTCCATTTCGCTCAGGATCCCCTCCGCCTGGTGCTTCGGAAGATCCGCCAGCAGGTCCGCCGCTTCGTTCAGGGACATTTCCTCGATGATGTCGGATGCATCTTCGGGTTTCAGTTCCTTGATCAGGCTGACCTGAATCTTCGGATCCGTTTCTTCCAGGGTCTCCGCCGCCGTTTCGATATCCAGGGACTGGAACACCGCCGCCCGTTGGTGAATGTCGAGGTCTTCGATGATATCAGCGAGATCGGCCGGATGTATCTGGGACAGCCTGTCCTGGGCGATCTTCAGTTTGAGCAGGTCCGGCGAAGACAAGGGCTGAATATATTTCCAGGCGATGAACTGATCCGCCAGCGTGTAGTCCATGAGCCCTTGCAGAAACACGTCCATGGGTTTTACCAGGCCGGCTCTCCGCATCAGTCCCCGGAACCCGACATCGACGTGAACCAGGTGCAGCAGGTTGTGGGCCTTCAGAAACTGCAGATCATTGACCCTTCTCACCTTGGCGCCGTTCGTATCGACAACCTGCTTGTCCAGCAGCGTATCCTTGAGAAAGATTTCTCCCTCCCGGTTTTCCGGTCTGCGGCATTCTTCGGGTGAAAAATCGTCCACCCTGAGCACCCGGTCCATTTCCAGGACCCTGCTCCAGGGAACGCAGTAATTCTCCCTCGAACCCGCGGGAGAAAGGAGCACTTCCGTGACGATGGGATAGGGCTCAACCAGACCGACGACCAGGTCCATGACCTTCCCGATCTTTTTGTTCCGCCGGTTTAAAACCCGCTTCCCCAGGATCTGACTCAGAAACAAAAAAACCTGAGGATCGGAATATTGAAGCGCCATGCACCTACACCTCCAGGTGCGGTGTCTATAGCACGATTAAAGGGAGATAAAAAGTTTTTTTTGGTCCGGCCGGGGAGGATTACGGACGCGGCCGGATTCCTCACTGCCGAATATTGTAGACAGGACGGGAGGTTTTGTATAAATTCAAAGCAAACGGCGAAACGCATGAATTTCCCTCCCGGGCCGTATTCCGAGAGACGATTCCTCGCCGGCGATCCCTGGAATAACCAAAAAAGCGCCCGGCCTGAACCGAAACGCGCAAACACGAAAGTGCCATATGAAAAAATCAAACAGCAGCGAGATTGAAACATGCCCCAGACTATCCAACTGAACGATCCGTCCGTCATGGACGTCGGCACGGTGGCAGAGGCTCTTGGAACGGACCTGGAAAATGGACTTGCCTCGAAGGAGGCCGCCCGGAGACGTTCAAAAGACGGTCCGAACGAGCTTCGCACGGCGACCCGGATGCCGGCATGGAAGCGTTTCCTGACCCAGTTCCAGGATCCCCTGATTTACCTGCTCCTGATCGCCATCGTCATTTCGCTTACCGCCTGGGTAATCGAGGGACGGTCCGGCTTCCCGGTCGATGCGGTCGTTATCGCCCTGATCGTCGTGCTGAACGGTTTTCTTGGCTACATGCAGGAAAGCAAGGCGGAGAAGGCGGTCGCGGCGCTGACCCGTATGACGGCAGTGACCTCCGCCGTCATACGGGACGGGGTGATGCTCAGGATTCCCAGCGCCGGACTGGTGCGCGGCGACCTGATCGTTCTCGGGGAAGGCGACGCCGTGGGTGCCGATGCGCGCCTCGTCCAGGCCGCTTCACTGCGCGTGCAGGAAGCCTCCCTGACCGGCGAAAGCGAATCCGTGCTGAAAGACGCCGTTACCCTGAACGAACCGAAGGCGCTCGGGGACCGGATCAACATGGTCTTCAAGGGAACGGCCGTCGCGCAGGGCTCCGGCCGCGCCGTGGTCACCGCAACCGGGATGGCGACCCAGATGGGCGCGATCGCCGAAATGCTGGAGGCGACGCAGGAAGATCCCACACCGCTGCAGAAAGAAGTGGGCCGGATCGGCCGTATGCTGGCCGTTGCCATCGTCATCATCGCCGCCGTGGTGGTGGCGACCGTTCTGCTGGTCTTCGAAGTCCGCACGGCCGCCGCCGTCATCAGTGTCCTCCTGCTCGGGGTGTCCCTGGCCGTGGCGGCCGTGCCGGAGGGGTTACCCGCCATCCTGTCCGTCGTCCTCGCCATGGGCGTGCAGAGGATGGCAAAGCGCAATGCCATCGTCAAGAAGCTTTCGTCGGTGGAAACACTGGGTTCGGCGTCGGTCATCGCCTCCGACAAGACCGGCACGCTGACCCGCTCGGAGATGACCATTGAACGGGTCATGACCGCCTCGGGCAGCACCCGCATCACGGGAGTGGGCTATGAACCTCGGGGCAGAGTCGAACACGAAGGTTCCGATTTGAAAGACGGACCCCTGTATGACGAGAACATCGCCGTTCTGAGTGGTGGAAGCCTCGCAGGAAACGCATACCTGCGCCGGACGGAAGAAGGCCGGTGGGAAATCCAGGGCGACCCGACGGAAGCGGCCTTCCTGGTGGCCGAACGCAAGCTCGGCGTCAACGAGCTTCGCGAGCGGCGTTTCGAGCGCATCGGTGAAATCCCCTTCACCTCCGAACGGAAGATGATGTCGACCCTCAACATCGACCGCAAGCACAACGGCCAGATCGTGCTGATCGCCAAAGGTGCGCCGGACATCCTCCTGAACCGGTGCGCACGGCTCCGCCTCGGAACGGCCGCCGTACCCCTCGATGATTCGCTGCGCAAACGCATCCTGGACGATGTCGACCGCCTTTCCGATGACGCCCTGCGGACATTGGCCGTAGCCTACCGGCCCCTTGGTTCGGATCCGGACCTGTCGGCCGGGGAGAAACTCGAACAGGATCTCGTGTTCGCGGGCACCGTGGGAATCATCGACCCCCCGCGCGAGGAAGTCGGGCCGGCCATTCGGGAAGCTCACCGCGCCGGCATCCGGGTGATGATGATCACCGGCGATCATCCGCGCACGGCAGCCCGTATCGCCGCGGATCTGGGAATCGTGGAGCCCGGCGCCAACGCCGTTACGGGGATTGAACTCGATGAAATGGGCGACGCAGCCTTCGCCGAGGCGGTCCGGGAAACCTCGGTCTATGCGCGGGTGGCTCCGAAGCACAAGCTGCGAATCGTCGACGCACTCCAGGCCGACGGGAAAATCGTGGCCATGACCGGCGACGGCGTCAACGATGCCCCCGCGCTGAAGTCGGCCGACATCGGCGTGGCCATGGGCATCACCGGCACGGAGGTGGCCAAGGAAGCGGCCAAAATGATCCTCTCCGACGACAACTTCACCACGATCGTCGCGGCCGTACGGGAGGGCCGCGCCATTTTCGACAATATCCGGAAGTGCCTGCGGTATCTGCTCTCCTCGAACATGGGCGAAGTGCTCACGGTCTTTCTGGGCGTCGTGATGGCCGCCGCGATCGGCCTGAGCGACGGCGACGGCGCCCTGGTGCTGCCCCTGCTCGCCACGCAGATCCTGTGGATCAACCTGATCACCGACTCGGGCCCTGCCCTGGCGATGGGAGTCGATCCGGAAACGGACGACGTCATGGCCCGCAAACCGCGCAGGCTCACCGACCGGGTGATCGACGGGCGCATGTGGGGCGGCGTGCTCTGGATCGGCGCGGTGATGGCCGTGGTGTCGCTGATGACCATCGACATGTACCTGCCCGGCGGGCTTATCGAAGGTGAGCGCGACCTCGTCAATGCGCGCACCGCCGGTTTCACGGTTCTGGTCTTCGCCCAGCTGTTCAACTGTCTGAACGCCCGCTCGGAAACCTCGAGCGCGTTCCATTCCATGTTCGCCAATCCATGGCTCTGGGGCGCGATCGCCCTGTCGGTGGCCCTCCAGGTGCTCGTCGTCCATCTCGGCTTCCTTAACCGCGCTTTCGGCACGGCCCCCTTGACGTTCGGCCAGTGGTTCACATGCGCCGCAATGGCCAGCATCGTCCTTTGGTCCGGGGAGCTGCGCAAACTTTTGAATCGCGTATTGAAACGGATTCACCGTGGTTCGGCAGGGATGCCGAACCAGTAATGCCCGCATGAATCGCACGTTTTATTTTTCCGGCGGGCGGATTCTGCCTGGACATCCACGGCTTATTCCGATGTTGCATAAGTCGGTTATATATAGTAAATCATAACGTCATGTAAAAACGAAAGGACCCATGGTTCGGCCATCAAATTGTCGTCGGGGACTGTCATGGACAAAACAATTCAGCGGAAGATAATCGATTACCTGAGACCTGTTTCTGAAGGTCTTGCCGTGTCCGATGTGCGTATCGGGCTCGGATACACAAGCGTGCGGCTGGACAACGGGAACATCGGGATTGCCTGGACGGCCCAGACGCATTCGGGAAGCTGCACTCACGAGTCCAAGGCCGGGACGCTTGCCGGAAGGCCGGCCCGGGAACTCCTCGAGATGCTGGGAAACCCCATTAACCCGCTTTCCAGGTCCACAGGCCTTGCAACGGCCAACGCCCTTGCGGCGGGATTGCCGCATCCCCGAACTACCAGGACCGACGTTCTGGAACTTGTCAACATTCAGGCCTCCGACCATGTCACGATGGTGGGCTTTTTCGGCCCTCTCGTGCCGAGTTTGCGCCGGTCCGGCTGCAGGCTGGATATCCAGGAGCTGGAAAGTGACATACCGGAAACCATCTCTCCGGAGGAAGGCCGCGCATCTCTGGCCGCGTGCAGCGTTGCCATCATAACCGCCACCTCCATCGTCACCGGCACCATGGACGAATTGCTGTCGGGACTCGGCAATCCCCGCGCCGTTGTCATTCTGGGGCCGTCCGCGTTCATGCGTCCGGAGGTTTACGACGGAACGCCGGTGACCCACATCGCCGGGGTCAGGATCCGGAATGCCGGCGCCGTGCAGCAGATTGTTTCAGAGGGCGGCGGCACCATGATCCTGAAACAGCACATGGACTTTGAGACGATCTGCCTTGAATGCCGGTCAGGCGCCGATTGACATTTTTTTCTCCGGTCCGCGATCGAGCGCTCCCGCGTGTCGCCGTCGAATCCAGCTATGCTCTCGATTTACTCGATGATTATGACTACCGGCGTGTACAGACCCCGGACGGCGGCTACACGGGTCGTCCATACGCCAAGCTGCCCGGAATAAACAGACCCGGCGGGCATCACAGGACCGGCTTCAAATTACCCAATCATATCCATAATGGACTATTGTGATCTTCTAATGGTATAGAGAAAAATCAAACAAGGCGTCCTGTCCCCAACAGGAAACAGGCATCGGTACGGCCTGTTTTGGACTGGTGTTCCGAAATTCGGGAATCCGCACCCGGCACATATCAAGGGATTCGATTTTTATGGCCCGGCTTACAACCAAGGAACTGATTCTGAAAAAGGCAACGGACCTTTTCTACCGGTACGGTTACAGCAACACCCCGATCCGGAAGATCACGGAAAAAGTCGGCGTCGAAAATCCCGTCATTTATTACTATTTCAAAAGCAAGGATCATCTCCTGTTCGCCATCATCGAAAGCATCGCCGATGACTTGATCGGCGGCCTGCAGGAAATTATCGACCGGGTACCCGATCCGGTGGAACGGGTCCGGGAAATGATTTTCTTCCACATCACCATCCTGGAGCGGAAAAAGAAACCGGTCAAAGTCTTTGTGGAGGATAACGACAAGCTCCCCCCGAAATTGCGGATGATGATCAAAGAAAAGGAAAAACAGATCTATCATCTCTATCATACTCAATTTGAACTGCTCGTCGAAAAGGGAATGGCCAGGGACATCGAAATCCCCTTGATCACGTTTTCCCTGATCGGCATGATCAACTGGATTTACCGCTGGTTCAAGGACGGGGGAAGCCTCGATGTCCGGGGCGTCGCCGACCGCACGATCTCGATCCTGTTTTCCGGCGTCATCATCGAACCGGGGAAAAGCGATCAAACGGCATCCGCACCCGTGAACGGACTATGCGCCGTTCCAGGAAGCACAAACGGCGGCGAATCGCCCGTATAAAGGGAATTTTTCGCTAATTCCCACC
>Ga0255345_1007640_pt1 | contig 10039 bp, 7 predicted proteins | sample wastewater_treat_6_FD_192415 | JGI IMG/M metagenome (GOLD analysis project Ga0255345, IMG submission 192415) | Wastewater microbial communities from Lulu Island WWTP, Vancouver, Canada - plant20 | ecosystem: Engineered > WWTP > Wastewater > Unclassified | place: Canada: Vancouver, British... | reverse complement strand
ATACTCTTATCTACGATCAAGCATTAGATTCTTCTTCTAATCAATATTATTTGCAAGCACAACAAGGTTGTATGGGTTGCCCTAATCGTTATTTTTTGTTGAAAGTTTCAAAACAAAACTTACCAAGATGGAGTTTTCCTATTAGTGCTGTTACCGGTGAAGAGATTGTCCCACGTAAAATTGCTACCGATATCGCAGGTAATGTGTTCGTTATTGGTGTTTATAATAGCAACACTTTTACAGTAGATGCTAATCATATTTTGACTTCTTCTACAACAAATACTCCCTTTTTATTGAAGTTGAATCAGTATGGGACGGTGAAGTGGGCAATCAATATTGAATTTGAGGCGCTCGATTTGGCAGTCGATAAAATTGGACGAATTTTCTTAACCGGCGACGGATTTACTTCCGCTTATACTACTGCAGGTAATTTTATATGGGCAAATAGCGATTATTATGGTCATTCAATTGCAACCGGTTTTACTAATAAAATTGTTATCGCCGATGATACTCGAATTATTCGATTGAATACTAATGGAAATATGCAATGGGTGAATAGTTCACTAGGAGGATCTAAGGTTGATGTCGATTCTTTTGGACGTGCTTTTGTTTTGAATGGAAGTGGTATGAATAGAATTACTACTGCTGGCGTAGTTTCATGGACAAAGTCAAATATCAGCGGATCAGATTTTGATGTCGATGCGGTTGGCAATATTTATATCGCAAATGCTTCAGGAGTTTCAAAGTTTTCTCAATCGGGTACTTTGCGATGGACTAAAGCTGTTAGTCGTGTTACTGGTATTCGTTGCAATGCTAATGATGAGGCTTTCTTGATGGGCGCCTTCAATAATGCGGGTCAATATTTTATTCCTCCTTTTGCTTTGGATCCTAATACATATCCATTAGGGTATTTTGGATCGACTTCTCCTTTTAGAGCGAAAATTATTGGAAGTGGACATCCTGCTCAATTGCAAATTAATTTTAATTATAACGAGCCCTTTTATTTTATGAATGCGGTTTCTCATACTTTTTGTCAGGGAAATCCTTTGTTGAAAAATGGAATTGATTTGTATTCGGGATTGAATATTTTTTATCAGGTTATGATCAATTCTGTTGGTGATTTCGATTCTGGAAATCAGTTTACTTATCAAATTTCTACTAGTTCGGCATTTACTAATCCGATTGTTTTGCCGAGCGGAATTATACCTCTAACGGTTACTCCTGGTAATTACTATTTAAGAGCAATTTCTTCTTCTCCGGTGAAGGTGTCTAATTCATTAAGAATTATTGTGGGTAATAATCCGTTGCCGATTATTACTGCTAATGGCCCTACTTCGTTTTGTGCGGGTGGTAATGTAGAATTGTCTGTTTCTTATCCCGATCCTCAATATTTCGATTATGAATGGCATAAAGACGGTAATTTCTATGACTTCGGTTTAACTGTGAACGTCACCGATCCAGGCGATTATACTGTTATCCCATTTAGCCCCGATAACGCAGGTTGTGATGTTAAATTATGGTCGTTGCCAACGCAGGTTCTTACTCCGTGTAGAGTAGGTGATGCCGATCTTAAACCTGTGGTTTATCCTAATCCTTCAAGTGCTGATTTTATTATTGGATTTAGTAATGCTGATATTCAGAGATCAATCTCGATTTTTGATTTAAACGGTCAATTAATTGAGTCTTTATCGGCATCTGAAAAGCAATTATCTTTCGGCGAAAACTTGATTCCTGGTGTTTATATGGTTGAAATTGTAGGTCAACAGAAAATAGCACCTTTAAAAATTGTTAAAATCAAATAATTCTACGAAGTTTATCGTCCCAAACATAAACTTATGAAAACTTCAAATTCGATTCTTCGTATATCCGCAGCGTTAGTTCTGCTTACTTTTGCTTCTTGTTCTAAGAAATTGTATGAGCCTACTGCGACAAATGTTTCAGGCGATGTTACTTTGGAACAGTTAAAAGAGGGTAAAACACTTTATACTACTAGCTGTAATCGTTGTCATGCTTTGTATATGCCGAAGAATTTTACTCGTGAACAGTGGACAAAAAACTTAAATAGAATGGCTCCTAAAGCGAAGATTACGGAAACGCAAAAGGCTGCGATTTATAGTTACTTAACTCATAATCCTAAAAGAAAAAAATAATGGATTCAGCCGCTAAGGTTCGAATCGATAAATGGCTGTGGGCTGTGCGTTTATTCAAAACACGTAGCTTAGCCGCCGAAGCGTGCGACAAAGGCCGTGTTCGAATTGGTGATCTAACAGTTAAACCTTCCCGAAATGTGAAAATTGAGGAGGTTGTTGTTCTTCACCGTGGACCATGGTATCAGCATATCAAAGTGCTCGATATTACCGAGAAAAGAATGGGAGCTGCATTGGTAAAGGATTATTTACTGGATGTTACTCCCTCGGAGGAAATGGAGAAAAATCGCTTGCATCAGTTGGCTCAGGCTGCTTGGAATGTTAAAGGTGGAGCCGGGCGTCCTACGAAGAAAGATCGTCGAGAAATTGACGATTTTACGACTGATTGGTAACCATTAAAGGATTGTTTCGTTATTATCATAATTGCGTGATCCTATGAAATCTTATTCAATTCATCATATTTACGTTGTTGCGGCGAATGCTTTTAGGCGTTTCCCAATGGCGCTTATTTGTGCTGTATTGGGGACTGCAGCTGCCCTCTATTTAATCGATTTCAAGGGAAATGATGATGATCAGTCGGCTGTTGTGCAGCTGGTAATGACTTTCACCTTAGGAATGATCTCGTATATCGGCTTGGCAGTTTTTGCGCAACGTTATACCATGCGGCAAACTACGGTTTTTTATTTCCATGTAATTGTGGCCGCCCTCATGATTTACTATTACTATTCATTGCCCGATACTTTTACCGTAAAAGCATTAGCTAGGTTTGTATTGCTCTTCTTAGCTGCTCACTTGGGAGTTTCGTTTGCTCCGTTTATGGTAACTACCGAGGTCAACGGATTCTGGCAGTTTAATAAGTCCTTGTTTCTTCGATTTCTAACTGGTGGATTATATTCCGCAGTTTTGTTCGGAGGATTATCAATTGCATTGTTAGCGATTCATAATCTTTTTTCGGTTGATATAGCCCCAGAGGTCTATTTGCGAATGTTCTGCATCATTGCAGGCGTTTTTAATACTTGGTTCTTCCTCTCAGGATTGCCACCTCGAATTTTAAGTCTCGAAACTGTAACCGAGTATCCTAAAGGACTAAGGGTTTTTACTCAATATGTATTGTTGCCTCTCGTAGTGATTTATTTGCTCATCCTTTACGTATATGGAGCTAAAATCATTTTTACAATGGTTTGGCCACGTGGAATTGTATCTTATTTGATAATTGGGTTCTCAGCATTGGGAATATTAGCTTTGTTACTAGTATGGCCTTTGAGAGATGATGATCATTATGCGTGGATTCGCTCTTATACTCGCCGATTTTTTCTTGCCATATTCCCGCTTATCATATTGCTTTCAATGGCTATTGGCCGTAGGGTAATTGAATATGGTGTAACCGAAAACCGTTATTTCTTAATTATATTAGCGCTATGGCTCTTGGTGGTTGCTGTGTATTTTTTAGTGAGCCATCGTAAGCATATTAAGTTTATTCCTTTAAGCTTGTTTTTTGCAGCATTGCTTTCAGGCTATGGTCCTTGGAATGCTTTTAGTGTTAGTGAGGACAGCCAACATAGCCGATTGGTGAAGTTATTGACGAAAAATAAAATTATTAAAGATGGTAAAGTAGCAAAAGTAGATTTTTCTATTCCTACCGATGATCAAGTAGAAATTTCATCTATCGTTTCTTACATGATCGATGTGCACGGCTTACCGAGCATTCAGGATTTATTCGCAGTGAATTTAATTGCTGCTACCAATAATGCTACAAATGTTTCAAGTTCGTTTAAAGCAGGACGTGTAATGGATCTTATGGGACTCGATTATAAAACACAATATATCGATCCTAATAGAAGTAATGATGTGGAGTATTTAAATTATTCTTCAACTGTTTCTCCTGTTACAAATGTCCGCGATTATGATTACATGTTTCCTTTGGATATTTATATGAACTCTTCTTCGTCAATTGTTAATCGTAATATTGATACTTCAGAAGTTGAAATCGCTTATTATAAAGGAAGTTATTTCTTGAAATTGTCGTTCAATCATTGCGACCCGGATACTATTTCGTTTCGACCTATGATTGATGCTTTGGTTAAGAAATACGGTCATGATGATTATTCGGTAAATGAGGATGAACTTTCAGTTGATTTTGTCGGAACAAACAAAGTGCATTATCATCTTTTTATAAAAGGATTTGCTGCAACTCGAATGAAAGAGCAGGATGAATTAATGATAAGTTCTCTAAATGGAATTATGTTAATCGATCTTCCATGAAATAAAAAACCTCCGGAATCCCGGAGGTTTTTTTGAATAATTTAAATGCGATTATTTAATCACACTTAACTTCTGACTTGCTTCGTTATTGCCAGATTTAACTTTTACAGTATAAATTCCCGCATTAAGATTTTTAACAGAAATGTTGATTTTGTTAGCTTCGATGTTTTGAGTTGATTGCGCAACCATTTTACCTGTTACGTCGAAAATCTGAACATCTACTTTATTGCCTTTTACTAAAGATGCATCTACATTAATTGTAGCTAAGTCTTGAGCAGGATTAGGATAAATTCCACTGAATCCGTTCGCTGCTGCATTTTCGTTGATACCAACTCCAACTCGCGATATGATTGCACGAATCATAACGTCTTCAACTTCACGGTAACGATAGTCTGACATTGTTCCTCCTAAAATTTCGTAAGAACGATTAGAGAATGGAACTACTTGGTTTTGACCTAATGCTACTCCGTCTCCATTCATTACCCATTCAACGTAAAACCCTGCGCTGTCAATTCTGATTGGTGCTGTCAATGTCGATGTTACAAATCCTGGAGCAACAAATCCTGCAGCTACTACTACTGAGTCTAATAAATTTCCTCTTGATCCGTTTACTCCTGAATTATCCCAAATGCGCATTGTATAACCTACTGCATTTGGATCTGCAACGATATAAGTTTTAACAGATGTTATGTCGCAAGGGTAGAATGGAGGGATGAATAAATTCGCAACTCCACCGTCACCACCGCTCCAAGAAATACCTGTTGTTGTTGATGATATTCCGTTGTCGTATGCTAACTCAATTGTTGCAGCTGTTGTATCAACTACGTCTAATTCCGTAATTTTAATATCATTTGCCGGTGTCGCATCTCCTGCTAATTGAGTAGTAGTACGGAATTTGAAAATTCCCGCTGTTATAGGATTGAAAGGATTAGGTTGGTTAATTACTTGTACATCTCCTTGAATTAATGCATTAGAAGCTGTAGTATTAGTAACCTGTATTGCATTGGTAGCATTGAGTACTTGTGTTAATACATTGAATGATGCTAATGATGTATTTCCCACATTTTTTACAGCTGATGTTAAAGAGAATGAATTTCCATTCTTGCTTAAGAATTTACCTTCGTTGCTTTCAGTATCGTTGTAGAACGATGCGGCATCGTTAACTTGATATGTAGTTGATGCTGGTGCATAGAAACGAATAGCATATTGTGTTGAAGGATAAATGTCATGCGTGTACATTATTCCGATTTGTCCTGAATTGTTTTCAATACCTATGTTGCAATAGTCTGCTGTTGATGCACTCGCTCCAACTTGCGTTTCGTATTGGAAAGTGATTGTGCTGTCGTTGTAGTTTAAAATAAGTTGGAATGAATTATCTCCAGTAAAATCAGGAACTGCATTTACCCAAAATGGTACGTTTTCATAAGAAAGAATTACACTGTCGCCAGCTGCACTTTGCCAGTAATAACATCTTCCGGGATTTGTTGCTCCCGCAAAGTTAAAGTCGGTCATGAATGGTGCTAGATAGTTGTTTTTAGTTGCCGATAATCCTGGGATCACAGGGAATGGATGAGCAAATTGCGTAGCTCCAAAACTCATGTAGCCATTAGATCCTACCCAAAATTTATTTACTGAATACCAGTAGTAAGGGAATGGAGCTGGTAGCACAAATGGTCCAACGAAGTTGTCATCTGCTAGTCCTGTGATTTCTTGTACTCCCGTTAAAGAAGATACATCTATCCAATTGTAAGTTGGTCCGTTAGGGTCGTTGCTGTCACGCCAAATGTATCCGTACAAATCCGGACCACCCGATGTTTGTGCGTTTGCAGAAATAGCAAATGCTAGTATTGCAGCTAGTGAGAGTAAGGTTTTTTTCATGTGATAGTTTATGTGTTTGAGATGTTTTCTAAGGATAAAAATAGGAATATTTTTCATCAATTTAAAGCCGAAAAGGACATTTGAATTTATTTTTTGAGATTAAACAGAGAGTTTTACCCTGAGTATATCCAAAATATTCGTTGTTTTAAGCGATATTCAAAGAGTTTAGCGCTTTAATTTTTCCCGATTTTAATTGTAAAATCACTACCGTTTTGCCCCAATCGGGATACTTATGAAGCAATTATTCCAAGTATTCCCCCAAGTAAAATGGCCATCATTTTGTACAAATTGAAGCGATGATCTGAACTTGATTCGAATAAAATAGTGGTAGAAATATGCAAGAAAATTCCAATTACAATGGCCATTATTTGGTCTTGATAACCTGCTATAATATTCAACGATCCTGCAGCTGCAATCGTACCGGTAAAAGCTCCTAACGGACCCATAAGCGCAAATATTGTTAGATAGAAAAACGATTTTTTAGGGCCAATCCCTGAGGCAATTAGCATACTCAAAAGGGCAAACGCAACCGGTATGTGATGTAGTGCAATTCCAAATAGCAAACTTTGGTGACTCCCATGTTCTACATGTCCGCCTTCTGCTAATGGCATCCCTTCTAAAAAGCTGTGTAAACATAAACTAATCATCATGGTAATGGGAAATGCATTGTGCTGGTGATGATGTACGTGAACATGTCCATGCTCAATTCCTTCTGAAAAGAATTCTAAGATTATCTGAACAAAAAATCCTGCCATAATCCAAATGCCAATCCTCGGTACTGATCCCGAATATACTTCTGGCATCAAATGAAGTACACTGATGGCAAATAAAAATGCTCCGGAAAAGGATAAGAGTAATTTTAAAAATCCCGGCCCCGGATTCTTTATCAGAAAATATAATCCCCCTCCTGATATTACACTTAGAAATAGTATAAGATAGTCACTGAGTAGCATTTTATATTTTTCTTGTAATCATTATTAATCGTGGCGATTCTCCAATCTTGAATTCATTAAGATGGTAGTCACCATAAATGCTTATTATTTCTAATCCCGCATGCATGTAAAATTGATGAAAATCTTCCAATAATAAAACCCTTACTTCTTCTCTAAATGCAAACTTTTTTCCTTGGTCTTCAAATTCAATATCTTTTATAATAAAATCATTTTCGATTTTCTTATTGATGTTGAATTTGATTCCGTTAACTTCTTTAATCGAGTTATGAGGAAGATGTTTTAAAACACTATGAGAGTTGAAGAAATCAACTACTAAATATCCGCCTTTGTTTAGTCCTTTAGCAGCAGCTAGTATGGGTAATTCATTCTGATGCTGTTGTGCAAAATAGCCGAAGCTAGTAAATAAATTTACGACTACGTCGAAGTAGTTTGTTCGGAAAATCCTTCGCATGTCGTGCTCGAAAAATTGCAAATTTTCATTTTCAAATTGTTTGCAATAGGTAATGTTTTCTTTCGATAAATCGATGCCGGTAATATTATAACCTTTTCGATTCAAATATACCGAGTGACGCCCTTTGCCACATCCCATGTCCAAAATTTTCGAACCGGAGGGCAAATGTAGCCTGTCCATTAAATGGTCTATGAATTCTTCCGCTTCTTTCATGTCTCTGTCTTTGTACAGAATATGATAGTAGGGGGAGTCGAACCACGATTCAAACCAGGCTTTGCTGTCTTTCATTTTTTGATTTAAAATGGCTTTTGTTTTGCCTTTTCCTGTAAGTGTTTGATATTGAATATTTAGCGCAGTTTGGTGCGAGATTTGTACAATTATTTGCGCTGTGGCAAAATTGCCCTATTTATTCGGTTAAAACAAGCATTAAACAATTACATCTTCCTTTCCGTTTCTTTCTATCGCTATTTTGGTATTGATTGCCTCGAATACTTTATTTTTGATTCCTCAATGTCGAGTCGCCTTTCTAAAATCCCGCTACGTTTACGTATCCGTAAGCATAAAAGAACTCCTCCGGGTTCTTCTCCGGGTATTATTCATCCTGCTGAGGATGCTCGTGAACCTAAGCTTTTTATTACTTCTTATGGCCTCGATCATCATCTCGAACTTCCCGTTTATTCTTTAAACGATATTCATTCGCGTTTATCACAGTACCCAAATTTGAATCATTGGATTGAAATTCGAGGATTCGGAAATCGTAGTATGTTAGAACAGATTTGTCGCGATTTTGATATCCATGCTATGGAAATGGAGGATGTGGTGAATACTTACCAACGTCCGAAAATGGAGGAGCATAACCGTCATTTGTTTATTGTTTCACGCGTAATTAGTCGTTGTGCCGATGGCTTGCTGAAAAATGATCAGTTGTCGCTGTTTGTTGGTACCAATGTGGTGATAAGTATGCAAGAGCATTACGATGATTATTTTGAGCCTGTGCGTTCTCGCCTTCGAGGTGGCAAAGGTTTGATGCGCTCTGCAGGTGTCGATTATTTAGCTTATTCTTTACTCGATGCTATCGTTGATACTTATTTCCCTCTCCTCGAACAAATTGGTGAGAAGCTCGATGAACTCGAGGATGAGTTGTTCGATAAACCCAATCGTGATTCATTGCAGAAAATTCAGGCAATCAAACGTGAATTAATTATGTTGCGTCGTACAGTCTTTGCCGAGCGTGATAAGGTTAATGATTTGCTTCGCACAGTTTCTGTTTTTTTAAATGATCAAACGAAGTTATATCTCAAAGATACTTACGATCATACTATTCAAGTGATGGATCTTGTAGAATCGTACAAAGAGATTACTGCTTCGTTGATGGATATTTATTTGTCGAGTGTAAGTAATCGCATGAACCAAATTATGAAAGTTCTTGCCGTTATTTCTACGATTTTTATCCCCTTAACTTTTATTGTTGGTGTGTACGGTATGAATTTCTCAGCCGTTGATCCGGTTACGAATAAAGTTTTACCTCTTAATATGCCCGAATTATATTCTCCTTTGGGATATGTTGGTGTAATGTTATTTATGGTTGCTTTAGTGATTGTTCAGTTGTTAGTATTTTGGAAAAAAGGGTGGCTCGATAAATCATGATGAGTGTTGATGATTATTCTTATGCTGATGTAATTTTGCCATTGGCTTTGCCTGAGTTGTTTACTTATGCTGTTCCTGAGAGCATGCGTGATGGTATTCGTCGAGGTCAGCGTGTGGTTGTTCAATTCGGCCGACAACGCGTTTATGCAGCTATCGTTTTTAATTTGCATAATCAGCCTCCTTCTAATTATGCTACTAAGGAAATTCTTGGAGTAATCGATGATCAGCCTATTGTGAATGATGAACAGTTTCGTTTGTGGCAGTGGATTTCTGATTATTATTTAGCTCTACCCGGTGAGGTGATGTCGGCAGCGTTGCCTTCAGCTCTTCGCTTGCAAAGTGAATCAGTTATCGTTCCTAATGAGGAGTTCGATGGCGATGCTTCTTCGCTTACCGATCGTGAGTATCTCATCTATGAGGCTTTGCAGTTAAAACCAGAACTTACGATTTCTGATATTTCTAAAATTCTTTCTATCAAGTTTGTGATGCCAGTGCTTCGAAATCTGGTGAAGAAGAAAGTTGTTTTAGTGCTCGAAACGCTTAACGATAAATATAAACCTCGTTTCGTGGAGATGGTCTCACTTCATCCCGATATGGGCAACGATGATAAAGCTGTTGAAGCTGTTATCGCTACAATCGAGAAGAAGGCGCCTAAACAGGTCGATTTGTTGCTTGCTTTTTATCAGCATACGCGTGAATTA
>Ga0255345_1007627_pt1 | contig 10054 bp, 9 predicted proteins | sample wastewater_treat_6_FD_192415 | JGI IMG/M metagenome (GOLD analysis project Ga0255345, IMG submission 192415) | Wastewater microbial communities from Lulu Island WWTP, Vancouver, Canada - plant20 | ecosystem: Engineered > WWTP > Wastewater > Unclassified | place: Canada: Vancouver, British... | reverse complement strand
TTTTAGAAAAAATTAATGAAAAAAATCAATATGCAACGGGCTTAAAAGTACGAGAAGCTAAAGCAACAGAATCTATATATGAAAATACTAAAAAATTATTCGAGCTACGGAAAAAAGGAATTAACAACGCATTAGAAGAATTTGAGATAAATTCAGAACTCGCAAGATTGCACGCTGGACGTGAAAAAGGGCTTATTGACGAGATAGCATTGCAAAAACGCAAAGCAGAATCCATAGAAGAAGAGAAAAAAGCACTTATAGAAATGTATAATATTAAATTAGATGACGATGGAAAAGTAATAGATATAGATATTAAGTTAAAAAAAGGTGAGATAAAAGAAGATATCGTACAAGGTATTAGCCAGCAGGTAATAGATTTGAATAATCAATTATCAAGGAACAAAATATTAGAATTAGAATTAGACGCGAAGATAAAAACAACAAAAACGGACCTTGAACAGCAGATGCACGATTTAAAATTAGAACAGCTAAAATTTGATATAGAACTTGGCATAAAAAATAAACAGGATTTAGTAGATTTTTTAGCGTTAGATTTAAACAAATTACAAAATGAAATAACAGAAAAACAAGGTGAAATCCAAGCCTTACAGGATAGTCTTTTGGCAGTAGCTGACGGTCGTGATGATGACAGGAAAATGGTTGAACTGCAAATAGCGGAGCGTACGAAACAGCTCAATGAATTAAAATTGAAAGAACTATCATTAACAAGAGAGATTGAACAAGACAAAAAAGCGATAAGAGAAGCCGCGTTAAAAGATATGCAAGAGCGTCACGAAAAAGAAATAGCAGAAATAGAAAAACATACTAATCTTATAAATACAATTAGTGAAGCTTCTATCAATGCTGTAAATGAAGGAATGAATAACAAACTCGATAGCGATAAAAACAAACGTTTGCAAGCACTTGAAGAGCAGAAAAAAGCTGAAGTAATAACGGAAGATATTTACAATAAACAAAAAGTTGATATAGAAAATGAATATCAAAATAAGATAAAAGCATTGCAAGAAGCGGCGCGGACTGCTGAGTTAGAAGCCGAGCGTCAACAGACACTTGCAATATTAGAAGAAAAGAAAAAGCGATTAGAAGAGCAGTTATCGTTATTAGATGAAAATAAAGATGCTGATGCAGTTGCAGAAATACGTAATCAATTAACAGCATTACAAGATGAAATATCAGAGAAGGGCGATTATATAAAGTATTATTCCGTAGAACTACAAAGCTCGTTAGGGGAAGTATTTGCCAATTTACTCGGCGACGACACAGCGATGAAAGACTCAGCTAAAAAGATGTTCGCAGGCGTCGGAGGCATATTAAAGAAGGCCGCATCAGCAACGGCAACAAAATTAATATTAGACCAGCTCGCATTAACGCCGGGTGGATTGGGCGCATTGATAGCAGTACCATTTATAACAGCATTAGTAAACGCGGCAATATCCAAAATAATAGACCCAATAATAACAAGTATAACATCATTTGCAACTGGTGGTCGCGTAGATACCCCAACATTGGCAGTCGTTGGCGATGCATCACAAGCCCGAGCTGGCTCGAATACGGAATGGATATTTAGAGACGACCAACTCGCACTTGTAATAGATATGACATTATCTAAATATATTGGTGCGATAGAAAAAGCAATGATGCCAATCATACGAGATTTAGATATTCTAAACAATCAAGATTTAAGTAAATTAGCAGTAAACGATAACGGTGAATTAATTAACACTATTGACGACAGTGCATTTTTGATATATAATAAATTACAACAGCTTAATGATATAATGATAGATATACCCAATAAATTTAAAAATGATATAAAACCTTCTAATGTAGTTAATATCGGTGCAGTATATAACGAAATAGTAGATTTAGATGCACTGTATAAAAAAGGATTGATGAGCAAAGATGATTATTTAGATAATTTTAACGAGAAAAGGCTTAAAATCCGCAGTTATGCAGGTGGCGGATTTGTACAATCACCACAATTAGCAATAGTAGGTGATGCAGGGAAAAACAACCCAGAACTAATACTTAACAATCCACAATTGGAAGGTATGATAGCAAAAGTTAGTAACGCAACAAGTGAACAATTACGAAACGAACTATCTGGTATGCGAGAATTGTTAGAAAGATTAGTAAATAAAACAAGCGACGTCTATATAGATAGAGCAAAAATAACAGATGAAATACAACGCGAAATGAATATACGCAGATTTGCATAGAATGATGACCTCATTACTTAACTCCAAAATAGCTACAATTTATATTGTGGCTTTTTTTTATAACCATATCAAATATAAATCTAATCGTTACAAATACCCAAATATTAGCAGTAAAGATAAATTATACAATTATTAAGTCAAAATTTATTCAGAATAATAATAAGTAGTAACAAAATACTATATATATATAAATTACTACTAATTATTATTTTTGCTAAAAATTACAATCAAAAAATGTGTCAATGGTGTGTCAATCAATGCCATACAATAACAACATTAAGCGACATTAAGCGACATCTTCCAAAAATACTATAAGAGCATAAATCCGCATCAGTACTAACAAAATAAGGCTGTAATTGAATTTACAGCCTTATTAAAAATCTGTACTCAGAGAGGGACTTGAACTATTAGGTAATCTAATAAGTAGTTTATATATAATATGATTAGAAAAATAAAAAATATTATTGTGTATGTCCTAAAAAAGTATTACTTTTGAATTCAGCTTTGACGCCGGATTAGCTCAGCTGGTAGAGCAGCTGATTTGTAATCAGTAGGTCGGGGGTTCAAGTCCGTCATCCGGCTCAGCAATTAAAGAGTTCCTATTTATTAGGAACTTTTTTTATTTGGACTTGAACTATTAGGTAATCTAATAAGTAGTTTATATATAATATGATTAGAAAAATAAAAAATATTATTGTGTCAATCAAGTGCTATAAATTATTTTTATTATTGTTTTTATTCAATATTTGCATTGTATCTTGTAACGTTTTAATTTTACTTTTTGTTGTATAATGTTTAGATTGGATTTGAACAGTGTGTCCTAATATTTCAGCAGTTGCTTTTATATTTGCACCTGCATCTATTAATTTATTTTCAAAATACTTACGAATAGAATGGAATCCAGTTGCATTGATAGAAAGTAAATTGCAAGCTCTTTTTAACATATTAATGGGTGCTGTTATATTTTCCCAATGAAAGTATTTATTTTCTTTGCTGATAAAATCTACTATATTACTTAGTTCGCTATTATGTGGTATTGGAATTTTTCTAATATGACCACCTTTACCTTTTACTATTATACAACCTTCTGAAAAGCTATCACTTGATAAAGATAGTGCTTCTGAAATTCTAAGTCCAGTGTTCATTATCAATCGAATAAGCATACTCATTTTATGAGATTTGCCAAAATGACTTATCAATTTGTTTAATTCTTCTTCTGTATATGCTACTGGTTCATCTATCTTCATTTTTGGCAATATGCTACTTGTGATAGGATTTTTTTCTATGATATTAGTATCTATTAGATGTTTGAAAAAAGCAGACAACATTTGCAAGCTCTTATTTATTGAATTATTATGCAAATGTGAAGAGCCAATTAAATGTATTAAATCTAACTTTAATTTATCAATATCTAAGTGTGTATAATTTTTTTTGACAAAATTTGACCATGCTTGATGATATTTTTTTATTGTTGCCGCTGTAACGGTTTTCGATTTATATTTTAGATATTTATCGAATAAATCATTTAGTAGAATTGGCTCGACATATCCATCATCATAATTTAATTTTTCCCAACGCAATTCTAATATACGTTCTGCACGTTTAAAATTATTTGCGTGCCAAGTTAAATTAGTTGTTTCTCGGTATCGCACCCCATCAATTGTTATACATGTATAAATGACTTCATCTCTTTTATAGATAAATGCATTCCTATACAACGGATGCGAAATAGTATTTTTCTTATTTCTTGGCTTTGGCATAAAACATTAAAAATTGCATAAAACAACTTACAAAAATAAGGAATTTGCGAGAAAAAAATAATTTTTCAAAAAACAAAAAATAGTTAAATTATTTTATTTTTTATTTGCATATATCGAAAAAAAATTGTACTTTTACAGTGTGATGATTGACAATTTATAAAAAACAAATAATTTTTAGGAGATTTTTTTATGACAAAGACACTTTTTCACGGAACGGAAAGAAACAACTTCGATACTTTAGAAGCTGGACACAATGGAAACTATGAATATTACGGCGATGCAGTTTATTTTTCTGAATATAAATCAGTTGCTATAAATTATGGCGGTTCAATTTGGCAATTAGAAATAGATTTAACAGAATATAATGTTGCCGAATTTAATGCTAACAATAAAGCTATTCATAATTATGAAATTGAAATTAAAGAGCTTATAAATTCAAATGCAGATATAATAATTGTAAGAAATTGTGCGGACAATAACAGACTTGGGAATATACCTTTTTACACTGATTTCGATGTTGAAAAACCTTATAATGTACATTCTGAAAATGATAGCTACTTATACGAAGAGATTAAAAATACAAAGAAAAATAGAGAAAAATTGAATAATGAAAATATAAATTTCGTAAATAGTAAAGGCAGATTAATCATAACTAATTTGACAAAAGAAGTTGCACAAAAGTTGCACGATAACGGGTTCAAAGTAAGAAAAGGTTGGAGAGAAACTCCTGAATATTTCGATACTTACATTATCAAAAATCAAAATATTCTTAACCAAGCATCAAAAATTACTTCTGATTTTGCAAGAACATACTTTAACAAAGTACAAACATACATCGCGACTATTGATGAAGCTATAAAAGATAACAACACTATAATTAACGAATATCGCAATAAATTAGATAACAAAGAAATCAGTTATGACAAATATTGCGAATATGTAAAAAATATAAATGCTCTAACAAATGAATTAAAAAATGAAAAAGAATTAGTAAGAAATTATAAATTAGCTATATAATAAGGAGGATTTAAAATGCCTAACATATTTTACAAAGTGAAGCTAAAAGAATTTAGAATGCTAAAAAGTGGCAAAGCGTATTACGCTGAATCTTATGACGGCAGACACGATTTTATTCCTACTCAATTTGTAGCTAAAATCAACGAATTTGATAATGAATACTCAGATAGAGCTGAAGGACATTGTGAGGTCTGGATAGATAGCTGGATTTTAGAAAAAAAGAATATTCAATATTCTAAAAAGATTTCTGCATACTTCGGAAAACGAAAAGACGGCACTTTTTACCCTATGCCAAAGGTGGAAATGCAAATTCACACTCCTGAAAAATTAGAATTAAAAGAGGTGCAAATTGCTGATGAACTTAAAAAGTGAGCAGTTAGAAGCTGTAGAGAAGCTGAAAGCTCTAAAAGTAGGTGCTTTATTTATGGAAGCTGGAACGGGTAAAACCCGCACAGCCCTCGAACTTGTAAATCAAACCGACGCCGATTATCTGCTATACCTTGCACCTGTACAAGTCATAAATAATGAGAAAAGCGGAGTGAAAAGTGAGTTTGAAAAAGTCAATTTTAATTCTATTCCTTATGATTTTTGCGGTATCGAAAGTTTATCAAGCTCCGATAGGAAATATCTCGAATATTATAATAGATTACAGGAAGCTAAAAAGCCATTTGTGATATGCGATGAAAGTCTAAAAATAAAAAATCATAATGCTATTAGAACAAAGAGAATTACTAATTATGGAAAATTAGCTGAATATAGATTAATTCTCAATGGCACTCCTCTTTCCCGTGATTTGTTAGATGTGTGGTCGCAGTTTGAATTTTTAAGCCCCAAAATTATAAATATGAGCTTTGCACAATTCAAAAATACATTTGTAGAGTTTACAATTATGAAAAAAAGAATTGGCAATCAAGTAGTTACGCGGGAGTGGATTAATGGGTATCATAACGTTGATTATTTGTACAATTTGATAGCTCCATATATCTACAAATGTACTCTAAACTTGGAACTCGATAAGCAATATATTAACGTAGATTATAAAATCGAATCCGAGCTAATAGATAAGTATAATGAACTGAAAGAGCATTTTTTAGAACTCGAAAATATGGCAAAATGGAACAATAACATTTTTCTTATGATGACTCAGAAAATGCAACATTCCTACGCACTCGCAGAAGAGAAATTTGAGTATATTGATAATTTTATAAAGACTAATGACAAAAGCAAAATGCTGATAGTTGCTAAATTTCGTAGTAGTTACAGGGAGTTAGAAAAACGATGCCCAGATATTAAGATACTAAGCTACGGAAGGCATTCTTTTGGCTTAAATTTACAAGATTACGATACTATAATTTTCTTCGATAAGACCTTCGATTATGGCAAACAAGAACAAATCGAACACAGGATTTACAGGACCGGACAAAAGAGCAAGGCAATACGCTATATCACCCTAAATGGAGATGTAAAGCTCGAAAACTTGATATTACAGAATATACAGAAAAAAACTCGATTATTAGATATGTTTAAAAATAAAGTGAAATTGGAGGAATTAATATGAAAAAATTCTTTGTATCGAAAAATTACGATAATAGATTGAAGTTTATTAATTCGATAGATGGAGATAAAGTAGTCATTTATAAAGATGAGAGCAATCCTCTTATTAAGAATTTCGATATTGCAATCAATATGAACAAGCTAATGAATAATGACTACTTTCTCGACAATATTGTTAAATGCGACTCAACAAAAACATTAGTATTATTAGATATACTTGTAAAAAGTGGTATTTACGTACACCCATACGGCAAAATATTTAGATTTACTGAGGTTGCAAAACAAACACTTATTATTGATAATTTCTTTTTTAGGTTCGACGAGAAAAACATTGTTAGACCTTTCCTATTTATAGATACTTCAGTTTTTGGAACTTCTATGATTGGATTTCATAATAACGACAACAACAAAGTAGAAAATTACTTTAAAAAGATAGCTGAATATGTAGATTGTAAAATTGAACCGCTGAAAATAAAAGTGTTAAATTATGAACCAAGCAAAAGCGATTTAGATAATTATGAAAAGCTAAAAAAGTATTTAATCTTTGATAGAAAGGAAAAAAAGAATAAGATTGTAAATGAATTGATTAAGTATATAGATAATTTAGAAAACAAGAAAAAAGCATACTCTAACTATATTCCGCAGAACGACGAGTTATTTATTTATTCAAATAAACCATCAAATAAATTTAAAATCTATGACGATTTACGCAATGATAATTACAAACAAATCACATTTATGGCATCAAATAAATTTGGTGCTGATAATATTGAGTTAGAGAAGACCAAGAATGCACTCGAGAGACATAATCTTTTAGTGAGGTTGCTAAATGAAAACGTATGATAGGAATAAAAATGTATATGAAGCAGCGATAGAACGTTATGAGTGGATTTTCGACAATTATGATACAATCATAGTTAGCTGTTCTGGTGGAAAAGATAGTACTGTTTCTACGTATCTCGCATTGGAAATTGCCAAAAAGAAAAAAAAGAGCTTCTATCTCTTCTTCCTCGACCAAGAAATTGAGTACAAATATACTATTGACTTTATGCAATATATGATGAACCAAGAATATGTAATACCTATCTGGTTTCAAATATTTGCCAAACTGCCTAATCCATCGAGTGTAAATCACAATGTGCTTGACCCGTGGAACCCTGAAAAAGAAGCTAAATGGATACGTAATAAACACGACAAAGCCATAAAAGAAATTACTTGGGATGTAAAAGATGTTGGTGCAAGTAAGATGTCCGCACAAGGAATAAAAATGTACGGATTTGTCAGTTTGATAAAGTGTATGGAAGAGATGTTTAAAGACAGAAAAGGTGAAATAGCACAAATTATAGGTTTAAGAGCTGATGAGAGCTTAAATAGATTTAGAGCTGTTACAAAAAATCCGGGCGTTGAGGGTATCGCTTGGAGTACAAAGAGAAGATATAGTTATAATTTCTATCCTATATATGATTGGCGATTTTCTGATGTATGGGCATACCTAGGAAAAAATGACCTTCCGTATAATAAAATATACGATTTATTTTATTGGAAAGGCATCAACCCAAATAGAATGAGACTTGCAAATTTGATACATACAAGTTCTTATGAATGTTTAAATTTACTGCAAGAATTTGAACCTGAAACAGTTGATAAAATGCTTGACAGAGTGCCAGGGGTCGCTACTGCTCAGGAGTATGCAGGTAGAGCTGGTGGTATATACAAAGCGAACAAACTACCCGAGAAATTTAAATCGTGGTTAGAATTTCGCAACTACTTATTAGACACTCTACCTAACAGAGAGCATGCAGAATTATTTAAAAAAAGATTTGAGAAGCAATATACTAATGATTACGTTGTAAAGCAACAAGTAAATAGAATTTTAATTACTGATATTTATGGATATAAACCTATTATGAATAAAGAATATGACCCAAGTATTAAAGTTAGAGAAAAATGGATGGAGATGTTATGACAAAAACAAATTTATTTATGATTAACTCTATTGATGATTATTATGAATGGAGTGCAGAAAAAATTGTTTATGAAGAACATGGTATTAAGTTCCCTGTATTAAATGCTGTATTAGTACATAAAAGCCTTGTACAAGCTAACGATTACAATCCTAATCACGTTGCAAAGGACAAAATGAAGTTATTGAGAACATCTATATTAGAAAACGGCTTTTGTGCTGGTATCGTCGCTATTTTGGATAAGAAACAAGGCAAATTTGTTATTGTTGATGGTGAACACAGAAGTATAATTTCGAGCGATAAATGGTTGAACTTCACCTACTATCCATTAGTTATACTCGACCACTCTATTGTAAAAAGATTAGCCGCGACCGTTCAGTTTAATAAAGCAAGAGGCGTACACAGGATTGATGGGAACGCAGAATTAATAAAAAGAATGGTAGATGCTGGTGCTGATGATAAGTTAATTTGTAAATCATTAGGTATTGATGCTGATGAGCTACTAAGATTAAAAAGACTAAGAAAAATAGCAGAAGTTTACAAAGATGCTAACTTCTCTAACTCGTGGGAAATTTATAATAACTAATTTATTAACTAAAAATAAGAATTATGAGACAAGTATATATTACCGTAAAAGAAATTAAAAAATTACAAAAAATATTCTTTAACAAAGCTCTATATGAAGGGCTGGGAATATCTAAATATAGATTTCCAAGAGTGTTGAAAGATGAGAATGCGATACTTAGCAAAGAGCAAAGTGATAGGCTTATCGAATTTTTAAAATCACATAATTTACAGTATATTGAAAATGAAGATACTGTGATTAGAGATATTTAATTTAAGCCCACTTGAGGCGATTTCTTTGCAATATTTATGTAACCAGTACGGAAGTCAGCTTCGGTGAACCCGAGCTGGCTTATGTACTTTTTAATCGAATGCTCACTTTTGAATACCCGCATTTTGCCCTCATAAATAAGTATATAATTTGTTTCAAGCTCGTTAGTAATTATCTTCATATTTGGCATTTTAGGGCTAAAATCTTCTAATAGTAATTGAGTGCCACCCGAGTGAGCGAGTCTATCCTCCCAAGCTAAATAATCTAAATACCATTTTGCCATATCACGCATAATGATTTTAATTAAGTCTGGCTCGTATTTAGTTAAATCATCTATCGGAACAAAATTATAAAGCTCTAATATTCCAGTATCGTTTGGGATGTAAGAAGCAAGCTCGCTTAATGGGTGTGTATTATTTATATACTCGTCATCAATACCATCGGTAACGATTACCGATAAGAAGCGAGGGTATTCTGTGTGCAATACGAATGTAGTAGCACTTGCGATTTCGGAAGTTGGCGCCTCCACCATCATAAATTTGGGCAGTTTCATAGCACTCAATTACTGCTAATAATGAATAATGCTGTGAACTGAGCGGAGTAATATTCATCTCTCCATTTATAAGTCGGTACGCACAGGAAGTAAATCGTTTTATTGATACGATTTACTCGCCATTTTTTTCG
>Ga0255345_1007625_pt1 | contig 10055 bp, 5 predicted proteins | sample wastewater_treat_6_FD_192415 | JGI IMG/M metagenome (GOLD analysis project Ga0255345, IMG submission 192415) | Wastewater microbial communities from Lulu Island WWTP, Vancouver, Canada - plant20 | ecosystem: Engineered > WWTP > Wastewater > Unclassified | place: Canada: Vancouver, British... | reverse complement strand
CGAATTCGATGGGGTCCTCGATCGTGACGATGTGGCACTTGCGGTTCGCGTTGGCGTGCTCGATGATGGCCGCCAGCGTCGTCGACTTGCCGCTGCCCGTGGGCCCCGTCAGGAGCACGAGGCCCCGCGGCAGCATGGCCAGCTGCTTGAGGACCTGCGGCAGCCCCAGCTGGTCGACGGTGAGAACCGTGGAGGGGATTTCGCGGAACACGGCGCCGATCCCGTTTTTCTGCTTGAAGTAGTTGCACCGGTAGCGGGCGATGCCCGCCACCTCGTAGCCGAAGTCCAGGTCGCCCGTCTCCTCGATCTCCTGCCGCTGGACGGGGGTGAGGATCTCGAAGAGCATCTCGCGCAGCTCATCGTCGTCGAGCGCCTCGTCGGCGATCTTTTCCATGTCGCCGCGGACACGCAGGGCCGGGGGAGATCCGGCGAAGAGGTGGAGGTCGGAGGCGCCCCGGTCGTGCTGAAGGGCAAACAGATCGTCGATTCTTGCCATAGGTCAATCCCCTTCCAGGCTGATCGTAAAACCGAGAAGCAATTGTGCAAGTTCCATGCCCTTGAAATCGCCCGAACAAGTCCTTGACAGGGGATTTCCCGCTGGTGTATAAACGGGGCTCCTTTCAAGCCGTTGTGTCGGAAGTGGGGATGTAGCTCAATTGGGAGAGCGCCGCGTTCGCAATGCGGAGGTTAGGGGTTCGATCCCCCTCATCTCCACCATTTTCCCCCAGCCGATAGCGCAATAGCCTGGGCCGAGTCCCGGCCCCTGTTTTATGATTTCCGCCCGCCCGCCCATTCCCGGCCTTTCCCCGGAGTCGTGATTTGCCGAACCTCGGCGCCGCCGTGCAGCCGACGGCCTCACGCGGCGAGACTCCGATCCCGCCCGGCGCATGGCCGGGGCTCCCGGCCGATATGCCTCCGGCGCCCCCGGAAAATCTTCCCGTTCCGCCGAATCCGGTTTGACTTTTGCATTACAACCGTCGGGTAGTCGTATTTCTTCAACGGAAACGGCGGGAAGCAATGAGCGCATCTCAGTATGACCGGATGTCGAAGAAGGACCTGATCCAGCGGCTTGTCGAAGCGGAGAGGCAGCTTCGCAGGTCCGGCACGGCAGACCGGCCCGGGCGCGGCCCTTCCGCGCCGCGCCGCCCTGGAAAAGGTCCCGGGCCGGCCACGAAGCGGGGAGAAAAGCAACGCATCCCCCCGGGCGTCCCTGCCCGGGCGGACGTCAGTTCCGCATCGGAAAGCGACTGCACGGTTCTCGACCAGGACGGGCGTATCCGCAGGCTCTACCGCGTCGTCAAGGACATCCAGGACGATGCCGGAAACCCCGTCTTCACCGAGGGGGCGCTCTACGAGATCGGCACGAGGACGGGCGGCGCCTCCGGCGACGGCCAGCCCGGCACGCCGGAGGAGTCGGACCAGACGGAACTCATCTGCCGGTTCCGGCCCAACGGCGCCCTCACCTACGTCAACGAGGCCTACTGCCGGTATTTCGGCTGCGAGAGGGAGGACCTGCGGGGCCGAAATGTCCTGCTCTCCATCTCGGAGGCGGACCGCGAGAAGGTCTATTCCCGCCTGAAGGAACTCCGGCCGGAGCGCCCCGCCGACACGCTGGAATACCGGGTCGAGAACGTCTTCGGCGACGTCCTCTGGAGCCAGTGGACCTACCGGGCCCTCTTCGACGACAGCGGCAACGTCCTGGAGTACCAGTCCGTCGGACGGGACATCACGTTCCGGAAGTACACCCAGGACGTCCTGGAAAAAAGGGCCGCCATTCTCGAGGCCGTCACCTATGCCTCCGAGGCGTTTCTGAAGAGTTCCAGCTGGCGGGACCGGATCGAGAGGGTCCTCGGGCGCTTCGGGGCCGCCATGAACGCCTCCCACGTCTTCCTCTGCGAGAACCGGGTCGATGAGGGGGGCGGGATCACCGTGCTCCGCAGCTACGAGTGGCTTGCCCCCGAATCCGGAGGCAAGGGCAACCGGCAGGAGTTCCTGCGCAATTCGGAGCTGGCCGTCCGTTTCTCGGAGTGGGTCTACGCCAGGAGCGAGGGCCGCCCCATCTACGGCACCATCGGGAGCTTCCCGGAGCAGGCCGTCGATGAGCTGAAGCTCGACAGGAAGCTCCCGATCGCCGTGGTCCCGGTCCTGTCGGGAGAACGCTGGTGGGGCTTCGTCGCCTTCGCCGACTACACGGGGGACATCCGGTGGAACGACGACGAGATCGCCCCCCTGGGCACTGCCTCGGAGATCCTCGGGGCCGCCATCGAGCGGGAGGAAAAGGAAAAGGCCCTCCGGAAAACGCACGCCACCATACTCAGCCAGGAGCGTTTCCTCGCCGGGATCTTCGACGCCATCCAGGACGGGATCATGGTGGCATCGCCCGACCTGACCATCCTGCGCGTCAACAAGGCCGTCGAAAAGCGGTTCCCCCACATCCAGGGTCTGCCGGGCAGGAAGTGTCACGAGGCCTTTTACGGCCTGGAGAGCCCCTGCAGCGACTGTGCGTGCCGCGCGACCGTCGAGGCAGGGAATGCCGTCTCCATGACCCGCCCCATCACGGGCTCCGGAGGGGAGTGCCGGGGATGGGTCGAGGTCTTCAGCTATCCCTGGGTCGATCACGAGACGGGGAAACTGAAGGGCGTGATCGAATACTCGAGGGACATCACGGAAAAGAAGAGGGCCGAGGAGGCCCTGCTGGCCAGCGAGGCCCGCTACCGCGAGCTTGTCGATTACCTGCCGGTGGGCGTCTACGAGGCGGACCTCGACGGGATGTTCACCTATTCTAACAGCATGGCCATGAAAATGTTCGGCTACGGGGAGGAAGACGTCCGGGCCGGCATCCATTTCCTCCAGGTCATTGCGCCGGAAGAGCATGAGATTGCGCGCAAGCGGGCCCAGAGTGTGCGGCAGGGCGAAACGGTGCACTATATCGAATACACGTTTCTGCGTAAAGACGGGACGCGGTTTCCCGGCCTGCTCATGGCGAGACCGCTCATCCGCGACGGACAGATCGTCGGTTCCACAGGGGTGGCCACGGATATCAGCGAGCTCAAGCTCGTCCAGGAGGCCCTGCGGAAAAACGAGGCCCTGCTGGGAGGCATCCTGCGGGCGGCCCCCGTCGGCGTGGGGATGGTTCATGACCGTGTCTTCGAGTGGGTCAACGATGGCATGACCGCCCTGACGGGGTATGACGGCCGCGAGCTCCGGGGCAAGAGCGCCCGCATCCTGTATCCCGACCAGGAGGAGTTCGAACGGGCCGGCCGGGAGAAGTATGCGGAGATCCGGGCCAGGGGAAGCGGGTCCGTCGAGACGCGCTGGAGGCGCAAAGACGGGGCCGTCATCGACGTTCATTTAAGCTCCGCGCTCATCGAGCGGGACGAACCCGATGCGGGGGTCGTTTTCACGGCCCTGGACATCACGGCCCAGAAGAAGGCCGCGCGCATCCTCCTTTTCGCCAAGAAGGATCTCGAGAGGCAGGTCGCCGAGCAGACGCGGGAACTCGACGTGGCCAACATGCTGCTGCGGATCGAGCTCGAGGAGCACCGCAAGACGGAGCAGGCCCTCATCAAGAGCGAGGAGCTCTACCGGGCCGTCGTCGAAGACCAGACGGAGATCATCTGCCGGTTCAACCCGGACGGGACGATCTCCTTCGTCAACGGGGCCTTTTGCCGCTATTTCGGCAAGACCCGGCAAGAGGTTCTCGGGTCACGCTACCTGCCGGCGATCCCGCGCGAGGACCGGAAAAGGCTCTGGGCCGCCTACGGGGCGCTGACCCCGGACCGGCCCGTGTTCAGCATCGAGTTGCGCGTCGGGATGCCCGACGGCGCGGTGCGCTGGCTGAACTGGATCAACCGGGCCATCTACGACGGCTCGGGGAATCTCATCGAGCACCAGGGCGTGTGCCGGGACGTCACGGAACGCATCCGGTCGGAGCAGCAGATCCGGGAGAGCCGCAACGCGCTCCGGTCCGTCTTCGACGGCATCTCCGACCCGCTCGTCATGGTCCGGGAGGACCTGACCGTGATCATGCTCAACCGGGCGTCCCTGCAGTTCCTCGGCGCATCGCAGTACCGTGAGCTGATCGGGACCTCCTGCCTCGAGCCCCTCCGGGAGAGGTACGGAAGGGGGGAGGCGGACCTCGTCCGGGCGGCGATTGCAGGGCAGGAGCCGGCCCGTTTCGAGCTGGCCACCGGGGGGGATGCCGTCCGGTACGAGGAGGTGTTCGTCTACCCTGTCGAGGCCGGGGGAGAAGGCCGGCGCACGGCCATCATCCGGGTGACGGACCGCACGAAGCAGCGGCTGATGGAAAGGGAACTCATCCAGAGCGAGAAGCTCGCCTCCCTCGGGCTTCTGATCTCCGGGATCGTCCACGAGATCAACAACCCGAACAACTTCATCAGCTTCAACATGCCGATCCTGCGCGATTACATCCGGGACATCCTGCCCGTCCTCGACGATCACGCCGCCCGAAAGCCCGGTTACGAGGTCCAGGGCATGCCCTACGCGGACTTCCGGGCCGACATGCTGAAGCTGATCGAGAACGTCGAGCACGGCTCGGCGCGGATCAACACGACCGTGGCCAAGCTCAGGGAGTTCTCGCGCAGGAAGGACGAAAGGGGGGCCCGGCCGATCCTGCCCGCGGCGGTCGTGGAGAAGGCCGTCTCCCTCTGCCGCACGCAGATCCGCAAGACGGTGAAGACCTTCGAGGTGCAGGTGCAGCCCGACCTGCCCGAGATGGTCACCGACCCCGACGCCGTCGAGCAGACGCTGATCAACCTGCTGATCAATGCGGCCCAGGCGGCGGACAAGCCGGACTCCCGCATCCTGCTCAGGGTGCGGCAGGGGACGTCCGGGGAGGGGCTGATCCTGGAAGTGGAAGACAACGGCTGCGGGATGGACGGCAGGACGGCCTCCCGCCTTTTCGACCCCTTCTTCACGACCAAGGAGGAGGGACTGGGCACGGGCCTGGGGCTCTACATCTCGAAAAACCTGATCGAGCCCGTCAGGGGGTCCATCGCCGTGGAGAGCGAAATCGGCCGGGGCACGACCTTCCGCGTCGTGCTGCCCGACCTGACCGGTCCGGGCGACCGGGCGCATGCATCCGAGAAAAAGGGAGTTGACTCATGAACGAAACGATTCTCGTCGTCGATGACGAAATGGACTTCCTCGACAGCGTCAAGCGGGGCCTGATCAGCGCCGGCATCCGGGATATCCGCGCGGAGAGCGATCCCCGCGTCGCGGCATCCTCCGTGCAGCAGGGCGACCGCTACGCCGTCGCGCTCATCGACATCACGATGCCCTGGCTCAACGGGGTGCAGCTCCTCGAGATCGTCAAGGGCGCCTGCCCCGACACGGAGTGCATCATGGTGACGGCCGTCAACGACGCCCGGACCGCCGTGGAGTGCCTTCAGAAGGGCGCCTACGACTACCTCACCAAGCCTGTCTCTCGCGACGAACTGGTCTCGAAGATCCGGCGGGCGACGGAAAGGCGCCGCCTCCTGGAAGTCATCTCCGTCGGCAAGACGGGCAGCCTCCCCCAGATCAAGCACAAAGACGCCTTCGCGCCCATCGTCACGCGGTCGGACAAGATGCTTCGCCTGCTGAAGGAGGCGGAACTGCACGCCGCCAGCGACGTGCCCGTCCTCATCACCGGCGAGAGCGGCACCGGCAAGGAGCTGCTCGCCAGGGCGATCCACCGGTCGAGCCCCCGGGCGTCGTTCCCGTTCACCTCCATCAACATGGCCTCCCTGACGGGGAGCCTCTTCGATGCGGAGTTCTTCGGCCACACGAAAGGGGCCTTCACGGGGGCGGAGAAGGACCGCGCGGGCTACCTCGAGTCCACCCACCGGGGGACCCTTTTCATGGACGAGGTCGGCGACCTGCCCCTCGACTTCCAGGGCAAACTCCTGCGCGCCCTCCAGGAGGGCGAGATCATCAAGCTCGGCACCAGCACGGCGCGGAAGGTGGACGTGCGCTTCATCGCGGCCACCAACGCCGATCTCGACAAGCTGCTTGCCAGGGGAGGGTTCCGCAAGGATCTCTACTACCGCCTCAAGGGCGCCTGGCTCTTCATGGTGCCCCTGCGGGAGCGCCGTGAGGATATCCCGATTCTGATCAACCTCTTCCTGAAGGAATTCCGCGGGGAGCTCACCGGACAGGATATCGAGGAGGACACGCTGGGGGTCCTCATGGCGTACGATTACCCCGGAAACGTCCGCGAGCTGCGGTCGATCATCCAGGCCTCCAGCAACCTCTCCCAGAAAAGGCCGATCGCGGTCCGGCACCTGCCGGAATACATCCGGAAATCCAGGCCGAAGGCGGCCGTGCAGGCGGGCGGCAACGGCCCGATCATGCCCCTGGCCGAGGCGGAACGGATCCACATCCTCCAGGCCTACGAGGGGACGACCCGCAACAAGCTCAGGACGGCGAAGCTCCTGGGGATCGGCCTCAACACGTTGAGGAGAAAGCTCGCCTCCTACGGGGTGGACTGACCCCCCCTCGACAGCGGCATTCTTGACAGGGCGCCGGGCAGCGTTCCCCCGGAACCCACGGGGAGACGCAGCCGGCGCAGACCCCTGCGGGACGGCTGTGTCCGGCTGATCTTGCCCCGGGCGAGCCCGCACCCTCCGCCCGCCTTCCGGCAGCCCGCGCCGGACCATGCCAGATCGGAACGGATTTTCTTTCTGCCCGAAACAATTGAACTTTTCTCCGATTGCACGTCCGTTCCGGCACAGCAGACCATCCCCCCCTGCCGTGCCCCTTCCCGTTCTTTCTCGTCCAACATGCCGGATTCGCTGATAAAAACAGCCGGCAGGAGTATGGTACGACCGGTGCTCTGCGTGGCGGCAGCCCATGCATTCGAGGTGACGCCATGTCGGACAGGGATTTCCCGGCGCAGGACCCGGATATCACAACAGGACCAGCTCGAGGGGACCATGAAGGGGGCGGGGACCGGGAAAGGGCAGGAACCGCACCCGGGACGAGCCCCGGGAAGACGGGTTCGCCTCCTCAAGATGAGGCGTGCCGGGAATTCATGGAGCAGCTGCCGTTCGGCGTCCTCACCGCCCGTTCCGACTTCAGTGTGGATTACCTCAACGGCCGCTTCAGGGAGATGTTCGGATACGAGATCGGGGAGATCCCCGACGTCCGGGCCTGGTTCGAGAAGTTCGCGCACGGGCCCGTCTCGAACGGCATGCTCGATCCGCTCTTTCACGGCCGAGGCGCGGCGGAAGGCGGGATGCACCGGGAGACGGTGATTGCCGTCCAGACGAAACGGGGCGGCCGGCGCCTCTGCCAGGCCCACTTCGTCGCCCTGGCCGACGGCCGCGTGCTGACGACGTACGAAAACATGGCCGAGCGAAGCAGCAGCGAATCGGAGCTTCAGTACACGAAAATCGACTCGGTCAACATTCTCTCCGGCGGCCTGGCCCTCATCCTGAAGGGGATTACCGATGGCCTCCAGGGCCTTCAGGAGACCTTCCTGGGAGAGAATTCCCCGGCGGGCAAGCAGCTTCTGGCCCTCGAACAGGAGGCGCGCTCCGCCGAGGAGCTCCTGCAGAAGATCCGGGGCTTTGCCGGCAGCCGGGCCTCCGAGACCCCGCCGATCGATCTCAACGAGATCATCCGCAAGACCTCCACCATCTTCGCAAACACCCGGGGCGGGATGGCCGTGCGGAGGAAGCTCGACGAAACCCTCTGGGCCGTCGAAGTGGACCGGATCCAGCTCGAGAAGATGCTGATCCACCTCTACTTCCACCTGCATCAAATCGACCCGGCCGGTTCCGGGTTTCTCATCGAGACCGGGAACGTGTGCCTCTTCGCGCCGGAATCGACCCTCTACCGGATCAAACCCGGCCGGTACGCAAAGGTGAGCCTCGCCGCGAACACCGCCGATCAGGCGCAGCCCGGGCGTCCGAGGGCGCTTCGCCTTTCCGCCCTCATGAACGATGCCGGCCTCCGGGACAATCTGAGCCTGACCTACGCGCAGTGCATCATCCAGGGGCACGGGGGCGTGATGACCCTCAGCGGCGCCGATGAATCCCCGTCGGCCGTTCAGTTCCTGCTTCCCGCCGCCGGGTCGCCGTCTCCCGAATCCAGTGTCCCGCGCAGGGCCGCAGCCTCGTCGGGCACGGTTCTCCTGGTGGATGACGACGAGGTGCTGTCCGGACTGATCCGGGAGATCCTGGAGGCCTCGGGCTACCGGGTGCTGACGGCATTCAACGGCCGGGAAGCCGTCGCGGTCTACGATACCTGGCGGGACGGCATCGACCTGGTGCTGCTGGACATGATCATGCCCGGCATGGGGGGCGCGGAGACCTTTCGGGAGCTGAAGGCCATGAACCCCGATGTGTCCGTGCTCGTCATCAGCGCGTACAGCCTGCCCGACGAGGTCCGGGAGCTCCTCGCGCAGGGCTGCAAGGGGTTTCTGCAGAAACCCTTCCGGATTCCCGAACTGCTCAGCGCGATCCGCCGGTCCGTCCGGCCGGGCGGCGGCAGGAAGAGAGGGTAGCCGCATGAACGGCAGCACGATGGCGCTCGACGGCAAGTCGATCTACATCGCCGGCCCGCGGCGGCTGGACAACGAGGCGCTGGCGCGGTTCCTCGCGGGGGAGACGGGCACGCACTGCGAGGCCGTCTCCTTCAGCCGCTTGGAGGCCCTGGGATACGGGCCCAACCCGCAGAGAAACATGCTTTTCCTCGTCGATGCGCTCGACCCCGGGCTCAGGGCGACGAGCCCGCGCGGCGGCGTCCGGACGAACGGGAACATGCCGGCGGCGCTCTTTTCCGCTCTTTTCAGGGAAGGCGCCGACGGCAACGGGGCCGGGAAGCCCGCCCCGGGTTGCCCGTGCGGATTCTTCTACCGGTTCGACTCGGCGGACCGATTCCTCCATGCCCTCCGGGACGTGTTTTGCGGCCGGATGTCACTCTCGGGGAGTTCTCCCGTCGCGTTCATGAGTCCCGGAAGCGCCTGCGACCCGGCGGAAGGACACCCCCTGAGCCCGCGGGAGTTCCACATCCTGTTCCTGATGGCGGGCGGCCTCCACAACAGGGATATCGCCGCCCACCTGAACATCAGCGGCCACACGGTCCGGACGCATCTCTACAATATCTTCCGGAAGATCCACGTGAGGAGCCGTGTCCAGGCCTCCCTCTGGATCCATGGGCACGTGGAGCGGTTTTTCTGCGTGGTGTAAGGCAGCCCCTTCTCGCCGCCGGGACGTTTCCTGCAGGGGAAGGCCTTTCCCGGCGGCGCTGGAAGGCTGCGCGGATCGATCAACGAGGGACGGGCATGCTCAGGAGGGTTGCAACAACCGGGGCCACCTTGTACCCGAAAACGGCGACAGGGGCCAGGTAGACCAGAAGAGTTGCGATACTGTCGATGACGATGAACGTCATGTCGTCTTCAGGGGAGTCCACCTCGACGACCTCGTCGAAGATACAGCGGTCGTTTCCGCTCTGTGCCGCGCTTCCGATTTCCTGCCTGCCGATCACTCTTTCCGCCAACGCTGCCTTCATGGTACGCCCCCTTCGTTTTCGTTTGAACGATGGGAGAGCATCGGATGTGCCGGCGGCGCGAAAATCCTGAATCTTCTTGTAAATCATGTGTTTGCAAAGTTTTTCCTCCGCGCTCCAGGCGCTTGGGCGTCGGCGGCGGGGCGCATAATCGGACGAGCGTCTGCATAATCTTCAATGAGATCAAGGCCTTGCGCCCTATGTGCCGTTTTGGAGCAGTGCGGGTTGGCCTTCCGTTTCGGGGCATCGGTGGCCCGGGCCTCTCCTTCCCTGCCGGAAGCCGACCGAAAAAGAGTCCGGTCGCCGGAGCCTACCCGGTACCGCCGGATTGTTGAGCCCTGCGAAGGGATCTGGTAGGATGCGCCAACGCAGCCGGACAGGAGGAAAACGTGATGATCAGCGAGTTGGCGGACTGCCTCGTCGTCGTGGAGGTCCCCGTGGCATGGGGTGAGATGGACGCCTTCGGCCATGTCAACAACATCGTATACTTCCGTTATTTCGAGACGGCGAGGATTGCCTACTTCGAGAAGCTCGATGTGCGG
>Ga0255345_1007617_pt1 | contig 10066 bp, 8 predicted proteins | sample wastewater_treat_6_FD_192415 | JGI IMG/M metagenome (GOLD analysis project Ga0255345, IMG submission 192415) | Wastewater microbial communities from Lulu Island WWTP, Vancouver, Canada - plant20 | ecosystem: Engineered > WWTP > Wastewater > Unclassified | place: Canada: Vancouver, British... | reverse complement strand
CAGGTCGTCCCACATCTATGCGTTTGCAAATTACCTTCGGTTATCACAGTTCGTCCGATTTCTATGCGTTTGCAAATCGCGTTCGGGGGGTCACAGTTCGTCCGACTCGGTCGACACTACTTCGCCGCGGTTCTCCAATGCCGCATCCAGCGTGTGCCAAGCCAGCGTGGCGCATTTCACACGCGCCGGGTACTTGCGCACGCCCGAAAAGACTTCCAGCTTGCCCAGTCCCGGCCCACCCACCGGTCCCGGCCCACCCAGCGGCTCCTGCGGCTGCCCCGTAACCAGGCCGTGGAACCGCCTGAAGATCGCCCTCGCCTCGGCCAGCGTTTTGCCCTTCAGCGTCTCCGTCATCAGCGAGGCTGAGGCCGTCGAGATCGCACAGCCGCTGCCCTCGAAAGTCACTTCCTTTACCAGGTCGCTGTCCATCTTCAGGAACACGGTGACATGGTCGCCGCACAGCGGGTTATAGCCCTCGGCCATGCGGTCCGCCTGCGGCAGCGTCCGCCGGTTCCGGGGCCGGCGGTAATGATCCAGGATCAACTGCTGATACAGTTCGTCCAGTTCGCTCATGAAAAGACCTTCACGACCTGCCGTATCCCCGCGACCAGGACGTCAATCTCCTCATGAGTATTGTAGAAGGCCAGCGCGGCGCGGCAGGTCGCGGGCACGCCGAAATGTTGCATTACCGGTTGGGCGCAGTGATGCCCGCTGCGAATTGCGATGCCCAGCGTATCCAGCACCGTGCCGACGTCGTGCGGATGGATGTCTTTGAGCACGAATGACAGAATGCCCGCCTTCTCACTAGCGGTGCCGATCAGCCGCACTTGCGGGATTTCGCCCAGGGCTGCGGCCCCGTATGCGAGCAAATCGCGCTCGTAAGCCATAATGGCGTCCCGGCCCAGGCGTTCGAGGTATTCCACGGCCGCGCCCAGCCCGATCGCGCCGGCGATGTTCGGTGTGCCGGCCTCGAAGCGGGCCGGCGGCTCGCGAAAGGTCGTCTTTTCGAATGTAACGGACGTGATCATCTCGCCGCCACCCTGGTAAGGCGCCATGGACTCGAGCAGCTCATATCGCCCGTACAGCACGCCCACGCCCGTCGGTCCGAAAGTCTTGTGACTCGAGAACACGTAGAAATCACAGTCCAGGGCGCGCACGTCCACCGGCATATGCGGCACAGCCTGGGCGCCGTCCACGAGAACCACCGCACCGGCGCTATGCGCCCGGGCGATCACGTGCTCGACCGGGTTGACTGTCCCCAGTGCATTCGAGACGTGCGTCACTGCGACCAGGCGCGTGCGCGGCCCGAGCATGTGCTCATACTCTTCCATACGCAGCTCGCCGCGATCATCCATCGGGACGACCCGCAGCACGGCGCCCGTCTGCTCACACAGCATCTGCCAGGGCACGATATTGGAGTGATGTTCCATCTCCGAGATCAGGATTTCGTCGCCGGCGCGTACCTGCGCGCGGCCGAAGGTCTGCGCGACGAGATTGATGGCCTCGGTGGCGCCGCGCACGAAAACTATTTCTTCGGCCTGACCGGCATTGATGAAGCGCTGCACCTTGTGGCGCGCGGCCTCATAGGCTTCAGTGGCGCGCATGCTCAGCGCATGCAACCCGCGATGCACGTTTGCATTGTCGCGCTCGTAGTAGTCCCGTATAGAGTCGATCACTACCTGTGGCTTTTGCGTCGTGGCCGCATTATCAAGATAGACCAGCGGATGGCCGTTGACCTCCTGCAGCAGCGCGGGAAAGTCGGCCCGGATGCGGCGCACCTCCAGCGGTGCTTCCGACGGCGTGCCACGTACCAGTGTGGGAACCGTGCTCACGACAGCGCCTCGAGGAATTCGCCCTGCGGCAGCCGGTCCGCCAGTTCACGCTGCAGCCGCCGCCGCAAGGACTCAATTTCGACCTGCGCCAGGCTCTCGCTGGCGAAGGCATAGACCAGCAGGCTGCGGGCGGCGGCCTCAGACAGGCCGCGCGAGCGCAGGTAGAACAGCGCGTCGCGATCGATCTGGCCGATGGTCGCCCCGTGCGTACACTTGACGTCATCCGCGTGGATCTCGAGCTGCGGCTTGCTGTCCACTTGGGCCTCGCCCGAGAGCATCAGGTTCTTGTTGGTCTGCTTGGCGTCCGTCTGCTGTGCCCCGCGGTGCACCACAATGCGCCCGGTGAAGACGGCCCGCGCCCGTCCTTCCAGAATACCCTTAAACACTTCGCGGCTGTCGCAGTGCGGCGCGACGTGTTCGACGCGCAGATGATTGTCCACATGCTGGTCGCCACCCACCAGGTATAGACCCAGCAGCCGGCAATGGCCGCCCGCCCCGGCCAGGACACTGTTGATATTGTGCCGGACCAGTCCGCCGCCGAGCGTAATGCAATGCGAGAGAACTTCGCTGTCGCGCTTCTGATGAATTTGCACTGTTCCGATGTGATACGTGCCCAGCGCCTCGCGCGCCAGCTTGTAGTGCCGCAACTGGGCCCGTTCGCCGACGACCAGTTCCGTGACCGCGTTCGTAAAAGACGTCCCCTCGCCCAGGCTGATGTAGCTTTCCACGATCGAAGCCTGGGCTTCGTCATCCACGAGCACGAGCGTACGCGGGTGGACCATGCTCGGCGCCTCGCCCGGCACACTGATGTGCACAATGTGCAGCGGCCGCTCGGCCATGTGCCGCCGCGGAATCCGGACGTAAGCCCCATCCGCCATAAATGCGGTGTTCAGCGCCACGAAGCTGCAATCCATGTAGTCGGCGTGTTGCGCCAGATAGTCTTCAAGTTCGCCGTCACCCGTGGCCAGCGCGCTCCCCAGGCTGCCGCAGCGGACGCCGTTTTCGGCCGACAATGTCGAGAGGTCCGGCGCGTACCGGCCGTTCACGAGAATCATTTGCTCGCCGCCCACATCCCACGGCAAAGCACGCAGCATCGCTCGTTGGGCCGGCAAGTCGCAGGCCGCAGCCGGCCTGAATGGCGTGCGCTCCAGGGCGCTAACGTTTGTAAAGCGCCAATCCTCATCGCGCGTGGTCGGAAAGCCACGTTCCAGGAAGCGCGCCAGCGCCGCCTGCCGCAGCTCCCGCAGCCACGGACGGCCGCCGTCAAGCCGACCTTCGAATTCCTCAAAAGCGGCCGCGAAACTGTTTTTCGGTTCCGTCGCGGTAATCACGCCGACTCACCCTGCCCTTTCCGCCGCCGCCTGTCCCGCCACTGCCTCGATGGCCTGCTCGTCGCTCAGCCAGCCGTAACCCCGCTGTTCGAGTTCCAGGGCCAGCTCTTTGCCGCCGGAGCGCACAATTCGCCCGCCGGCCAGCACGTGTACATAGTCTGGCACAATGTAATTGAGCAACCGCTGATAATGTGTGACGACAACAAATGCCCGCTCCCGACTGCGCAAGCGATTGACGCCGTCCGCCACGACCTTCAGGGCATCGATGTCCAGACCCGAATCGGTCTCGTCCAGTATGGCCAGGCGCGGCTCGAGCACCGCCAACTGAAAAATTTCATTGCGTTTCTTCTCGCCGCCCGAGAAACCTTCGTTAAGCGCGCGGTTCAGCAGTCGCTCATCCATTCCCAGCAGCCGGATGCGCTCCTTCACCAATGTTAGAAAATCGAGCGCGTCGACCTCTTCCAGCCCGCGGTACTTTCGCTGAGCGTTTAGCGCCGAGCGCAGAAAGTAGCTGGTGCTGACGCCCGGGATTTCGACCGGGTACTGGAACGCCATGAAAATCCCCTCGCAGGCCCGCTCCTCCGGCGACAACTCGGTCAAATCGCGCCCGCGGTAAAGTATGCGTCCGGCGGTGATCTGGTAGGTATCGCGGCCGGCGATAACCTGCGCCAAGGTGCTCTTCCCGGAACCATTCGGCCCCATGATAGAGTGCACCTCGCCGGCCCCGACCATCAGGTCGACCCCTTTGAGTATCTCCTGTCCATCAACCGCGACGTGCAGGTTTTCAATTACAAGCATTCCAGCTCCGTTTTCTATGCGCTTACTTTGCCCTCACGCACTCTTAGCCGACACTTCCTTCGAGACTGACCTCCAGCAGCTTCTGGGCCTCGACCGCAAACTCCATGGGCAATTCGCGGAACACTTCCTTGCAGAAGCCGTTGACAATCATCGAAACCGCGTCCTCGGTCGAAATGCCGCGCTGGTGGCAATAGAACATCTGGTCATCGCCGATCTTCGAGGTAGTGGCCTCGTGTTCCATGTGGGCGGTGCTGTTCTTGACCTCGATATACGGGAAGGTGTGCGCCCCACAGTGCTCGCCGATCAGCATTGAATCGCACTGCGTAAAGTTCCGGGCATACTCGGCCCCCTTCAGTATCTTCACCATCCCGCGGTAGGTGTTCTGCCCGTGTCCGGCCGAAATGCCTTTCGACACGATGTAACTGCTCGTGTTCTTGCCGATATGGATCATCTTGGTGCCCGTATCGGCCTGCTGATAGTTATTGGTCAGGGCGACGCTATAGAATTCGCCGACCGAATTGTCGCCCTGCAGGATGCAACTGGGATACTTCCAGGTAATCGCCGAGCCGGTTTCCACCTGCGTCCAGGAGATGCGCGAGTTGCGGCCCAGGCATTTGCCGCGCTTGGTAACGAAGTTGTAGATGCCGCCACGGCCCTGGGCGTCGCCTGGGTACCAGTTCTGCACGGTCGAGTACTTGATCGTGGCGTCGTCCAGCGCCACCAGTTCCACCACCGCCGCGTGAAGCTGGTTCTCGTCGCGCATCGGCGCCGTGCAACCTTCCAGGTAGCTCACGTGGGCCCCGGGCTCGGCAATGATCAGCGTGCGCTCGAATTGCCCGGTCTGGGCCGCATTGATACGGAAGTAAGTCGAGAGCTCCATCGGGCAACGGACGCCCTTGGGTATGTATGCGAACGAACCGTCGCTGAACACCGCTGAGTTCAGCGTCGCGAAGTAATTGTCCGAGTACGGCACCACCGAGCCGAGATAACGCCGCACCAGTTCCGGGTGATTCTGCACGGCTTCGGAGAACGAACAGAAGATGATCCCCAACTCGGCCAGCTTCTCCTTGAACGTGGTCGCGACCGAGACGCTGTCGAACACCGCGTCGACCGCCACGCCCGCCAGCCGCTTCTGTTCCTCCAGCGGGATTCCCAGCCGCCGATAGGTTTCCAGCAGCTTCGGATCGACGTCCTCCAGCCGCTTGGGGCCGGTCTTCTGCTTCGGCGCCGAGTAGTAGAAGATGGCTTGGTAATCGATCGGCGGATAATGCACGTTCTGCCAGGTCGGCTCGGTCATTGTGAGCCAGTGACGGTAAGCCTTCAACCGCCATTGCGTGAGCCACTCCGGCTCGTGCTTTTTCGCAGAAATGAGGCGAATAACTTCTTCACTCAGTCCGCGCGGAACGGTTTCCGTCTCGATATCGGTGACAAAACCATACTTGTATTCAGATTGCGCCCAGGTTTGGAGCGGATCCGCAATCTTCGTCATTCAAGCGACTCCTTACCGGCCCTGTTGCCGGCGTCCTTGCCGCGGGCCGCGCCTCTGGCCGCGCCGCGCGGCCTGAATTCGCAATGTTCGTGGCCGTCCAGAACGCAGCGCTCCAGTGCGAGCGCATCTCCCAGCAGCGTGCTGAACGCCGCCCGCTCCATATCGCAAACCTCGCGGTGCGCTGCGGCCACGCCGTAAAACGGGCAGGTGTACACGGTCAGGCGTTGCGCGCCGCGCCCCGTCTCGGCCTCCGCCAGCACGCCTTCGCGGCTTAAGTGATCTGCCAGCCGCCGCAGCCGTTCGCCCGGCGGGCCATCGCCGACAAATTGCTGCGCGTTCTGCGCCATGCGGTTACTGACGGCCTGCAACAAGGCGCGCCGCCGGTCCCGCCCTGGCATCTCGGCAATCTGCTCCAGAAGCAATCGCGACAGCTCCTCGGCTTGGCCGGCGAGCATCCGCCGCGCATCGTCTGACAAGGCGAACACGTCCGCGGGCCGGCCGGGACCCTGGCGGCGGCGGGTGCGAATCAGCCAACGGCGGGCCACCAGGCGGTTTACCTGTTGGCGGACCGCGGTTGTCGTAACCCCGAGCTCAGCAACGAGTTGCGTGACCGTGCTGGGCCCGCGCCGCGCCAGCAGATTCACGATCCGCTGGGCGGGCGAGTCCGATTCGTTGTCGTAAAACGGTGCTGTCATCGAACGGACTCCTACTGAGGGTATGCGTTAGAACAGTTTTATCAATCCGATGTGTCAAAACTCACGATCCGCCAAGAGCGGCCGGCTCACGAGCTCACCAGTTGGGGTAACGCTCGATTGCGTGACGAGATCAGTGGGGTGTCGACACCAGTTGGGTGGCGAGATCAGTTGGGTGCCATGCCCAAGCTGTAAGCGCGGGCATGCCATCACCAGTTGTTCCCCCCTGCCCGGCTGTTCAGCGCTTGCCTGCGTCAGTCGCCCTGCGCCTGACGCCGTCAGCGACGGCATGCGTTAGTCACCGTATGTGGCGCCGGTAACGAAAGCATGCCCGCGCGCTACGCGGCTTGGACACAACACCCCGTCCCGGTCGTTGGCCATCGTGTGCTCGGCAATTTATAATGCCGGTCATGAATCCTTGGCGCATTAAATCGACAGTCCTTTCTGGGATTAGTGTGAGGGCGGCGGCCGGTGCTCTTGCGGCGGCTTTGGCGCTGGCAGTTGCAGCGCCGGCCGGAGAAACCGCGAGCATAGCGCCGGACTTGGCGAATCAGGCCGGCGTGGCTCAGAACGATCAGAGCCAAGATCAGCCGAGCCTGCCGGACATGGCTGGCCAACCGGAAGCTCCGAAAGCCGGCGAAGATCAGCACTACCGCGAGCGGGAGGTGCTCGACCCAGAGATAGGCGAATGGGTCACGGAGGAACTGGCGGAGGACGGGGCGAGCGATGAGTTAGCGTCGGCTCGGGCCCTGCTGGCGGAGGGGCAGCCGAAGAAGGCGCGAAAGATTCTCCAGCAATGGATCAAGGAAAACGAGGGACACGAACGGTACTACGAGGCCGTTTTCCTGCTGGGCGAGACGTGGTTCGAGTCGAAAGATTACTACCGCGCCTATGAACAGTACGAACTGGTCGTCGAAAACACCGGCGGCGAGTTGTTCCACACGGCCCTGTTCCGCGAACGCGACGTGGCCTTGGCGTTCCTGTCGGGCGAGAAGCGTGTCGTATGGGGCATCTTTCGATTCCCGGCCACCGACGAGGCGATCGATATCCTCGACCGCATTTGGGAGCGCGTGCCGGGCACGCGCCTGGGTGAAGAGGCGCTGCGTACCAAAGCCGATTACCGCTTCAGCCAAGGCGAGATGGACCTGGCGCAGGACGAGTACGCAAACCTGGCGCGCCAGTTCCCCACCGGAAAGTACACGCAATTCGCCATGATGCGCAGCGCCGTGGCGGCCGAGGCGGCCTTCCCCGGAATCAAATTCGATGACCGGCCGCTGCTGGAGGCAGACGAGCGTTACCGCCAGGTTCAGGCGGCGTACCCGATTTACGCGGAGCGCGAAAACGTCGCCCAGCGGCTGGAGGGCATTCGCCAGCAGCGGGCCGCCAAGGACTTGGACATCGGGAAGTGGTACGAGCGCACGCGACAAAAATCGGCGGCCGAATACTATTACCGGCTGGTTCTAAGCGATTGGGGCGACACGCTGGCTGCGGCGGAAGCGCGTCAGCGGCTGCGGACGCTGGGGGTCGAGGTGGAGGACGCGGAATGAAGGGACAGCAGTTCTGCTTGATAGTCCTGGTCACGCTGGGGCTGGGCGGCACCGTCGGCTGCGGCTATCGCCACGGAGGGATTCATCGCTGCGACGTTCAGACGGTGTACGTGGACATGTTCGGCAGCAAGGAATTCCGGCGCGACCTGGAGTTTAAGCTAACCGAGGCGATCAAGAAACGCATTAACCTCGATACGCCTTATCGGCTGGCCCCGCCGGAAAAGGCGGATACGATATTGAAAGGCGAGTTGCTGGAGGAGCGCCAGGCGGCCTTTGCCCAAGACTATGCCTCCCGCCAACCACGGGAGATGGTTCTGGTCCTGGCTGCCCGCGTGCAATGGAAGGATTTGCGCTCCGGTCGGGTGCTGATTGACCAGCCGGTCGAGTTGCAGGCGGCCGATTACGTGCCGCCGGAGGGTCAGCCGGAAGCCCTGGCCCAAGAACGGGCGATAAATCTGTTGGCGGCACGGATTGTAGCCAAAATGTACGAGGAATGGTGACGGATCGGTGTTCGGCCCCTTCAAGCGACCAACGAAAAAACGGATGTCTGAGGATCTCAAGCCCAACCAGGAATCACGGCCAAACGGCGGCCCCCCTCGCCCGCCGCGTCTGACGCGCGGCGCATTTAGTTGGGTCCTGCTGGTGATGCTGGTGATAACGCTGCTGGTGATGTTCAACCGCGGCATGGCACCTGGGCAGAAAATCCCCATCTCCGAATTCTGGACGCAAGTGCGCAACGGCAACGTGAAGGAGGTGACGATCCGCGAGGATTCGATCATCGGCGAATTCGAGAGGTTGCCGTCCCATGCCCAAGGCGACAGCAAGCGCTTCGAGTGTACCTACCTCAAAGCGGCCGATAAGGTCGAGGAAATCCGCAAGACTATCGAGAGCGACAGTCCACGCCCGGTAACTATCAAGAGCGAACCCAGCAACAGCCTGCTGATGAATTTGCTCGTCACGACCTTACCGTGGCTGGTGCTGTTCGGCGTGGTGTGGTTCCTTCTGTTCCGGCAATTGCGCCAGACCGGCGGGGGGCCGGGGATGCTGGGCAACTTCGGCCGCAGCCGGCACCGGATGACCACCAAGGAGCACACCAACGTCACGTTCGCCGATGTGGCCGGCATCGAAGAGGCCAAAGAAGAAGTCTACGAGGTCGTCGAGTTTTTGAAGAACCCCAAGCGCTTTCAGCGGCTGGGCGGGCGGATTCCGCGCGGCGTGCTGCTGATCGGCGAACCGGGGTGCGGCAAAACGTTGCTGGCAAAAGCGATTGCCGGCGAAGCAGACGTGCCGTTCTTCTCCATCAGCGGTTCGGACTTCGTCGAAATGTTCGTGGGCGTGGGCGCTTCTCGAGTGCGTGATCTATTCCGCCAAGCCAAGGAAAACTCGCCCTGCATCGTCTTCCTGGATGAAATCGACGCGGTCGGGCGGCGGCGAGGACTGGGCTTCAACGGCGGCGGGCATGACGAGCGCGAGCAGACGCTGAACGCAATTCTGGTCGAGATGGACGGCTTCGAGAGCAACGACCAGGTGATCGTGATTGCCGCGACAAACCGGGCGGACGTGCTCGATCCGGCACTCGTGCGGCCGGGACGCTTCGACCGCCAGGTGTACGTGCCATTGCCCGATGTGAAGGGGCGGTTCGAGATTCTGCGCGTGCATGCGCGGAAGGTGAAAATGCAGACCCCGGTCGACACGAAATTACAGCGGCTGGCCCGCGCCACGCCGATGTTCAGCGGGGCGGACCTGGCCGCGATCATCAACGAATCGGCGCTGCTGGCGACGCTGGCGGGCAAAGACGCGATCGACATGGACGATCTGGAAGAGGCGCGCGACAAGGTCCGTTGGGGGCGCGCCAAGCGCAGCCGCGTAGTCGAGGAGAAGGACCGCGAGATGACCGCCTATCACGAGGCGGGGCATGCGGTCGTGCAAACGCTGCTCAAGGACGCGGACCCGGTTCACAAGGTCAGCATCATTCCACGCGGGCCGTATGGCGGGGCGACCTTCTCGCTGCCCGAAAAGGACCGCCAGAATTACAACCGGTCACACGTCGAGGCTACGTTGCGCGTCTTGTGCGCGGGCCGGCTGGCCGAGGAGTTGGTCGGGCACGACACGAATTCCGGCGCCGCGGCCGACATCCGCCAGGCAACGATGATGGCTCGGCACATGGTTACCGAATGGGGCATGAGCGACAGAGTTGGGTTCGTGTACTGTGGAGATGAACCGCTCTCGACCCGCACCGCGCCGGATTTCAGCCTGGGCGGCAAGGACCTTTCGCCCCGAACCGCGGAAATTATCGATGAAGAGACCAAGCGGATCATCGATGAGGCCTACGCCGACACACGCCGCATCCTGGCCGAAAACCGCGATAAGCTTGAAG
>Ga0255345_1007613_pt1 | contig 10066 bp, 7 predicted proteins | sample wastewater_treat_6_FD_192415 | JGI IMG/M metagenome (GOLD analysis project Ga0255345, IMG submission 192415) | Wastewater microbial communities from Lulu Island WWTP, Vancouver, Canada - plant20 | ecosystem: Engineered > WWTP > Wastewater > Unclassified | place: Canada: Vancouver, British... | reverse complement strand
TAAAGCATCGCCATCACTTACAAAATCAGCATAAGTTGTATCTTCTTCATCACCTACTGGAGATTCTAAAGATAATGGCTCAATTGCAATCTTTTGGATGTCTTGAACTTTTTCTGGTGTTAAGTCTAATTCTTTCGCAAGCTCTTCGATAGTCGGTTTACGGTTATAAACTTGAGCAAGTTTCTTTTCAGCTTTACGAAGACGGTTAATAGTTTCGACCATATGAACAGGAACACGAATAGTTCTTGCTTGGTCAGCAATTGCTCTACTAATAGCTTGTTTAATCCACCAAGTTGCGTATGTAGAGAAACGAAAACCACGATTAGGGTCAAACTTAACTACTGCTTTCATTAATCCCATATTACCTTCTTGAACAAGATCTGCAAAATCTAAACCTCTGTTAGTATACCTTTTAGCTGTTGATACAACTAATCTTAAGTTTCTCACTGTCAAAACTTCTTCTGCATCTTTACCACGGTCAATATCTTCTTGAATTCTAGCTAGTTCACCTGGTTCAGGTTCTCTTTCACCATTATCAATTTGTTCTAAAACTTGAGCTGCAAATAGACCTTGTTGGACTAAGGTACCATAATAAATTTCTTCACTGGCAGTAAGTAGTTGATATGATCCAATTTCTCTTAAGTATAATTGAAATGTGTTTTCGGTTTTTGTAGTTGTGATAATATCATCAATATCCGTATTTGCTTTTAGATCTTCTTCTATCTCATCTTTAATCGCTTCAAGTTCTTCGTCATCTGGGTTATCATGAAATTCCTCATATTCTTCAAACTCATCAAACATTCCGTGTAATTGGTCTAATTCTTCATAATCAGAAATTCTAATTCCATATTTATCTAAAAGCTTAATTACTTCATCATACTCCTCACTTTCAAATTCAACTAATTCGTAAAGAGATTTCGCAGAAACATAACCTTTTTGTTTGCCATTATTGACTAAATTCATTATTTTCTTGTTGTCATAAATACTCAAATTAATTATTCCTCCTATCTTTGAAGAGTTGTTGTTCGACTCTTCCTTTTAATTTTCTTTCCTAGTTTTTCTATATCGCTTAAATTGCCTGTTGATTTTTCATTTGCGGCAACAACATAGTCTTTAATTTTTTTCACTAATTCTTCAATATTACCTTCAAATTCAAATTTTGGATTTAAAACTAGATTAAATTTTTCTTTTTCTTTTTCAGATAATCTACCTATAAAAAGTTCTAATTCAAATTCTCCATATTGGTCATAATAATCTTTCAAATGAAGAAAAATATGATAATTATCTTTATCTATAAAATTATTATCTAAGGCACTAATAATAGTAATACAATTACGCTTTGATAAAAGTGACATTGAAATTAGTTTTTGTTCATAATATAGATGTCTATCTCTAATTTGCTCAGCTTTGTCAGTAGTACCTGTTCTTTTTGGCGGTTCAGGCGTAACAATTGTTGCTTTTTTCGGTTGTTTATTAAAATCGGCTAAAAGCGAATCAATGCTAACATCAATTTCTTCACTTAACTTCTTTAAAATAATTTCATTTAAAGCAACTGAATTGTACTCTTGTAAGATAGCAAAAATAGAATTCTTAAATGCTAGTTTCGACTCAACATCACCTTTATTTAATTTTCTTTTCTCAATATTATATAAATAATCAATAGCACTCAAGCTATTCTTCTCATAATATTGTTTTAGTTTATCTTTACCAAATTTCTTTAAATAATCATCAGGGTCTAAACCATCAGGTAATAGAATAACTCTAGTATTAAACTTATAACGGTTTAATAAAAAGATTGCCTTTTGTGTTGCATGAATACCAGCCTCATCACCATCTAAAGATAAAACTACAGTATTCGTAACTGATTGTATCAATCTAATTTGATTATCAGTTAAACTAGTACCCATAATCGCAACAGTATTGTCTATTCCAACTTTGTGTAAAGCAATTACATCCATAAAACCTTCAAACAAATAAACAAAATTTGCTTTTTTAATTTCTGTTTTCGCATCACTAAAGTTATACAAAATATTACCTTTATTAAAAATTGCATTATCTGATGAATTCAAATATTTAGAAAAACGATCATCTTGATTATAGATCCTTCCAGAAAAACCAGCAATATAACCATCTTCATTTTTTAAAGGAAAGATTATTCTACTTTGAAAAGTATCATAATAACTATCAGCTTTTCTAATTAAACCAACATTTAATAAATCAAGTTCGGAAAATTGCTTTTTAAATTCATTATAAAGCATATTACTTTCATTGCTTGATAAGCCAATTTGAAATCTATTGATAAGATCTTGATCAATATCTCTATTTTTTAAATACTCTAAAGCTGCAATACCATCTTTAGTATTATTTAAATATAATTGATAAAAATCTTTCGCATTCTCCATAATCTCAAAATAACGCATTTGTTCATCAGAATACTTAGATTCAATATTAACTGAAATACCAGCTAAATCAGCTGCCTTTTTAACTGCATCAATAAAAGGAATATTTTCTTTTTCCTTAATATATTTAATTGCATCTCCACCAGCCCCACAACTAAAACATTTGTAGATTTGTTTGTCTGGGCTAACAGTTAAAGAAGGGTTTTTATCATCATGAAAAGGGCATAAACCAACATAGTTTGCCCCCTTTTTAGTCAAAGTAACTCCAGAAGACGACACAATTTCTACAATGTCTAATTTACTTGTAATCTTATTCAACAATTCTCGAGAAATTGACATCTTCTTCCCTCCTTAAATTAAAATTTTTCTTTAAAATAGCTTACTAAATTATCGATAGAAACTCTTTCTTGTTCCATCGAATCTCTCATCCTAACCGTAACTTTTTTATCATCTAAAGAATCAAAATCAAAAGTTACACAATATGGTGTTCCAATTGCATCTTGCCTACGATATCTTCTACCAATTGCTCCACTAGTATCATATTGTACCATAAAGTGTTTATTTAGTAATTCATAAATTTCATAGGCTTCATCTTTTAATTTATTAGTTAATGGTAAAACTGCAATCTTAATTGGTGCCATTTCATTAGTAAACCTTAAGACTTCACGTTCTTCACCATTTTCTAAAACTTCTTTATCATAAGCTGATGATAAAATAGCTAAAAGCAATCTATTTACACCTAAACTAGGTTCAATTACATAAGGAATATAAGTTGAGTTATCATCAGGATCAAAGTATTCCATACTTTTCTTAGAGTGTTCTTGGTGAACTGTTAGGTCATAATCAGTACGATCGGCAATTCCCCATAGCTCTCCCCAACCAAATGGATATAAAAATTCAATGTCTGTTGTAGCAACTGAATAAAAACTTAACTCTTCTTTACTATGATCTCTAAATCTTAGTTCTTCTTCTTTTAAACCTACATGTTTTAAAAACTGATAAGCATAGTTTTTCCAATATTTAAACCACTCTAAATCAGTTCCAGGTTTACAGAAAAATTGCATTTCCATTTGTTCAAACTCGCGAGTTCTAAAAATAAAGTTTCCTGGAGTAATTTCATTTCTAAATGCTTTTCCGATTTGGGCAATCCCGAAAGGAACTTTCTTTCTTGTAGTTCTTTGAACGTTTTTAAAGTTTACAAAGATTCCTTGTGCTGTTTCAGGTCTTAAATAAACAACACTAGTGCTATCTTCTACAACTCCTTGATATGTTTTATACATTAAATTAAACTTACGAATTTTTGTAAAGTCAGCTTTCCCACAGTTAGGACATGGAACTTTATGTTCTTCAATAAATTTATCTAAATCATCATCTTTCATCTTCTCTACATTTACTGTAGAATCAAAATCTTCAATTAACTTATCAGCTCTAAATCTCATCTTACAAGCTTTACAATCAACTAAAGGATCACTAAAACTCTTTAAATGACCACTTGCTTCCCATACCAAAGGACTAAGAATAATTGAACTGTCTAAACCTACATTATATGGTGATTCTTGCACAAACTTCTTCCACCAAGCTTTTTTAATATTATTTAGAACTTCTACTCCTAGTGGACCATAATCCCAACTATTAGCTAAACCTCCATAAATTTCACTACCTTGAAAGACAAAACCTTGATGTTTTAAATAGGCTACAAGTTCATCCATCGTAATTTTAACCATTAACCTAATCCCCTTCCCATATATTTATTTAAGGCATTCAATAATCTATAATAATCGCCTACAGCCATATTTACTCCTTCAATTAAACCTTCTTCTAAATGTTCTCCATCAGAAGCCATTCTAACTTTAGAATAACCATTACTTAAAATAAAATTAGTAAATAATGTTGACTGTTGAAACCACTCATATTGATTACTTACTTCTAAATAAGCACGATAAGTCTCTAAACCAATTGCAGTTGCTAGATCTTGTCTTACATATTCATATTCAGCATCATCTTTATTATACATACCATAAGCATATTTCATCGTCATACGTGACTCTAGATCAAACTTAAATATTCCAGAACTAGTTTTACCAGAAAGAACATCTAAAGTAAGTTTTTCTAACTTTTTCGTTTTAGAAATCTTAGCCGTTGCACTAATAACATCATATTTATTTACATACTTAAAGGCTTTAAAAGTTCCTGTCTTGGCATTAGCAACAGCCTTCACAAACAATTCAGAAAAAGCAATATCTTTAATACTTACACCTTCTAAACTAGTAATGTAACCATTATCTAACTCCAAAACAGAATTACCAGTTTTAAAATATGCTTCTAAAATAGCTGCTTGCTCAAACCATTCCTTTTTGTTTTGAGCTAAAAGATGATCTTTATAAATTTGCAATCCCTCAGGTGTATTTAAATCTTGTTTTTTATAGCCACTAGCAAGTTCATCTTGATTATGAAGGCCAAATAAATAACCCAATTCTTTTCTACTTTGGGCTTTAAGTTTATAGTCAACAACACCATCAACTGATATTTCTTCACTATCGATACAATCTATATAAACACTATCAATAGTATCACTTTTTATTGTAACGGCTACTGTAGATATTAGCGGTCTATTATTAACATCTAATGTTTTATATTCTAAATAGACACCATCAGCTACATAAGTTCTTGGCATTTCTTTGTTTTTATCGTCACAACTACAACCAAATAAAAATGCTCCAAGCAATAAAAAAACTATTATTAATGTTCCTCTTTTAAATCTTTGAAACATAACATACTCCTCGTTAGCATATTATACCACAAACATTCAAGTTTTTCAATAAAATAAATAAGAAAAATCCCAAGAAAACTTGGGATTTTTATCTAAAATTTAAATTATTAGTTAATTAAGCTTGAGGAAAAGCTTCATAAGCTTGTTCTAAAACAGCTAAATAATGATCTACAGTAATACTAACTCCTGCTAATGCTTCTACTGAACCATCTAATTTCTTAGCTTCGTTCATTTTTAAGTTAGCTAAACCATTTTCTAAAGCATATGCAGTAATCATATTAGCTTGTTCAAACCATTCTAATTTTTCTTGTTCTGCTAAGTAAGCTTTATATGCAGCTAAACCTTCTTCAGTTGAAAGATCTTGTCTTTCATATCCTGCATCAGCGTTATTAGTGTTATGCATACCATATAGATAACCTAATTCTTGTTTGTTCTTTGCGTTCCAAGCATAACCTGTAACTAGGTCTTCAGCGTTTTTAACAACTTTACCTTGTAATGTGTTAAGTTCTAAAGCTGTGAATGCACCATCTGCATCAACAGTTGCTTCAACCCAAACGATGTTAGGTGAACCATAGTTGCTAGTTGCTGCTAATTTAACAGTTTTTCCAGCTTTTGCATTAGCTAAAGCAGCCTTAGCAAGTTTAGAATAACCACCATCTTTGATTGTAACGCCAGCTATTCCTTGAATATAGCCGTTTTCATCTACTTCTAGATTAGTTGATTCTAAGAATTGAGCTTCTAATAATTCAGCTTGTTCAAACCATTCTTTTTTACCAACCTCTGCTAAGTAAGCTTTATATGCAGCTAAACCTTCTTCAGTTGAAAGATCTTGTCTTTCATATCCTGCGTCAGCGTTATTAGTGTTATGCATACCATATAGATAACCTAATTCTTTCTTAGATTTAGCATTCCAATCATAGTTTGTTCCAGCTGCATTCTTTTTGCTTTGTAATGCGTCAATATAGAAACTTACTACTTTATCGTTTTCAATTTTAACTGTAACCATTGTATACATTGGAGCACCATAGTTTAAACTAGCTTCAAATGCTGAAAACTCTCCATCACATGGGTAAGTTCTTTCAACAACTGGTGCAGTAACAGTAACAGCAACTTCTTTTTCAATAGCATCAGCTTTTACTTTAATAATAGCTTCACCTGCTGCAACTCCAGTTACTTCACCTTCAGCGTTAACAGATGCAACGGCTGGGTTATTTGATTCAAATGAAGGAACTTTGTTTGTAGCATCTTGTGGACTAATTTTATAACTAATAGTAGCTTTAGCTCCAACTTCTAATGCTAATGCAGCACCTACTTCAAGTGCAGTAGCTAATACTGGGTTAACAGATACAGTAACTTTCTTAGTAAATGCACCTGCTTTAACAGTAATCTCTGCAGTACCTGCTTTTACAGCTAATACTTTGCCATCTTTTCCAACACTTGCAACAGTACTATCTGAAGATGTAAATTCAACTGCTGGAAGCTCAACATCAGCAGGAACAGGTTTTACTTCTAGCTCTTTAATTTGACCTGCGTCTAAAGTTACTTCTGCTGGTGATACTTGTATATCTTCTAATTTCTTTCCATCTTCACAACTACACCCAACAAGTAAGCCTAAGCCTAGCATCAAAACAAGAACTAATACTAACTTTTGTAATTTTCTCATTTTTATATCCTCCTTAAATGATACTTATATTATACTATATATGATTGTAAAAAGCAAGTAAAAAATGAAAACACAAATGAAAATAAAAGGCCTAAGGCCTTTTATTTTTTACTTACTTTCAGCTTTTGCAAGCTCTTCTTTTAAATAAGCTATTATTTCCGCTTTAGCATCAGCAGCTAATGGTTTACATTTGTCAGGTGATGCTCCTTCTTCTACTATCGCTTTTGCAAACCCTGGGCACCCAGGATAACCGCAACCACCACAGTTTAAACCAGGTAGTAATTTTTCTACTGTTTGAACTCTTAAGTCTTCTTCAACATGAAAATACTTTTCTGCAAACCCAATCATTACTCCAAAAACCAAACCAATAACAGCTAGGATAATCGCAGGTAAAACGAAAACGTTAAAAGCACTTGCTAATAACATTTTAAATCACCCCCGCAAACCTTGCAAAGATCATTGCCATTAAACCAGCAGTAATCAATGCAATTGGAATATCTTTCATAACACCTTCCATACGATTAAGTTTTTCTCTAATTGTAGAGAAGATATAAATAACAAGTAAGAAGCCTACAGCTGATGAAAAGCTATAAACAAACATTTCTAAAAATGTATAATTACCTTCTGCTACTAGTGTTGCCATACCTAATACAGCACAATTAGTAGTGATTAAAGGTAAGTAAATACCTAAAGCTTTATATAAAGCAGGACTAAATTTCTTTAAGAACATTTCAATTACTTGAACTAAAGATGCAATTACTAAAATGAACACAATTGTCTTCATATAAATCATCTCTAATTGTACTAAAACATATTTATATAAAACCCAAGCTAGAATAGATGAAACAGTAATAACAAATACTACAGCTACACCCATACCAACAGCTGATTTTTTTGATTTAGATACACCTAAGAAAGGACAAATACCCAAAAACTTACTTAAAATTACGTTTTGAATAATAATAGCTGAAAAAGCTAAACTTAAAACACTACCCATAATTAAGCCTCCTTCGCACCTTTCTTACTAGCTGCTTCTTTTTTAACCTTAGCTTTATTTTTAATTAAAGCTACAACACCAAAAACAATACCCAAAACGATAAATCCACCAGCTGGAGTTGTAAAGAAGTTTGTAAAGAAATCAAATTTACTTACACCAGTCTCCAAATCTTTACCCAAAACAAATCCTAAATTACCCCAAATTGTAATTCCACCAGTTCCTAAAAACTCTCTTACAATTGATACAATTGCGATTGCTAAAGTATATCCTAATGCCATACCAATACCATCTAATAGTGAATCTAAAACAGAATTTTTAGAAGCAAATGCTTCTGCTCTTCCTAAAATAATACAGTTAACAGTTATTAAAGGAATAAAAATACCTAGCGATTGATGTAAGGCAGGCAAGAATGCACCCATACTCATATCAACAATCGTTACAAATGCTGCTATAACAACGATATAAACAGGTATTCTAATTTCATTTGGAACAATTTTACGAATTGCTGAAATAATGATGTTAGACATAACCAATACAAATAATACCGCAAGTCCCATCCCTAAAGCATTTTCTAAACTTGTAGTAATAGCTAAGGCAGGACACATTCCCAATACCGAAACAAATAATGGATTTTCTTTAATAAATCCTTTTGTTAAAATGTGAAGTTTACTATTTTCTTTTTTCATTATGATAACACCTCACTTATATATTGTTTTGCAAGTTTTGCTGCTCTTAAAATTGCATTAGATGTTACAGAAGCACCACTTACAACGCTGATACTATCTATATCAGCTTGACCAGCAATAATTTCTGATGGGAAATGAGTAGCTAAATCAGTTGATACACCAACTTGATCATATGATTCACCACTATCATTGATTGTAACAGCAGTGATACTACCTCCTTCAATTGTGTATATAGAAGTAATTCTACCTGCAAATCCATTTGTATAGATTTCAAGTGTAGTAACATCTCCTTCTACACTAGCACTCTTGATATATTCTGTAACTTTTCTTTTGCTAATAACTGTTTCAATTTCTTCTTTTTTAGCTAAATAATCTTCATTGCTAATTGTTAGAAGTTTGTAGTTACTATCAACAGTAATATTTAATATTTCATCACCATAAGAAACTTCATACTTAAACCCTAGCTCTGGTAAAGCAGTCATATTTTGCGCTCTTGATTCAACTTTGAAAACTTTCTCAACTGGTTTTACAGGTTGAATTTCTAACACATCTACCATATATCTAGCCACTAACTTAGCAACATCTAAAATAGCATTAGATGTTACAGTAGCACCGGAAACAACTGCTATATCATCTAAAGTTTCTTGCTTTTCTAAGATTTCTGCTGCAAGTTCTGCTGCCACGTCATTAGAAACAGGATAACTTTCTGCTTTATCATTAATATCTACTGCAGTAATACCTTTACCACTTTCTATGGTATAAGTTGATTTTACTTTTCCTTCAAAACCTGTGCCATATGCTTCTACCGTATAAACATTACCAGCTTTTACTGAACTTGCAATATAAGTCTTTAACTGTTTAGTTGCAATCAAAGCTTCAATATCTTGATGTTTATCATCATAACCAGCTTCAGTAACTGAAACAACTTTATAATTACCATCAACTAAAACATTTAATGCATCATCTCCATATGATAAAACATATTTATATCTTAAATCAGGTAATGCAGTTAAATCTTGTTCACAGCTTTCAAATTTGAAAGTTTTTGTTTCTACTGCTGCTAAACCTAACTGATCCTTATACTGATTATAATGCTCTACAGCTAAAGTTACACCAGCATCAACTGCTTTAGATGTTACAGTTGAACCAGCAATGTAGTTTTCTTTACTTCCAACTTCAAAAACAAAGTCTTCTGTACTTCTACCAGCTACATTGAAATCATGAGTTGTTGCTTTAGATCCAAATCCTGGAGTCTCTCCTGAAACATCGAAAACGACTAACTTACCAATTACCCCAGTACCATAGATACTTAAGAAATAAACAACATCGCCACCATAACCTTTTGATTTTACTTCATAAACTACTTCGTTATATTGGCCTTCTTCTTGACCAATTAAATAAATATTTTCAATACTAGCATTAGCACCAGCTAATGGATATCTTTCAAGTAATCCTTCAGTTTCAAAACTAGTAAATGTGAAACTAGCTTCTAACTTTTCTCTTACTTCTCTTTCTTTACGTTCTTTAATAATTGGATAAGTCCAAGCATTT
>Ga0255345_1007611_pt1 | contig 10070 bp, 9 predicted proteins | sample wastewater_treat_6_FD_192415 | JGI IMG/M metagenome (GOLD analysis project Ga0255345, IMG submission 192415) | Wastewater microbial communities from Lulu Island WWTP, Vancouver, Canada - plant20 | ecosystem: Engineered > WWTP > Wastewater > Unclassified | place: Canada: Vancouver, British... | reverse complement strand
GGATGCCTTGGAGGCAGTGGATGTAGATATAGATAAAATCAAGGAAATATCAGCAGAAGACCTTGGCGGCAAGATTGAAGATATAGCTTCCCATCCCCTTGCAAGGCCTAATGCCGAAGGCATCCTCCCTCTTGATGAAGGAATCAACCCCGCCTGGCAGAGCGCAATGGCTCAGCTAAAGCAGCTGCTCTTCCCTAAAGCCAAATCCATTAACGAAAGCAAGTGGGCTGAGGCTCTCGCCTCTTTTGAGCCCTACATTGCCTGGTTGGGAGAGAAGAAAGGCGCCGAGGTGGAGGTGCTTGGTTTGGAAGAGGTGGAAAAGATACTCTCTCAAGATAAAAAATCTGACTTGCTTGCACTTGTAGAGAAAGATAAGGCTCTTGAGGCAGAGGCCTTGTCCATTGAAACCGTGGATAAAGTACTTCACCTCTATAAGAATTTCTTTTCGTTCCTGAACAATTATGTGGTTTTCCAGGACTTTTATTCATCAGAAAATCCGGCTATGTTCCAAGCCGGCCGGCTGTATATAGACCAGCGCAGATGCGACCTTTGTATAAAGGTATCCGACATGGGCAAACAGGGCGATATGGCAGGTCTTTCCGGCATGTATATATTATATTGTGCGTGCACAAGCAAAACCACCGGCAAAAGCTTCAATATTGCTGCAGTGCTCACCAACGGTGATATAGACGGATTGCGCGTGGGCAAGAATGCAATATTCTATGACAGGGCGGGAGAGGTATATGATGCGACCGTGATTAAAATAATAGACAATCCGGTGAGCCTGCGTCAGGCATGGTGGGCCCCCTACCGCAAATTCGGCAAGTGGATGAGCGAGCGCTTCACGAAAAAGATGAGCGAAAAGAATGAGAAGAGTTTTGCCGTTCTTACCGATGCGGCAGAAAAGGCGCCGGTTGCAGAAGCCCCCGCCGCACCGGCATCTTCTTTCGATATTGCAAAATTTGCAGGTATCTTCGCCGCCTTGGGCATGGCATTCAGTTTATTGCTCCAAACACTCGTGCAAATAATAGAGGGCGCTGCAAAGCTCAGTGCGTTGCAGCTCTTGGTTGCGATTGTTGCCATTCTGCTGGTAATAAGCCTGCCTTCGGTAATTCTTACCTGGTTCAAATTGCGCAAGCGCGACCTTGGCCCCATACTAAACGCCAACGGCTGGGCGGTGAATGCCACTTCTTATGTGAATGTAAAATTCGGCGCCACCCTTACAAAACTTGTAAAATATCCTTCTCTCGCTTCTATTGACCCTGAGGTTGCCAAAAAGCTGTCGAAACGCAAGACTTTATGGACAATAATTTTAGTGCTGCTGCTTGCAGGAGGGGTTTTCGGAACTTATAAACTTATACAAAAGAAGCGTGCCGCCAAGGCGGCTGAGCAAAGCGCAGTCGAGGCTCCTGCTCCGGTCGTAAACGCGGCGGATACAGATGCAACGGCGCCGGAACTTTCTCCGGAAGAAAATTAGCAATTAAGTAAAAAATTTACTATCTTTGAGAAATATCTGTTAAAAACAAACAAAATGATAGTTGTTTTAAACAAAAAGTTATAATGAAAAAGTTGTTTCTAACTATTGTCCTCTCAGCTGCAGCAGCTGCAAGCGCATTTTCTCAAGTTAAAGGTTTAAGTATAGGCGTAGGTTATCAATCCTATACCCAGCACGAAGAAGTCACTTTACTCGGCGCCACCGTTAATACAGACTATTCCTTTGGCGGATTTTATGCAGGAGCAAATTATACTGTTCTTACATTGGGTCCGGGCATTGCCATCAGCCCCGGCCTGCATTTCTCTTATGCATCCTATACCAATAAAAATAATACTGATATTCAAAGGAAAGAAAGCTGGATGGGCATACCCGTGAATTTCAGCTATAAATTCAATCTTGTTCCCAAAACACTTGCTGTATCGCCCTATTTAGGCCCCACTTTCAGCATAGGTCTCAGTAAGAAGTCAACTGCCGACAAATGGAGCAATACCGCAGATTTGTATTCCGATGACTTCCATTACGGCAGGTTCAACTTGGCGCTCGGAGGCGGCATCGCCCTTGATATAGTGGACATGATTCGTGTTAGCTTCGGTTATAATCAGTATCTGCTCAACGCTTATACCGGCGATAACGATGTGAAATACAAGCGCAATAATGCCATTCATTTTGGAGTAGCCTATATTTTTTAGGACTTGCATAAAGCAAGCAAAATGATAGACTTAAGAAGATCATGAAAAGAGTATTTGCCGTTTGTGCCGCAGCGCTGTTATCCGCATTTTCTGCACAGGCGCAAATAGAATTCAGTACTGGCTATGTCTATGCCATTACCAATAATTCTTCGGTAGCTGAAGACGGCTATAAAACATCGGAATTCTCCTCTTTTCACGGCTTCTATTTGTGCACATTGGGGTCCGTCAAACTCCCTTATGGTCTTAGTTTCAAGCATGCCGTATCTTATTCCTGTCTTATAGGGCACGAAACCAATTTTTTAAACATCTGCAAAGACCCCCGCTATACGGTTGTCAATGATACGGGTGATGTCGTTACGTACGAGCATTACCTGCGTGTCCCTCTTTACTTTGCATTCGATTTCCAACTTGTTGATAATCTGCTTGGCTATGGTTATTTCGGACCGGCGCTGAGCTATTGCCTGTCTTCCAAGTCCTATGCAACATGGCCTAACATACAAGGCACCAACCATTGGAATGTGGACCATTTTGCAAAAGACACCAATTACAACGGCTACAAGCGCTTTGATGTAATGCTGCTCTCAGGCGTGGGATTTGAAGTGCTGAGGCGCGTCAAGCTGGATTTCGGGGGAGCTTATGGTTTGTTGGACCGTTCCGAATCTTCAGGAAACCTGCACTACTTCACCTGGCATATAGGTTTATCTATTATGATTTGATTTTTCTTCATGAGCGAAAAACTTCCACTGAAATAATATCAGGTAGAAAGTTCCCACCGTGACGCAGGAATCTGCAAAATTAAACACGGGACTGAAGAAAATCACTTTTTCCCCTGAACGTATTATGGGAAAATAAAACATGTCCACCACCTTGCCGAACATAAACGGCGCATAGTCCCAGATAAGCCCGTAAAACAAACTGTCGATTATGTTGCCGAAAGCGCCTGCAGTTATTAGCGTAAGCCCTACCAAGACGCCTGTCGGCGTATTCTGCTTCTTATTCAGGGAACTTATCCACCATACGAGTACGGCACAGAGGCAGATGCGGAACAAGCTCAGAAAAAACTTGCCGACAGCTCCCCCGAACTTCATGCCGAAGGCCATGCCCTCGTTTTCTATAAAGCAGAGGCGAAACCATTGTCCTATCACGTAAATTTGTTCCCCAAGCTGCATATTGGTCTTGACCAGAACTTTTATGAGCTGGTCGATGACCACAAGCAGTACTGCTAAAATAATCAGCTTGGCGCCTCTGGAGATTTTCATGGAAGCGCTAATTCTTGCCTTGTTTAGCCATCATCTCCTTGGCCTCTACCGTAAGGGTTGCGTGGGGTACAAGGCGGAGACGCTCCTTGGGAATAAGCTGCCCTGTAACACGGCATACGCCATAAGTCTTGTTCTCGATGCGCACAAGAGCCGCTTCGAGATTCTTGATGAACTTGTATTGACGCTGAGCAAGCTGACCGGCTTCTTCTTTGGTAAGTTGATTTGCACCATCATCCTCTACCGTCTTGAAAGATGGCGAGGTATCTCCGATGTCGTTATTTCCGCCATGCCTTACTATTTGGCTTAGAGTGTTGTACTCATTTCTGGCTTTTCCGAGCATATCCTCGATAATGAGGCGGAATTCTTCAAGCTCCTCATCGGAATAACGGGTTTTCTTTATGTCTTCTGCCATAATCTATAGGTTTTATTGTTTTGTTACTTTTATGTGGATTGTACCTTCGTTCCACTCTGCCTCATAGCCTTCCTTTACAGGAGAAAGGGCTAAGGAAAGCGCGAGTGTCTGAGAGGCTATATAGTCGCTGTATCCTTCCAGCGAGGATTTTATTTCTTCATAAGCATCCTCTTCGGCATAAATGCCGATTGCAACCTTGTCCGTTACATCGAGACCGGACTCCTTGCGTATATTCTGGATGCGGTTGATAAGTTCGCGGGCAGTGCCTTCTTTGCGGAGCTCATCTGTAACTTCTATATCCAAAGCGATGGTAAGCTGACCATCAGTGGCAACGAGCCATCCCGGCATATCTTCAGATGTGATTTCATAATCTTCGGGAAGAAGTTCTATAGTTCCGCCGGAAAGCTGCAAACTGTATTCCCCTGCCGTCTCAATATCGCTTATAGTACGCTGATCCATCTTGGCAAAGGCCCCTGCAATCTCCTTCATCAGAGGACCGTGTTTTTTACCGAGAGTGCGGAAGTTAGGCTTGATTTTCTTTGTTATTATACCGGTAGTGTCGAAGAGGAACTCCGCCTCTTTAACATTCACTTCACTGAGTACAAGTTCCTTAACCTCCTCGAATTGCGCCTTGATTTTTTCGCTGAGCACAGGAACAACTATTTTGCTGAGGGGCTGACGCACCCTTATGCTTACCTTGCGGCGAAGCGCCAGCACCAATGAGGTTGCCTTTTGCGCCAAGGCCATGCGCTCCTCGAGTTCAGAGTCAATCAGCTTTTCATCTGCCTTGGGCATAAGTTCATAATGAACGCTTCCTGCGGAGGGCATGAGGTCGAGCCAAAGTTCATCGGCATAGAAAGGAGCGATGGGAGCGGATAAAAGGGCAACTGTTTTCAACGCCTCGTACAGGGTTTCGTATGCCGCCTTTTTATCTTGAGTGAGACCGCCGCCCCAGAAGCGCTTGCGGTTAAGGCGTACATACCAATTGCTGAGATGGTCGCAAACAAAGTCCTGTATAAGACGGCCTGCGGTTGTCAAATCATAATCCTCATATGCGGCGCTCACATTCTTTATGAGGCTGTTCTGGAGAGAAATTATCCATCTGTCGATTTCGGGTCGCTCCGAAACGGGGACAACGCTTTGCGAGGGCTTAAAGCCGTCTACATTTGCATAAAGGGCAAAGAAAGAGTAGGTATTGTAGAGGGTGCCGAAGAATTTGCGGTAAACTTCATCCACGCCTGCTTTGTCGAAACGAAGATTATCCCAAGGCTGGGCGTTGGTAAGCATATACCAGCGGAGCGCATCGGAGCCGAATTTATCAATTACCGAAAACGGCTCCACTGCATTGCCTAAGCGCTTGCTCATTTTGTTGCCGTCTTTATCCAATACCAAACCGTTGGAAATTACGCACTTGAATGCCGGAGTGCCGCTTACCATCGTATGGATGGCATGGAGGGTGTAGAACCAGCCGCGAGTTTGGTCCACGCCTTCAGCAATAAAATCAGCTGTAGCGCTGAAATCGGGAGTGTTCAAGCCGCTCAGGCCCGTTTGGGCGTAAGGCATGGCGCCGGAGTCGAACCATACATCTATAAGGTCGAGTTCGCGGGTCATCTTGCGGCCGCTGTCGGACACTAAGAAGATGCTATCAACATAAGGCCTGTGAAGGTCTATCTTATTATAATTGGCAAGACTCATGTCATCCGGGTCGAAGCCTTTGTCCTTTAGGGGATTGGAAGTCATGATGCCGGCATCTACGGCCTTTTCTATTTCGCAGTAAAGTTCTTTTACAGTGCCAATGCACTTTTCTTCTTTGCCGTCATCTGTGCGCCAGATAGGAAGAGGGGTGCCCCAGAAGCGGCTGCGACTGAGATTCCAGTCCTGAACATTCTCCAGCCACTGTCCGAAACGGCCGGTGCCGGTGCTTTCGGGTTTCCAGCTTATCTGTTTGTTAAGCTCCACCATCTCATCTTTAACGGCAGTCGTCTTGATGAACCAGGCATCCAAGGGATAATAAAGGATGGGCTTGTCGGTGCGCCAGCTGTGAGGATAATTATGCACATGCTTTTGAATCTTCAATGCTTTGCCTTGCATTTTAAGCATTACGCATAAGTCTATATCTACCGTGGGGGCATCTTCGGGCAAGGAATCATCAAAGGCGTTCTTTACATAACGGCCTGCAAATTCCTCGTAGGAAGAGTCCATATTGCTCTTCACGAACTCAGGGGACAAGTCTTCTATCCTGTAGAAACGGCCTTTGCGGTCGACGAGAGCCTGACGCACTCCATCTTTATCGAGCACCATCATGCCTGCAATGCCGTTGGCTTCGCTCACGCGCTTGTCATCCGCTCCAAAAGTGGCGGCTATATGCACTATGCCCGTACCTTCCTCGGTACTTACGAAATCGCCGGGAATCACCTTGAAGGCATCGCCTTCCTGCACGCTCTTGAACCAAGGGATAAGCTGCTTGTAACGCAGACCCAAGAGTTCGGAGCCCTTTACTGTGCCGGGGAGAAGTTCATGCTCGGTTTTGCCGAACCAGGTATCCACAAGAGCCTCTGCAAGCAGATATACGGCGGGAACTCCGCTATAGGGATTGACGGCTTTTACGCGCACATAATCTATCTTTGGGCCCACACAAAGAGCCATATTGCTAGGAAGTGTCCAAGGGGTGGTGGTCCAAGCTATAAAATAGAGCGGACCATCGGCAAAAAGATGGGCGCGGTCGCTGTCGGGCAGCATTTCGAACTGAACGGTGCAGGTAGTGTCGGTGACATCTTTGTAGCAGCCGGGCTGGTTGAGTTCGTGGGTGCTGAGCCCTGTGCCGTCGGACGGGCTGAAAGGCTGTATGCTGTAGCCCTTGTAGAGAAGACCCTTGTCATAGATGTCTTTAAGGAGATACCAAAGGGTTTCGATATAGCGGTTGTCGTAGGTTATATAAGGGTCTTTCAAATCCACCCAATAACCTATTTTCTCTGTCAAATCCTCCCACTCTTCGGTGTATTTCATCACCTCCTCGCGGCAGGCATCATTATAATCCTCTATACTTATCTTGGTACCTATATCTTCTTTATTGATGCCGAGTTTTTTCTCCACCCCTATTTCTACCGGCAGACCGTGGGTGTCCCAACCGGCGCGGCGGCGCACCTTATACCCCGACATGCTTTTATAGCGGCAGACGGCGTCTTTGATGCTACGGGCCATCACATGATGGATGCCCGGTTTGCCGTTGGCGCTGGGGGGACCTTCAAAGAATATGAATTCAGGCGCTCCCTCACGGAGTTCCATGCTCTTTTCGAAGGCATGCTCCTTTTTCCATCTCTCAAGAACCCTTTTTCCGGTTTTCACCAGTTCAAGTCCTTTATATTCTTTGAAACTCATAATTTTTTCTCTAATTTTGTGCTCACAGTTTAATTCGCAAAGATAAGAAATTCTGCGTTTTTTATCAAACAAATGGGCATATTGGACATTATACTTTTGATTTGTTTTATTCCGGCTTTAGTGCATGGAATCCGAAAGGGCTTGATAGAACAAATAGTAAGCATAGTATCCATATTCGCCGGAGCTTGGTTGGCGTTTAAATTCACCGCTCCTCTCAGTACCTGGCTTACCCAATTCATAAATCTTGAGGCGAAAATCCTGCATGTAATCTGCTTTGCCTTAGTGGTGGTGCTGGTGGTGCTTGTTCTGTTTTTAATAGGACGCATACTCACCGGAACGCTTAAATTGGTTTCGTTAGGCTGGATTAACTCTCTGCTTGGAATCTTGTTCGCACTTCTGAAAACCGCCCTCGTAATAGGGCTCATAATTTTCGTATTCGACAGCCTCAACAGCAAATGGGTCATTATAAACCCCGAAATCCTTAAAGACTCAGTGGTGTACACAGCTCTTCGCGATGCATCTCTGAAGGTATTCCCGTATCTTAAAAGCCTGCTCACAAATGTCAAGTAGGCTGATACTTATAGAAACTTCCACCGCCTTGTGTTCCTGCGCCCTTGCAGAAAATGGGAAAATTGTGGCGGAGCGCAAATCGGATGCACCCCGCGCACACGCCTCGCTCACCGCTCCTTTTATAAAGGAAATGTTGGAGGAATGCGCTTGGAAGGCTTCGGAATGCGACGCTGTATGCGTAGGCATGGGCCCGGGCTCATACACCGGCCTTAGGGTTGGGGCCTCAACCGCCAAAGGGCTGTGCTTTGGAGCAGATTTGCCCTTACTTGCTGTAGGCACTTTGGAAACCCTTTTTTGGCAAGGCTTTTCCGCCGGACAAACTGCCGGCTGCACTGCTGTAATACCCGTGATTGATGCCCGCAGAATGGAGGTTTACTGCTGTGTGTATTCTCCTGAGGGAAAGCAGCTTACAGAAGTTTCAGCGGTAGTGCTGAATGCAGAAAGTTTTGCTGAGGAATTTGCAAAAGGAAAAGTGCTTGTGATAGGGGATGCGGCCGAAAAAAGCAAGAAGATACTCCCTTCCGGAGGCACTTTCGTGCAAACCTGGCCCGAAGCAAAAGCAATGCTCCGGCCCGCGATGCGCGAACTGGAGCATAAAAATTTCAGGAATCCTGCATATTTCGAACCTTTCTATCTGAAAGAATTCATTGCAACCGTATCTAAAAAACGGTTTTTTTAGAGCAGCTTTTTGAGTTCCTTTTCCAGCGCTTTCTCTCCTTTAATATAGCTTATGCCTATTCCCTCGCCCAGCAGGATGCTGCTCGGCAAATCGCTGACGCCATAAAGGCCGAGAGCGGAGGAATATGGGCCGTTGCCGTCACACACATTTATCCAAGGCAATTGTTGCAAATTCACCACAGAGGCCCATAAGGGCTTGTCGGCGCTTACGCCCACGGCATAAATTTCGAGGCCTCGCCTATGCCAGCGCTCATAAAGAGGCTTCAGCACATCTAAGTTGAACATCTTTTGCTCAGCAGAAGAGGGGTCCCAAAAATGAAGCAATATCACTTTGGCATCAATGCCGGAAAGAGATACCGGATTGCCGTCCATTCCCGGAAGATTCAATTCGGGGTAATCCTGCTCCCCTGCCTGGTCTATGCGGTTTTTAAGTTGAAACTGATTTTCGCGGCGCACTGTTTCCGCCTCCAATGCTTTTACATAAGGCGACTCAGGATAAACGGTTTTAAGAGAATCGACGGCGCTGCGGAAAAGGATGGCATCTGTATATTGGTTGAAAATAGGAGTATATTCGTTAAGTTGTTCGTACAGCACAGGGACAGTAGCCAATGAATACGGATGAGCGAGAACGAATCGGGTGGCCTTACGATAGTGCTCGATAAAGAGCTTGGCCATTTCGGCGTTGCGCCCTCCCTGAGCATCCAGAGCAGCCATTTGAGAGGCAAAAGTCGTAAAAGATGTTTCGCTTTGCTGCAGCAGCTTGCTGTCTTCCGAGCCCTCCACTATGTAAAATCCGAGCGTATCGGCCTGCAGCTTAACCCTGTCGCCGGCGCTTAAAAGCAAGGAGGCGATTTTAGTTTCGCCAAAGAAAAGATAAATGAATTCGGGCTTGCCTTTTTCCACCTTCAAACTATATGAGAAAGCGGAATTGGCATTGGTTTTAATCGTATCCAATACCTTCCAAGAATTTACTTCCAAAAGGCGCACTTCCACCTCGCGCGAAGGAGCGTCTTCGAGAGTGCCGCTGATATGAGCTTTAGGGGTGCAGGCTGCCAGCAGAAGGCCGAAAGCAAGCAGGAAACTAAAGTTTCTCATATTCTGCAAATATGGCTTCGGCTATTTCCGCCTTTTGTTCGTCTGTGAGAACGCTGCGCTTCTTTCTGAAGTCCAAGTCGCCCTCCGTTTGGAGAGGAACTAAATGTATGTGAGTATGAGGCACTTCCATTCCAAGCACAGCAACACCTACTCTTTTGCAGGGGACGGCTTTCTTTATGGCTGTCGCCACTTTGCGGGCAAAGGCCCAAAGGCCTTCGTAAGTTTTGCTATCGAGATTGAAAATATAGTCCTCCTCTACCTTTCGGGGAATTACCAAGGTATGACCGGGAGCAAGGGGGTTTATGTCCAAAAAAGCATAAAAATCTTCGTTTTCGGCAACCTTATAGGAAGGAATTTCGCCGGCGGCAATGCGGGTAAAGATAGTGGCCATATTTAAAAGGATATTTCTAAGATTTCGAATTTCAGAAGCCCCGCAGGCACCTGCGCTTCTACAATATCGCCTTTGCTATGGCCCATGAGGGCCCTGCCGATGG
>Ga0255345_1007597_pt1 | contig 10081 bp, 5 predicted proteins | sample wastewater_treat_6_FD_192415 | JGI IMG/M metagenome (GOLD analysis project Ga0255345, IMG submission 192415) | Wastewater microbial communities from Lulu Island WWTP, Vancouver, Canada - plant20 | ecosystem: Engineered > WWTP > Wastewater > Unclassified | place: Canada: Vancouver, British... | reverse complement strand
AGCCTTCCCGCACGTATTCGGTGACCGCCTCGTAGAGGTGCTGCTGGTTGCGGTGCTGCTCTCCCCATGAGACCGGGCCAAGCTGCGTGCGCCTCGGTTTGAACAGGGGCTTTCCATCGGCATCGATAGCGCGGCGCTTCTCGGTGCGGATGACATGCGGCTGGACCCGCTCGCGGGTGACGCTGCCGACGTCCGGGAACTCCTGGGCGTCGATCAGGGAAACCAGCCGATGAAAGGCGTCGGTCTTACCCTGGTGCGGGGTGGCCGAAAGCATCAGGAAATATGGCGCAGCCTCGGCCAGGCCCTGGCCCAGCTTGAATCGGGCTACTTGATCGGTGCTGCCACCGAGACGGTGTGCTTCGTCCACGATGACCAGGTCCCAGCCGGCGGAGATCAGGTCCTCGAACCGCTCCCGGTTGTGCTCGCTCACCTGGGCCGCGCTCCAGCCGCGCCGCTTGTCCAGAGGCTTGACCGAGTCCATCGGCACGACCACCTGCGAAAACATCTGCCAGGCATTGGCGGGCAGAACCTCCAAGTCGGAATTGCCCTTTTCGCCGTTTCCCGGGCCCGTCACCGGGGCGATCCGTTTCAGGGTCTTGATGTCCTCGGGGAGCACGAGCTGGAAGGTCTCACCGAAGTGGAAACGCATCTCGCTGACCCACTGGCTCACTAGCCCCTTCGGGGCGATGACGAGCGTCCGTTTGACCAACCCGCGAAGCTTCAGCTCACGCAGAATGAGTCCGGCCTCGATGGTCTTGCCCAGGCCGACCTCGTCCGCCAGGAGATAGCGCACCCGGTCGTTGCTAATGGCGCGGGACAGGGCCCGTATCTGGTGCGGAAGCGGGATGACGGAGGACTCTATGGGTGCCAGTAGAACATCCTGGGTCAGGGCGTCGGCTACCCGCGCGGCGGCAGCGATGTAAGCGATGTTGTCGGGCGAACCGGTGCCCGCGCTCTCCATGGACTTGAGCCTGGAAGCCGGGATGCGGACCACGGAGTCGCGCCCGGGCAGCCATACTCGGCAGGTCGTCTCACCCCAGAGTGTCTGGGCTTCGATGACCTGACAGAGCTGCCCGTGGTCCGGGCTGTAATACCACTCACCTTGTATGAAGCTGCCCATCATTTCCGTTTCTTGGCTCCAAACTTATTCCTGTGCTTTTTCCACGTGGCATCTACATCGATCCCGTCGGTTATGGCGGACTGAAGCCGATCCAATGCCGTCTTGCTGTAACCCTTGAAGGTCGTGGACTTCCTTCGCAGAACCTTGAAGCAGTCCTGATCGTCCTGAATCTTCAGCTCAAGTATCAAAGCGCTGGTCTTCGGTCCGGTTATGCCGAGCTTCTTGGCGAGGTCATCCCTGCCAAGGTTGTACTTGTCCCAGATGTTGACCTCCTGCTTGATCAAGGTCCCAGTGACCGGCTCACCGTTCTTGGCAACGCGAACCGCAATGTCGGCGTCCTTCTTGATACGGAGAAAGATCGGAATGCCATCGCCTCGGGTTTCAAGTTTGAGCTGAGCGACCTCCGGAAGAATGACGCTCCAATCATCTCCTCGCCGCCTTCTGTTGATGGCCTTTCTCAGTTCGCCTTCGGTCACTCGCTCTGCGTCATCGCGGGTCGCCGTGGCCAGGGCCAGAATCGGCCGCAATCTGGCCGCTGCCTGAATCCCTTTACGGCTTCCCGCTTGCAGGAGTTCGTCAACCTGGCTCAGCTCGCTGTCAATCAGCACCTTCAGGTCTTTGGGTGGCCGCGTCGAGACCGGCAGCACGCGTTCAGGGATGCAGTCCGCAAGCCTCTCCTTGAAGACCCGGCTGAGCAGATCGTCAAACAGCGTGACCGCTGCTTGGGCTTGAAGGTAAAGAAGGTCCTCTGAGACGTCCTGGTAATAATGAACGGCGGTGTCCCGGTGGGCATCCAAGATGGACAAGGTGGCACGCTCATCAACCGAGATCACCTTGATTTCGTTCTGGGCCACCTCCAAGCACTTGTCGAAGCCGAAGGAGTACTTCTCTCCTTTTGCGTGAACGGTCCCGGTCCTGTCTTTGATAATCGCCTTCAGTAGCATCTCGAAGGCGTGATGCAGAAGAATCAGGACGCTCTCGGAACGCCCCTGGTCATGGGGTCTGTTGAACAGCTCGATGCCAAGCACCAAGGAGTTGATGGCACGTTTCTTGAGTTCAGCCACGTCCCTCTTGGCTTTTGGCATAGCTCACTCCTCCCCTGAGCGGGTGAGCGCCTGGTCGTACCACATGAGGAGCTTCGGATCTTCCTGGAGGACGTTCTCGGGAACCTTGCGGGCCACGGTTATGATCGTGGCGTAATCGCGCTCCTGCCATGCCGTTTTGAACCCGGCGCGCACTGCCTCCAGGCGAAACACCTTCAAGCGCTTCTGGCTGGAAGTCCGGTATTCCTCGAACTCCTTGAGCAAAGCCTTCTCGCGTTTCTTCTCCATGTCACCGGCTTTGTTCGGGTCGGGTACATACCAGCGGTCCTTCCCCTTGGTCCGGAGTTCCGGGGCATCTTTAGGAAGATTGCGCAGCTCTTTGAAATTGGTAGAGAGATAGCTGTGAATCTGGCTCGGTACTTCGCCCTTGCCGTCGTAACATATGAAGGTGTCATCCAAGATCTGTGAGAGTTCCAGTGGCTTTTCGTGTTTTTGCCAACCGCCGATTTCCTTGAGGAATTGCGGGTGGAGCTCCTGGAAGGTCTGGGGCTTTTTGACGAGTTGCTGTTTAAGCCACTGGATGGCCGACGACTCGTCGGTGACGAAAAGCTGGAGCTGCAGAACCTCTCGGACGGTCATTCGCTTCTTGTCGTACTCGGTCACCTGCTCGGGGAGGAAGTACATCCCATCCCGCTCGGAGAACCGCTGGACAATCCCGGCGTAGAACTCCGCAGCGGACAGCGGAATCGTCACGCCACGCTGCACGTGAAAGGCCACCATGCGGTCAAATAGCAGGTAATTTTGGCGCTCGGCAATGATTTCAGCCAGACCGTCCCTGGAAACGAAAACCGGGAGTTGCTTCAGATGAGTGCGAACGAAGTCCCATACTCCATCCTCCGTTCCCGCTTGGAGTTTGAAGCGATCTTCAAGACCGCCATTTGGCTTGTAAGCAGAAATGACCAGGTCCTGCTTTACCGCACCCGCCGCCGTCACCTGATTGAAGCTGCCCTGTTCACGATCCAGTGTTCGGACATCGGCGACAACAAAACCAGCATCGCCGATGGCCTCCTGAATCGCCGTCCACACCAGGTTTTTCGAATTGTGGAAAACCACCGTCATCCAACGCCCCGGTTTCAACACGCGGTAGTATTCGGTAAAAGCTCTTCGCATCAAATCGGAATAAACCGAAAGCGTCTTCTGCTTCAGTTCATCCCACAACACTTCGTTCTCCAAACGTGAAAACAGGTTGTGCCAGGCCTCGATCAGCAGGTTGAGATCACCGTACTTGACCGCGTCACCAAAGGGCGGGTCGGTATAAATGTAATCAACGCTCTTGTCCGGGATGGACGACCACAATGACGATGAGGTGGAAATGGCGACCTGTTGGCTCGCTGGAAGTTGATGCGCGGAAAGCATTTTTTGGAGACGTTTGCATTTGCCATCGAGAATATACCACGGAGATATTTCTGATGCAGCAACGGGAATATAGTACATACCTGTTATAAATTGATTCGTCATCGAATAACCGGTTGGACGATATCTATTGACAAGGGACATCGTCCAATACGATGACTCCACCATGAATTTCAGAAACCCCCTTACCCTCACAGCAGGCCATTCTGCCGCAATTCGCCACATCGTGGAAAGCGCATGGAGCGCTCGCGGAAGATAAAACTGGTGATAGTGGGTAATGCCACGCTCCGCCAGGTGATTGCTATCCCTCATCTTTCCGATGGGCAGTTTCGCAGTCGGGAACCAATCCTTGGGCTGTTCATTCGCCAGGCGGCTAATCAAAGCAAAGTCATGTTCATCCGGTTTCTTGCGGTATTTGGTTTTATCGCCGGGAAGTGTGTATTCAATTTCCACCGGCACATAGGTAACCTTGCGCACGGTTTCGCCGATGGCTTTGTCGAAGTAGCTCGTGAATTTATGCTCGCAGCTTCGGGTTGTGAGAGCGGCGCGGCAGTGCGGGCATACGAATTCACCGGCGAACTTACCTGTTTTGGGATCGTAGGCCTGGTCCATAAACACCACATCGTTGGCGCAGTTCGGACAGGTGAAAACCTCGGACCAGACCACATAGTTGATACGGCCTTTGCACTTTCCGTCGGTGTGCAGGGTTTCGTACATCCAACCGAGTTCCGCATCGATCTTCTTAAAGAAACTATCGGCAGCTTTCTTGAACTCACGGGCCGAAACATCCAGATTGAGGTTGTAGGCGATGAAATTGGCAACAGGTGAAAGATCAATGAGGATTGGTCGCCGTGCTCCCCATTTGGGCGGTTGCAGACCGTTCTTTTTCCATTCCGCTTCGAGATTCGACTTGTACATTGGCTCTGGTTGGCCGCAAAGCTGCGCCGCAACGCCTGTCATGCCGGAACCTGAGAAGCCGTCAAGGACGATATCGCCCGGCTCTGTATAGTGCAGGATGCACGGCATGGTGGCCAGATGGGGGATCTTGGAATGGTACGAATGTGCTGTATAAATGGGATGCGTTTTCCCTGCACCCGTGTCGCTTGCAAATGGCTCTCGACGATAATCATCGGTTGCCGGATCGTACGGTCCTCCGTAATGCTTGATGAAGTCGGCAATCCACGGATTCGGACAGGCGGTGTAATAGGGCGGGTCGGAGAGCGCCAGGATGTCTTCGTCCTCGCCGATGGGAAATCCCTCAATCTTGCGGAACTCGGGATCTCGCAACCGCTCGCGTAACTTTTCGAGGAAGTAGGCCCGTCGGGCGTCGTCGTTTTCGAAGGTCATTCCCAAGCATTCGACCGGTTGCGGTTTCGAGTTGCGAGTTTCGAGTTGCGAGTGGAAAAGATCGTTAGGCGCCATCAGCGTTTTCCTCCGGTACTTTCGCGGCTCTTGAGGTAGCGGATGAATCCGCCGAGCAAACGACTTGTGTCACCAGCAAGATCGTATAGTTGTTGGAACTGCTCCTGCTTCAGGTATCCAGCGTCAAGCGCGACATAAAGCTGCGCCTGGACTTCTGCGGCTGACCCCTTAGCTATGTAGAGAAACTGGGTCAGCTCACGGTTGCCTCCTCGGTCAAAGCCTTCTGCAATGTTGGACATGACCGACACCGCCGCTCGCCGAATCTGGTCGCGCAAGCCAAAATCCCGGGCGAAAGTACCATCGCCGGTTACGGCATAGACCGCCTTCGAAAGCCCACGGGCTTTCTGCCACGCTTCAATGTCTTCGAATTTCTCAATCTTGGCCATTTTCAACTCGCAACTCGTCACACATCACTCCAACACGATTCTTACCTTGCCGGGCTCCTTGCCCTTGGTCAGTCCGTCCAGGTATTCCTCGAAGCGTTTCCGCATCTCCGCCGGGGTGGCCGGGGAGCCGCCCGAGAGCAGGGCGTCGCGCAGGTCCGCGATCTTGACGGAAACCTTGGTGAGCCCGGAGAGCACCTCCTGCAAGGCGTGGATGAAGTCCTGGTCGAGATCGTCCGGCAGGGCCCGCTTCTTGATGAAGCCGTCCACCAGCTTGCGAGGCTCGGGCTTGAGCAGGCTCAAGTTCCCCTTGGTGGTCGGGTCTTCGAGGTTGGAGATCAACGCCGCGGTCCATTCTGCCAGCATCTTGTCCAGTTGTTCATCGAGCTGCTGGAGCACTGCGGCGGCGTTGATCAGGACTGAGGACTGAGTGCTGAGGACTGAGTCGGACTCATCCCTCAGTCCTCGTTGCTCAGTCCTGCTTTCGGCTGCAGGCCGGAAGCCGCAGTGCGGGCAGACCGGCGATGCTTCCAGTTCCTGCTCGGTGAGCGCGAAGCAGCTCTTCAGGCCAGCCAAGCGGTTCTGGAAGTCCGATAGGTGCTGGCGCGGCATCAGGTCGATGGTGGAGAGCTTCTGCAGGTCCTTGAGCCGCTCGTCGCCCATGAGTTGGGCCTTGCGCTTGTCCTCGTTGACACCGAGACGCGCTTTGGCGTGCATGGAAAGGTAGGCCAGCAGGTAGGCCTTCTTGAGGTCTCCGAGCTTGCGCTGGGTCTGCTGGCGGAAGGTGGCGGCGCTCCGTTTGGCCGGGTCCCCGATCTGGGCGAGCACCTCGTCCCGCGCAGCTTTCATCTTGTCGATCCACTCGTGACCGGTGGGCAGGAGCGCCTCGGCGGTGGAGAGGTACGATGCCGTGGACCCGAGGTCCGCCACCAGTTCCTCGAGCGACTTGATTTCGGCAAGGGATTCGAGCCCGCTCCGATGAGCGGTCACTTCCGAGGCGTCATAGCGGAAGTTTTTGAGCTTGCCGGTCGAATTGAACGCTTGAAGGCTTTCGAGGAAGCCTTTCAAGCGTTCCAGTGCTGAGTGATGAGTGCTGAGGACTGAGTCGTCGAAAAGCCGTTGTCCCCAGAAATGAAGACCGTCTTTCAAAGCTTGCTGCGTTCGGACAATCTCCTCGACATACTTGCTAACTTTGGCTTGCAGCTCCTGAACCGGCTCGTCCTTGCCCTGGGTGACCAGTTGCGCCATGCCCGGCGTGAGTCCGAGCAGTTCGAAAAGCGCCTTGAGCGCCGGGAGGTTCCAGTCCTTGGGCCGCTCGATGTGCTTGAACTGGGCCAGCTCGTCGATGCCGGTCCCGGCCAGTTGCGCCAGACCCGTGGCATCGAACTTCTTGCCCGGGATGGAGAGGACCACTTCGCCGGCATAGACCAGCGCGGCCAGCACCACCACGGCCCATTCGGGTTCGAGGCGGAGCGATTGCGGCGCGAGGTATTCCACGCCGAGAACGTCTTGGATCAGCTCGGAGCGGTTGACCACTTGTCCGTGGCCCTTCTTCTTGGCGACGCCGAGGATGTGTTTGGCGTACTTGGACCGGTAGGGATCGAGCCGCTCACCGTCGAGAAGTTCCAGCGCATCCAGCACCGCGGTGGCCTGCTTGGTGCGGTTCTGTCCGGCGGTGGCGCGCAGGGCATCCTGCGCGGCCTGGGCCCGGTTCGCTCCGGTGATGAGCACCGAGAAGAACGGGTATTCGGGAGCCTGGTCCTGGAACTTTGTCCCGAGACAGATGCCCGCGGTGGTGTTCACCAGGTCGCGGAAGTTGATGCGCTCGTGGGAACCGATGCCGGAAAGCTCACGGATGGACTTGCCCTTGGCCCATTCAGTCAGGGACTTGGCGCGCCCCTGGTAGGTGACCTCGAAGGCCGTGGTCATGTTCTTCTGGAGCCACTGCACGAGGTCGCGCAGGAAGTTCGATGCCTTGGATTCGTAGGTGGACTTGGCGTGGCCCGAAGCGGTGGATGCAAGGTCCAGGGCTGCGGCGTAGCTTCGAAGCGCGGTGCGGAATTCCTCGTCCGTGTTCGTCAGGCGCAGGAACAGTTCCTCGGGTTTCTTCTCGTCCTTGAAATGCGGCGCGTCAAAGGGCTGGATGAAATAGAGGTAGAAGTCCCGCGGCGGCACCGCTGTGGAGCGTTCGTTGGGCGCACCGAAGAAAAGGTATCCCAGTCGCGCGGCCTTGCGCTCCAGCCATTCGAGCTCGTGCTGCCAGATCTTGTAGCCGGTGACGTAGGTCTGGTCCGTGCACTCCATGACCCGCCGAAGCGCTTCGTAGTAGTAGCGGTCGAGTTGCGAGGAATCGAGGCTCTCTGCCCGCTTCTCGATCAGCGCGTCGAAATCGTCGGTCTTCTTGAGGTCCAGGTAATACTGGCGGTTGTCCGGATTGGAGGAAATGAACTGCCCGCTGACCGTCTTGTGAATTTCCCGCAGGACGGTCTCCACCTGGGAGAGCAGGTCATCGGCCGGGTCGCCGCCCAGTTCCTCGATGCCCGGCTGGAAGAGGCACAACCCGTCGCGCAGTTCCTCCGCCGTCGCGCCCAGGGTGGCGTAGATGTCGCCCGTCGTGAGCCGGTGGACGGACAGAGCGTGGATGAGCTGGGTCGCCATGGGCTTGTATGCCGGGCGGGTGAAGGCCTGCTGGATGCGCGACTCGAGCACCATGCTGCAATCGATGACTGCCTTGATGTCCGGAACGGCGCGGAAGGACGGGTTCTCGCGCAGGGTCGTCCAGTAGCCGTCATAGGCGATGACTCCGGGCCGGTCGTCGGGCACGCTCTGATTGAGGAGCTTCTTCATGGCCAGGGACAGGGTCTTGAGCACCTCACGCTTTTCCACCGCGGTGACCCGCTCGAAGGTGTCGATGTAGTCCGGATGCACGGGGAAGAGGCGCACGAACTCGTCCATGCGCTCGTTCATGCGGCCATAGAACTTGGCGAAGGGTGTCAGGTACTCCCGGATTTTCACTTGTTGGTCGGCGGTCTTCTTGAGCAGACGCTCGGCCACCACGAACTTGACATCCTTGCGGGCGATGAGGATTTGCTCGAAGCGGTCCTTCACCCGGCGGATGCTGTCGGCCACGAAGGAGAAACGTGGGCTGTCAAAAATGGCTTCCTGGACACCGGCGATGAAGCGGAACCGCAGGTCCTTGCAGACCTCGCCGATCTCGCGCAGGAAGTTGAGATCGAGAATGAGTTCCTGATCCTTGCGAGTGCGTAGGTAGTCGAGTAGTTCGTCCACCACCAGGAGCAGACCATGATCGGGATGCTCCTGGTGGAAGGCGGTCATCATCTCTTCGAAGGAGCGTTTGTTATTGAACACCTTGTCCGCGGGCGGGAAGGAATAAGATACGCCCATTGCGGCCAGGTGCTCCTCCAGTTCGGCCACGAGGATGTCGCGCAGGGACATGGTGGTCGCGCCAATCTCGGTCCGGACTACCTTGAACCGCCCGCTGATCTTGCCCGCGGCGCTGGCCACGTTCCTGTCGTTCAGATGCGTTGCGAGATCGCTGTTTTCAGCCAGGGCGGAGATCACGGACATGAGGTGCGACTTACCGGTGCCGTAGTTGCCGACGACCAGCAGCCCCTTGTTGTCCATTGGCTGGTCGAACTGAAGCTGGGGAACAACCAAGCTGACCAACTTCTCGGCCATCTCCGAGGAGATCACGTAGGTCTGGACAAGCTGCCGGGCAGCGGCGGCCTCGTCGGCGTCCCGTAGCTGGACCACGGACTCGATAGGCTCGAACTGAATCAGGTCTCCGTATTTCATGTTTTTGTCTCCGTGTCATGCGTTGAGTATCGAACGTCTTTCGTACCTTTCAGATACCGTATGAACCCCCCGAGAAAGCGTACAACCTTATCGCATGATTCATATAGGCTGTTGGAAGAGGATTCGTCGATGTATCTCTGATCCAAGGCAACATAGAATTGCGCTTTGATCTCACTATCCGAGCCTTTTGCAATGGAAAGGAACCTGCTGAATTCAGCGTCGCTCTGCCGATCAAACCCCTCGGCGATATTGGACATTACGGAGATTACAGCTCGCCTTCTTTGATCCCACAAAGCGAAATCCTTTGCCCATTGACCAGATGCGGAAATATGGTAAATGGTCCTTGTCAATTCCCTGGCTTCCTGCCAGGCTTGAATATCTTCGAATCGTTCAATCTTCGCCACAAATTTCACCTGACGTTTTACGTTCGACTTTTGACGCACAGACATATAAAAAATCTCGTAAGAGATATCGTTTGTATTCGGGGTGGTCCGGCGTCGCATAGACCATGTACTCTCCGTCGATTGAGCCGCTCCAGGCTGCGACCACCGTCTTGTTCCGCGAGAGTCCCTGCAGGAGCCGCAATGGATCCTGCTTAAGCGAGACATCGAAGAGCACCTCAAGATTGTCCAGAAGAACCACATCGGCTGCGGAGGCACCCACGATCTCCGCAAGGAGGCGGGGCAACTGTAACGCCCGCTGGCGGGAGGTTAAGTCGAGCATGCCCCGGGAAAGTTCGAGATTGACATTCACCAGCGCCGCCGCCGTACGCTTATGAACCTCCTGGAGCGCTACGGTCTTGCCTGAACCGGCCGGAGCAACCAACATAACAAGTCGGTGGTACAGTTCGGCAGCCTGGCCGATTCTCTCTATGACCCAATCGG
>Ga0255345_1007596_pt1 | contig 10081 bp, 10 predicted proteins | sample wastewater_treat_6_FD_192415 | JGI IMG/M metagenome (GOLD analysis project Ga0255345, IMG submission 192415) | Wastewater microbial communities from Lulu Island WWTP, Vancouver, Canada - plant20 | ecosystem: Engineered > WWTP > Wastewater > Unclassified | place: Canada: Vancouver, British... | reverse complement strand
AATATTGAAGATGTAACACATACTACTGCAGGTTTTTGGGGAAATATTTTTGATATTGGAAATTTAGATGTTGATACTGCGGGACATGAGATAGATTTTAGGTTAAAAATGGTACCTAAACCAAGAGAACTGCAGGATATTATTAATGATTTAGTTGAAATGAAAAAGAAAGGAAAAATATAATGGGAAATACTATTCTAGACAAAGTATTGGGATTTGATTTTGGACAAATGGGAAGTCTTGTTATACTTCTGAAAATCCCATTGATTATTATACTTGCAGTATGCATGTTTTATTCTTTTATGCTTATTCTTAAAATTAGAATATTGCATGATACTATTGATTTAGAAGAAAGTGATAAAGCAAAAGTACTTGTATATGCTAATCTTGTTGTTTCTCTTGTGATAGGGGTATTGGGGATAATAATAATTGTGTTAGGATAATATATGCCTATTAGTGCATCAAAATATATAAAAAATTCAGAATCAAAGAAGTCATACATATCAATGTTTAATTATAAAAGCTTGCCTCGTGGAGGGAATGGTTCTGTTTTTGATGTATATGGTTTTTTTTCTGCATCTAGTGATATAGATATACCAGGGGATCAGATATTAAAATTTGCATGGGATGGGCTAGTAGACGGTTTTGAATATTCTAAAACTGTGTCTATAAACGAATCTCTTAAATCAGGACTTAGTGAAGCTGCAAATAGGGTAAAGCAGCTGATTATGAATGATAAAAATATAGGGGAACATGGAGTTAATGTTAATTTTACTGTTTTTGTGTCTACTGATGAAGGTATGTATATTGGTGTCTTTGGAGATAGTGATATCTATATATACAAACAGGGGAAACTGGTAGATATATCAGAAATGCTTAAGAGCAAAGGTGCAAAAACAGCAGCTGTTGCTATGGATAAAGAGGACTTGGTATTTGCATCATCTCAAGGGTATTTGAAAGACAACCTCCTTAAGCTTATTTCTTCTAAAAGTAGGAATGAGATTAAATCTGTATTAGAAGATTTGGGAAGAGAAATAGGAGAGGATATGGGTATTGTTATTTTTTCAAAAGAAAGAGTTGAAGAAAAATCTAAGAAGGAAGAGAGTGCACAGAAAGAAAAAGTTATTAAACCAAAGAGAAGATTACAACCCAATTTAAAACAAGAACCCTTGGACACCGACTATATACCAACTTCTAGGGCAAGCAAAAAGGTATTTAAACCTACGGTACATGAGCAAGACTTAAAAGAGGTCTTTTCAAAAGTATCAAAAAAACTTGAACCTGCAAAGAATGCAGTAATTAAGGCATCTTCTGCATCTTTTCAGGTTATAAAGGATACTTCTAGGAAGGTCGCTAATGGTGTTAAGAATATTGGCTTAAGTGCAAAGAGTAAGATATCAAACAAGTTGGGAAAGGAAAGGTGGTTTAAAAAGATATCTGCCAAGGTTTCTCAGAGTAGTTTACATAAAAAAAGAACATCAGAGTTTAAGGAATTTAAAATAGATGGATACAAGGAAAAGAATCTAAGATCTAAAAGGGTTAAGCAGTTACTTCTAATACTCCTTGGGGTTTGTTTGATAGTTGGTGGTATAAAGTTTACTGTAGATCAAAAAGAAGCAAGGGAGAGAAGTAAAATAGCAAATGATGCATTTACCAAAGTTGAAAAACTTTTAAATGATGCTCAGTCAAAGCTTGGTACAAATAGGGAAAGTGCAGAAGTCTCTATATTTCAAGCTTCAGAAGAGTTAAAGAATGTTCCTGTAGAGTTGGAAGAGGATGAAAGTAAAAAATTAAATGAGTTACAGGCACAGGTTTTGGGTGTTCAAGATTCTTTGTACAAAAGGGTCAGGTTATCTGAATCTGATGATACTATTAAAAAATTCTATAACACTTCCACTCCTAATCCTGATTCTAATCCTCAAGATATTGCAATATTTAGAAATCCAGGTGGAGCTGTAGAATCTCTCATTATTGCGGATTTAGGAACAAAGTCTGTACTGAGAATATCTTTGTATGATGATAAGAGAGAGAGTATTCCCGATGATAATAAAGTTGTTAGTAAACCATTTAAGGTTTATGCAAGACCAGATAGCATATTTGTTCTTGATTTAACTAATGGAGTTCTTAAGTCGGAGTATAAGGATGGGTCATTCCAGCCGTTTGTTAAACTAAGCGGATTGAGTATTGAGAGTATAAAAGGGGAGGATATAGTTGAATTTGCAATGTTAACACTAAATGTGAATGCATACATTTTAGATAGGGGGCAGAAAGCTCTTCTTCGTTCAATTAACTATGAAGGGGGATATTCATTAGTTTCTCCATATTTAGAGAAAGAAGAATATGTAAAAGCAAATGATGTATTTGCCGATGATATGAGTATATATATTACTGCAGAAGGGGAAAATGGATTTTATAGATATGTAAATAGTGGAGGAAGAATGGTTGAATCACCTGTTAAGTTAACAGGGTTGGACTCTCCAATTAAAAATGCACTTTGTGGGCATACAAGAGATAGTCTTGATCAAAGTTTGTTTCTCTTTGATAGTGGTCAAAAGAGGCTTTTAATGTTTGAAAAGCCTATGGAATCAGGGGAGAAAAGACATCCTAATGAGATGCTGCTGCTCAGGCAGTATGTATATGATAATGAAAAGGCATGGAATAAAGTAGTAGATATTGTTGCTGATTTCGATGAGAACAACGCGTACATTCTTGATGATACAACAATATGGAAAGTGAAGCTGTAATGGTATAATTGAAGATGAATATTGTAAATAAAAAAGCACTTCATAATTATCAGATATTAGAAAGATTTGAGGCAGGAGTCGTATTAACAGGTGCAGAGGTTAAATCTTTAAGGGGCGGGAGGTGTAATTTAAAGGATTCGTATGTAAAGGTTTTAAATGGACAGCTTTGGCTTATTAATGCTGATATAGCACAATACAAATATGATGGTTCTGCGGATTATGACTCTACAAGGTCTAGGAAGTTATTGATAAAAAAGAAGGAATTGATATACTTACAGAGTAAAATGAAACAGGGGAACCTTACTTTAGTTCCTTTAAGGATATATTTAAAAGGAAATATATTTAAGGTTGAAGTAGGGTTAGCAAAAGGAAAGAAAGTACATGAGAAGAGGCAAGAAGAGAAGAAAAAAGATATGGAGAGAGAGTTGCTACTTGAAAAAAGAAAATATATGGTGTAATATTATAGGATATGACAGAGAAACCTAATATTGAACAAATTGATTTAATAGAAAAAGGAGAGCAACCTACTGGGCTTACTCCTGAGATAGCTAAACCAGAAGATGTTAATTCTGAAGTGGTGTCTACATCTCCAATTGTTAAGATAGAACCTAGAGATTTTAATATGTCTGAAGGGAATAAGAGAAATGATTCTATCCAGCAGGAAGATCCCCCGAAGGGCATTGAGACATCAGGGGGTAAGTGGAATAGGGTAATCCAAGAAAAAGAGTCAGGTGCAGAATTGCCTCTTTAATATCCTCTCTCGATTATAACTTTCATATATGATATTCTTGTATATATACAGTTTAAACTGTCCATTTTGTTATGAAAGAATATATTTTAACTCAAGTAGGGCCTATACCCGAAGAAGATATTACAGTAGGAGACCAAGTTGAATATCCCAATGATACATATGGGGAGGTAAATAAAACTAGTGTTGATATCCCATGGGGCTGGATAATTTCAGCTGTTGTTATATTAGCAATTGCTATATATTCATTCTTAAGAATTAAAGATAGATTAAAAAGAAAAGATAGAAATGAAAAAGCAAAGAATTGGGTTCTTTTTGAAGTAAGAGTACCAAGGGGAAATGAAACAGAGATAGGGGTGGCTGAAAAAATGTTTTCTAATCTTATTGGAATAGGGGGAAAAGGAAAAGGACTTGCAGAAAAGTTTACAGTAAACAATAGTATTAGTTTTGAAGTTGTGGGGACACCTGGACTTATAAATTTCTATGTGTACTGTCCTAAGAAGTTTGCAGAGCATGTAGAAAAACAAATTCTTGGGTCATATCAAGATGCTGATGTTAGAAAGGTTGAAGAGTACAACATATTTGAGAAAGGAAGTGAAGTTGCATATACAAAACTACAGTTGGCAGAGGAAAGTTACTGTCCTATTAAAGTTGCTTCTGATTTTACTGGAGATCCTATGGCTAATATACTTAGTGCTTTAAGCAAGATGTCTAAAGGAGAGGGTGCTATAGTTCAGATAGTAATATCTCCGTCAGATAATAAATGGCAAAAGAATGGAGAGGGGTTTGTTAAAAAGATTCAAAATAATAACTCTGATCCAGAAAAGAAGAAAATAAATGTAAGTGAAGAGAAGTTACAGGCAATACAAAAGAAGATTAGTAAAAACGGTTTTATTACAGATATTAGGATTGTTACTTCTGCTCCTGACAAAGAACTTGCCAAGATGCATTTAGATAATATCGTTGGTGCATTTGATCAGTATAGCAATCCAGGGATTAATAAATTTAAGAAGGTTGAGATAAAGGGGAAGAAGAAAGAGGAAGAGTTTATGTATGATGTAATATATAGAAGACCTCCACTTGAATCTAGTAGTATTTTAAATGTTGAAGAACTTGCTGCTATATATCATTTTCCTAACAAAGATGTAACTATTCCTAATATTAATTGGCTTCTTGCGAGAGAGCTTCCTGCTAGCAATGAAATAAGTTCAGATATTCATTCTAAGGATACAATATGGGTAGGTAATAATGTGTTCAGAGGTAAGGTTAAAGCTATATGCTTTCAAAGAGATGATAGAAGAAGACATGCATATATACTGGGGCAAACAGGTACGGGTAAGTCATGGCTGATGGTAAGAATGATTATTCAGGATATATATAATGGCGATGGGGTATGTTTTATTGATCCCCATGGAGAAACAGCAGAGATGATTCTTGAAAGAATTCCTCCAGAGAGAGCAGATGATGTTATATATTTTAATGCTGGTGATTTTGAAAGACCTTTTGGTTTAAACATCTTAGAATTTTATAATGAGCAGCATAAACACCAGATTGTAAACAGTTTTATAGATCTCCTTATACGTCTCTTTGACCCTCATAATCAGGGGTATGTTGGCCCTATGATGCAACAGGCAGTGAGAAACTCTATGCTTACTGCAATGAGTGTACAGGGCTCTACACTGATAGAGGTTGTTAGAATGCTTCAAGATGAGAAATGGGTATATGAAAAGTGGCTTCCTCTTGTTAAAGATGAGCTTGTAAGAAGGTATTGGACAGACCAGGTTGCTAAGACTGATGCAAAGACAAAATCAGAGAGTCTTGGTTACTTTATTAGTAAGTTTGATAAATTTACTACTAACTTAGCTATTAGAAATATAATAGGGCAGTCTAAATCTTCTTTTGATTTTAGAGAGGTTATGGATACAGGCAAGATTTTAATTGTAAACCTTTCTAAAGGTGCTCTTGGTGAGGAGAATATGTCTTTTCTAGGTCTTTTGCTTGTTCAAAAGCTTTTGGCAGCTGCTTTAAGCAGGGAAGATGTTCCAGAGGGTGAGAGAAAAGATTTCTTCTTTTATGCTGATGAGTTTCAGAACTTTGCAACGCAGGAATTTGCTTCAATATTATCTGAGGCTAGGAAGTATAGATTAAATCTTACTCTTGCACATCAGTATATTGGACAGCTCCCAGAGGATATTAAAAATGCAGTATTTGGGAATGTAGGTTCTCTCTTTATTACAAGATGCAGTAATGAGGATGCTCAGTTTTTAGAACCTCAATTTGAAACATATGTTAAGGCTACGGATATAATAAATCAGGGGCTTGCACACTACTATGTAAAAATGTTAACAAATAATTCATATCCTAGTCCATTTTCTCTTGATGCAAGATATGGTCCTAAATATGTAAATGAAACAGGTTTTGATTTAAAAGTTAATCCTGAGGTTAAAGATATTATTACTAAAATGTCTAGATTAAAGTATGGGAGGGATATAAACTTGGTTAATATGGAGATAAATAGAAGAGCAGATTTAGATAGAGTAGAGGATGAGTCTACACAAAATAATCCATCAGGCTTTCCTCCTATTGATTTTTAGTAGTGCATAATTTACTTCTTTTTGGTAAAATCATTCTGTTTTAGGGAGTATAGCTCAGTCGGTAGAGCGCGGTTCTTATAAAGCCGTGGTCGATGGTTCGATTCCATCTGCTCCCACCATCTAAATTTGTTTACAAGTTTTATGGATAAGCAGAGGGTTTTAATGGTAATTTTTGTTGTTTGGGTTATTCTTTTAAATATTATCTTTATCTTTTTTTGGAAAGCAACGAATTTGGCAGATTTTGTTATACTTGAGAGAATTTCTCCTCTTGTATGTAAGATGGAGGAATATAAATATAAAATTCCCTATTCTAAACTTAGTAAGAGCAATATTTCAGAATCAGAGTGGTCTGTTTATCAGAAAGTAGGAAATGAATTAATAAAAGAGAATCCTTGTCCTAAATATGAAGATTATGTCTGGTTTAATTTGATTGAGGAGAGCCTTAGTTCTACCTTTGATGAATTTATTGAAAAGTAAGTAGAAAGTTTAGCATTTTTAAATGAATACTGATTATTACAACTCTTTGAGTAATTTCTCTGCCTCTGGCCTATTATCTGTAACAAGTCCTAAGTACTTCTCTGTGGTAGATATTCTTTTATGACCTACTAATTTTGATACAGTAACAAGACTTACACCCTTTGCTAAATGATGTGCTATAAATGTATTTCTAAGATCGTTTACCTTAGCATTTTTAATACTTGCTTTCTCAAATGCTTTATCTATAGCTGTTCTTATATTCCTTACAAGCAGGGGCCTTCCATTCTTTGTTACATACAAAGTGTCATCTTCTGTTTCAGGCCTTATTTCTAAGTATGCATCAATTGCCTTTTTAGCAGATTTATTTAATGGAACCTTTCTTGCAGGATGACTACCTGATGCCTTTATGTAAAGAAAATCTACACCCTCTTTTGATCTCCTTATATCATCAATTGTTAGAGTTGCTAGCTCTCCGATTCTTATACCTGTTTGAAGAAGTACTTCTACAATCGAATAAAGTCTAATATCTCCTCTGCTTACATCTCGCAGTGCCCTATACTCCATCTCAGAGAGTACTCTAGGAGGTTTTGTTTCAAACTTAGGATGTGCAAGTTTCTCTGCAATGTTATCAGTAACTACAGAACGCTCAAGTAAAAATCTATAAAAAGTTCTTGTACTATTTATTTTTCTAGAAATACTCTTTGGAGTATAGTTATTGTCCTGTAAGTGTTTCTTATATGCTTCTAAATCTACAATTGTAGTATCCTGTAACCTATTTATACCTCGTGATGAGAAAAAGTTTAATAGTTGTTCAATATCTTTTGCATAAGCAATGATTGTTGACTCAGACCTTCCTTTATTACGAAGCTCGTTAATAAACTCTTCTTGATATTTAGAAAATTGAGGATTTAATACCTTTTCCAATTTATTAAAGATTTTAATTTAAAACATTGTAGTATATAACTATGAGATTATAACACTAGTTGAAAGAGAATAGCAATAATAAAAACTATTATGCTATTTTGCTTATAATTTCGTATTCTGATAATATTTTGTTATGGAAAAAACTATTAGTGTAAGAAGAATAGATAGGGAGAGGGAAAGCAGAAACGGTACAGGATTTTCAAAAATATCAGAGCATTGGCTGTTTAAAGTAAGCAGTATTGTCATATTTGCTCTCGTTCTTTATTTTGTTTTAAATTCTGTAAGAATTACCGTTCAGAAAGTAGATATTCTTAAAAGGGCTGAAAGAGAGGTTCAGGAGTTAAGACTTGAGAATCTTCATCTTTCTGTTGGAATTGAAGAGATGTCAAGTGATAAATATTTGGAAAAAGAGGCAAGAGACAGGCTTAATTTTGGAGGAAAAGATGAGGTGGTATTTGTTATTCCTGATAGTACATTAGAGATGGCAATGGAGGAAGTAGAAAAGATAATAGCTTCTTCGCAAGAGTCTATTTATGAAAGTGGAAGTAATTTTGAAGAATGGCTATCTTTTGTTTTAGAGGGAGTTTGAAGTAATGTTGCTTTTAGAGTATAATCTCACTTAGATTAATATCGCGGGGTAGAGCAGTGGCAGCTCGTCAGGCTCATAACCTGAAGGACGTTGGTTCGAATCCAACCCCCGCAACCATTTTTATTCTTTTCTGCAAGCGATATACGGCCAGTATCTTCCTTCTTCATTTGTATCAAGACCATACCCTTGAACCCATAAATTGGGGATTGTAAATCCTAAATAGTCAATTGGTACTTTTATTTCCCTTCTCTCTGGTTTTGATAGGAGAGAACATACTTTTAATGATTTAGGTTTTCTTGCCTGAAGAATATTTATTAGTGTAGCAATAGAGTATCCTGTATCTACAATATCTTCTACAATTATTACATTTTTATCCTTTATTGGTATTTTTGTATCAAGTGTAATTTTAGGTTCTTTGTTTGAGGTTGTATTTCCGTTATAGCTTGATACTCCCATGTAATCAATATACAGGTTTGGATGATTAATTTGCTGTGAAAGGTCTGTTAAAAATGGTACAGCTCCCTTAAGAACCCCTATTAGCAGTAACGGAGTTTTATTATCTAATTCATAGTCTTTAGAGATTTCTTGTGCAAGTCCTAAGACCCTTTCTTCAATTTCTTCTTGGGTAAACAGTATCTCAAAAACTGGATCTTGTTGTTCTGTCTTTTCTGTCATTGCTTCTTACATTTATGTTAACCAGATATTATACATATCTTCTGGTATGAAATAAATATTTGTGATATTATTGCTCCGTTGTATTAATATTTTAATAACTTAAATATATGCCATTAACAGATCAGCCAGTAAAAGGAATGTATATTAAAGAAGATGGAAGATTCTTTTTTCTTGAAGATAGGAAGCTTAAAACACAAGGAAGACAGGGAGGACTTGTAATTATGAAGCTCAAAGCACTAGATAATGGGCAGATAATTAACAAAACTGTAAAGTCTGGTACAAAGGTTGAGTATATTAATCCTGAAACAAAAGAAGCTCAGTATTTGTATAAAGATGATTCTTTTGCATACTTTATGGATACCTCAACATATGAGACTGTAAATATCTCAAAAGATGTAATAGGGTCATATGTAAACTTTCTAAAGGAGGGTGATTCTATTCTTATGCTTACATATGAGGGTAAAATACTAAGCATTAAAGAAAATCCTTCTGTTGTATTGGAGGTTACTGTAGCACAGGATGCTGTTAAGGGAAATACTGCGAATAATGCGACTAAACTCGTTACAGTGGAAACTGGCTATCAACTTAAGGTTCCTCTTTTTATCAAGAAGGGAGATAAAATAAAGATTAATACTGAAACAGGAGAGTATAGTGGGAAAGCAAATTAAGAGAAATTAAGGATAATTTCTGATATAATTGCTAATGACTTTGGTGGGATAGCTCAGTTGGCTAGAGCATGGGATTCATAAACCCAAGGTCGGTGGTTCGATCCCACCTCCCACTACCATTTCATTTGAAAATATATAAATATGGAAGAAAACAAAAAAGAAAACAAACAGCCTAATGTAAAGATTATTAGAGTTACTCCTAAGAAGAGGATGTCGCCTGTTATGAGTTTTGTAATGTTTCTAATAATGTCTTTCCTTTTAACAATAGGGATTAATGCCATTCTAGGATCTACAAGTAAAGGTCAGGAGGTTCCTATTAGTGAGGTTATATCTTACATTTCTGAAGGAGAGTATAAAGATATTGTTTTAAGAGATGATATGGTTATAGTTACTCAAAGTGTAAAGTCTGATGGAAAGGATGTTTTAGTGAGGAAGTATGCTTTGATTCCTGTTGGTACTGATTTTTATGGAATGTTAAGTGATGCTGGAGTAGATATTAAGGCATTAAAAAATGATTATTATCAGCCTCAGCTTGGGATTTCAATAGGGGATATTATCTCCTTTATACTTTTAGCTGCAGGACTTGTTTTAGCATATATGCTTATCAAAAATATGCAGAAGTCTGGTGGACAGATTATGGATTTTGGACAAAGCAGAGCAAG
>Ga0255345_1007581_pt1 | contig 10102 bp, 11 predicted proteins | sample wastewater_treat_6_FD_192415 | JGI IMG/M metagenome (GOLD analysis project Ga0255345, IMG submission 192415) | Wastewater microbial communities from Lulu Island WWTP, Vancouver, Canada - plant20 | ecosystem: Engineered > WWTP > Wastewater > Unclassified | place: Canada: Vancouver, British... | reverse complement strand
GACAGCTTTTAAGACACTCAAATATAAATACAACGCTTATTTACTCTCACGCTCTGGAGCGGGCTAGTAATAACAGCGAAGCCAGAATAGCCAAAGCTATTTTTGGATAAGCTGGAGCTGTAAAGCATAGCCCCCGCCAGAGTGGAAAGAGGACACTCTGAGGGACTGTTAGGGGAGTCTTAATTTTCACAGGAAACGAAAAAATCAAATTTTTGAGAACGAATTTACAGAAAAGGGGCTGAGACCATGAAAACAATAGCAATAGCAAACAGAAAAGGGGGAGTAGGCAAGTCTACCACAGCCGCCGCTCTAGTAAGTGGGCTTACCCTTAAAGGCTATAAAGTGATAGCTGTAGACCTAGACGCTCAGAGGAACCTCACTAGCACAATGAGAGCTAAAGCGGACAGTAAAACGGCTCTAGGAGTGCTTACAGGGGATATTACAGCCAAAGAAGCTATTAGACAGACTGAGAGCGGGGACATTATCCCAGCTAGTAAGGCTCTTTCTGGAGCCGATGCAACTATAACCGATACGGGCAAAGAATACAGGCTAAAAGAAGCTCTGGAGCCTATAGAGGGAGTGTATGACTACTGTATTATTGACTGTCCCCCAGCTCTGGGAATACTCACAGTAAACGCTCTTACAGCGGCTAATTATGTGATAATACCAGCTCAAGCCGATATTTACAGCCTAGAGGGAGTAGAGGACTTACAAGAGACAATACAGCCAGTAAGAAAGTATTGTAACCCACAGCTTGAGATAGAGGGCATATTATTAACCAGATACAGCCCCCGCTCCATACTCTCAAGAGATGTAACAACCCTAGCGGAACAGCTAGCGGAAAAGCTGGGGACTTTCTTATATAAGGCTACTATAAGAGAAGCTGTAGCCGTGAAAGAAGCCCAAATAAGCCAGCAAAGCCTATTTACTTACGCTCCTAAAGCGAAAGTAACAGAGGACTACAAAGCCTTTATAGACGAATTTTTAGAAAGGACGGGGACACTATGAAAGAGTTTATTGTATCAGACTACAGAGCCATAGTAGACAGGCTCAGAGAGGAAAACGGACGGGAACCCGAAAGCATGGAAATAGCCCTAGCCTGTTATGAGCTGGGAGCTAAGAGAGCCACAGAGGACGCTACAGAGACTAAATAAGAAAGAGAGGACTTTAGACAATGGCAAGTAAGAAAAAGAGCTTTTTAGGAACAGCTCCAGCAAGAGAGGACAGTAACCCCGCTATGGCTTTTATCAGTGAGGAAAGTATAGAAGCTGTAGACGGAAAGGGAGAGGACACAGCCACAGCTCTAAAGGCTCCTACTGGAGAGAAGCCGCCGAAAGGCTATAAAGTAAATCCGCTCTATGTGGAGACTAAGAGCAAGAGACTACAGCTAGTAGTACAGCCTAGCCTATATGAGAGGATAAAGGCGGCTAGTGATGCGGCGGGACTGTCTGTAAATGAGTTTTGCCACAGAGTATTAGACAAGGCTACAGAGGGAGAAAGTGAGGGCTAAGGAATGGCTACAAGAGATATTAAAGAGCTTTTACAGATTAGACAGGAACAGCTCAGCAATTTTTACCATGAGCCAGAGCATTTTTACAATGTAGGAGAGGACTAGAAAAGCCCTTACTCCTACAGGCTCCTACATGGGGCTAAAATGTGGTTATTGTCTCATAATTACTATTAGCGGACAATAAAACTATGAAGCCACAGACAGACTTTTTACAGCCTTTAGACAAGTAAAAGCCTGTTATCATACACAAGCTATTACACAATAGCGCATACACAAATACTACAGAGGAAAGGGGCTAGCATAATATGAAGCCACAGGAACAGAAAGACCGCTTTATAGTTATGCGGGCTGAGGGAAAGAGCTACAGCGCAATAGCTAAAGAGCTGGGAATAAGTAAGAGTACCTGTACAGACTGGGAGAAGAAGCTACAGGGACAAATAGCGGAACGGAAAGCCGAACAGCTAGAACAGCTCTACAGCTCCTACTTTATGACACGGGAAGCCCGTATAAAGAAGCTGGGGGACACTCTGGGGACAATAGACGGGGCTTTAGCCAGTGCAGACTTTAGCCAGATGCCCCCAGACAAGCTATTAGATTACAAATTAAAGTACACTCAAGCCCTTAAAGAGGAATACATAGCTACAGGACGCTCTAAGAGCCTACCAGAGGAAATAAGCCCAGCCGCTCTTATGGATATGCTAAAAGACCTGTTAGAGCGCGTGAGGGCTGGAGAAGTGGACACAGTACAGGCTAACAGGGAAAGCATGATTATAAGCAATCTCTTAAAGGCTTACGAACAGACGGAACTACAGGCAAAGATAGACGCTTTAGAAGCTATAGTAGGGGGGCGGGCATAATGGCAAAGAGTATAAAAGCCTTACTCAATAAGAAAGGCTGGACAGGTAAAGAAGTAGGCAAAGCCCTACTAATGAGCTTAAAGCATGATATAGAGAACAAGGGGAACCCGAATAAAAAGCCCCTGTTTTCTCAAGAGGACTTTAATAGAATGGTGGACAGTCTGGACACAGACTACCAGTACACACAATTTAAAGTGCTGGAGAGTATCTACAGCGCAATAGTAGACAGCTTTAATTACAATGAAGCTATGGCACAGCAATTTTACAACGGCTACTATAGATACTTTCTTTCTATCAGAGAAGCCCAGAGAGCAGAGGACTTTTTTACTACTACTGAAAAATTCCCGCTCATTCTTACACAGGCTCAGTATGACCGCCTAGCCGCTGAGAGAGAAGCCTATAAGAGAGGATTTACTGAGAGCTACTATAGCCTGTTTTTTCACACAGTAGCGGCATTTATGGACGCTGTAGAGAATGACAGAGCGGACTCTGTACCAGAGGACATTTTAGCCGCTATTATGGCTACTAAGAGTCAGAAAGTAACCAATAAGAGAATATTAGCTAACTGGGCTGAGGATATGGGAGAGGGCTACTACAGCCTACCAGACGGACGAAGAAGCGATAATATGACCGCTGAGGAATGGCAAGCGGCATTACAAGCGGAATTTATGGAGACCCACAAGCTCTATATTAACGGGGAACTACAGGACGCTCATATAACCGCCCAGCATTTCAATACAGAGAGACTTTTAACCGCCTACAGGCTCCTATTTAAGGGAGAGGACGCAATAAGAGAAGCCTATAGAGAAAAGACAGGGCAAGAGCTACCAGACGAATATATAGGAGAGCTTGAAAAAGCCCTAGAGGAAATTATAGACGGAATGACCCCTAGCAGACGGGGAGACCATAAAAGAGAACAGCTTACAGACGCTCTTTACAGCAACGGCGGCACAAGCCCAGAATGGCATTATTACACAGAGCCGCCTACAGATTTTACTAAATACGATGTATTAGCGGATATGCTGGACAGATACAGGGGGGCTTATAGTGACTGCCTGTTAGAGAGCGGCGGGGAGTATGTGGACGAAGTACCAGAGCGGGAACAGCTCAAAGAATTTAGAAAAGACTACCCAGCTTTAGCCGATGCCGTAAAGACCTATTTAGAGGGGGCTGTAGCTCCTACTAAAGGCTTGAAAGCTAACCAGCTCTATAAAGACCTCATAACATGGGGAGAGCTTGCGGACATGGGCTATTTAGACTTCCAGAGCCTTATAGCTGTAGGCGATGCGGACATAGTAGAGCATATAGCCCAGACTCAAGAGGACAATACAGAGAACTTTAATAGACGGGCTAGGGGAATATATCACGGCATAGCCATATTGAAAGAAGCTAAATATTTTGACGCTGGAGAGGGCGGGGAGTATATAGACCCTGTAGCCGATAAGCTCAAGCTGGAACTCTTACAGGGCATAGACTACCTAGAGAGCGACACAAGGGAAGCCGAATATATAGCCGCTAATCTGGACTTTTTAGCACTTCCAGCCTTGCGCTATATGTATGCTTACAATGCCTTTATAGAGATAATAGCCGCCGCTTATGACATTGATTTTATGACAGTGGCTAAGTATGACCTTACAAGGCAAGAGAGCCAGATAGAAGCCTGTAACAATATGCTTTATATGCTTTATAAGGGAGTGTATGGAACACAGGAAGATAAAAAGCGGAAACGGGATTTTATACGGGAATACTTCCAGCCTATAGAGATAGAAGAACTCAAGCCCACAGAGGAAGCTATAGAAGCCCTCAGAAAGAAAATAGAGGGGCTGGGCTATACCAGAGAAGCGGCTGTAACCCTCAAAAACTACAGAAAACTAGTAGCTGAGATTATGAGAGAGGGGGCTGTAGAGTATGAGCAAGAGTAAATATACCAGCAAGCCCCTACAGGGAAAACAGCAAACAGAAACCCCAGAAACCAGCATAGAGCTACTTACAGAGCGGGACAGACAGAAAGACTTTTACAATGTACCGACAAGCCCAGCCACAGACACTATTTTAAAGGTAATGGGGACAGGCTCAGACCTTGCTACTCTACCAGCTAGGGCTAAGGGAGTAAACCACAGCCAGAAAATAGAAGTCTTACAGAATGGCAATAAAAGACAGGTAATAGTAAGTAGTGGAGTCTCTACTGTTACTCTGGAGCTTGCGGACATTGACAAGCTAGTAGGCTCTAACAAGCCCGCTAAAAAAATGTTTGTTTTCTCACTAATCAAAATGAATGAGCAAGCCTTTAGTGAGGGAACGCTGAGACGGAACTATATACAATTCCCTTTACAGGAACTCATAGACATAGGCTACTACAGCCGCCCACAATCGGCTAGAAAGGGCTTTAATGATGCTATGGACATACTCACAAGCCTAAAGGTAAAGGGGACACTCCAGAAAGGAAAGAAAAAGACTATAGAGCAATCCGCTATAGAAGTACTCTTTACGGGGGCTAACATTAAAAAGGGAACCTGTACTATTTTCCTCAATGAGCGGATAAACTGGGCTTTTGTGGCTACTTTCTATACTATCCTACCCAAATACTACTTTAGCCTACCAAACAGGGCTAGCGACCTACTCTATTATATTTTCTTCCTTGCCAGACAGAGAGTAAGGGAGATAGAGGAACGGGGCTACTTTACTATAGGGCTGAGGGCTGTACAAGAGCGGCTAAACTTGCCTAGTGAGATAGGAAACAGCAACCCAGACAGGACTATAAAACAGCCTATAGAGGAAGCTGTAACAGCCATAGAGGAAGCCAGCAAAGACATAGAATTTACTATAACTCCTATTTACAATATGGGAGACCCTATAGCTAACTATCTGAGCAACGGCTACTTAAAAATAGAGCTAAAGGGAAAGTATGCCAAAGACTTTATAGCTCTATCGAAAGAGACCGCTAAACAGATACAGACCGCCCAGAAAAGGCGGGAGACCATTACACAGAAAGCTCTAGCGGCTAACCTTGCTAAGAAAATGGAGAGCGAAGAAGCCAGCGAAAAGGCAAGGGAACAGACAAAACCAGATACAGAGTAAGGGCTGAGAGCGGGGGACGCTGGAAAGGCTAACCCGCTCAAAGTGCTATAAAAGTGCTATTTTCGTGCAATAAACAGGACGAAAAGGGGATAAAAAAGAGCTAATAATGAGCCTTTAGAGGGAGTAAGTAGCCTTATGAAAATCAAAAAAAGGAACATTTTACTCAGATACAGGGGAGCAATTACAGAGACATTTAGTAGCAGACAATCAAAGAAAGCTCAAGATATAGTAGCCGCTCCAGATGCCAGAAAAAAAGGAACAAAGTACTCAGCAAAAAGAACATTCTACTCAGCAAAAGGAACATTTTACTCAGCAAAAAGAACATTTTACTCAGATGCCGAAACGCTGAAACCCGCATAAAATAAGGCTTTTCTGGACTTCTGAAAATCCTAATAGATAATCAATAGATTATTGATTGATTATTAACAGCGCAAAGCCGCCCAGCTTTACAGCGGCGGCTATGCTTATAATAGCCTTTAGAGAAAGGAAAGCCCCAGAGACTCACAGCCGCTATTACTTCCCTACAGGCTCCTAGAGCTGGGAGCGGGACAGGCTGAGCAAGCCCCCCAATATGAGGGCTGAGACCATGAGCGGGGAACCGTCACGGGGGAGATAAAGAAACCCCTCTAAGATGCTATAGGGGGAGGGGGCTATAAAATCTCTACAGAAAAGCGAAAGCGGAGAACGGCGGGGAGCCTTACGCACAAAATCGCAAAATCAAAAGGGAAATTATAATTTTTCCAAAAAAATAGGAGTGTATAAGAGTATGGACAGAGAAACAGCCAAACAATATGTAAAGGGACAGCTTGAGAGCTACCTACAGGGCAAGGGGATAAATACCCGCCGCCCGTTCCGATGCCTAAACCCAGCACACACAGACAACAAGCCCAGCATGAGCATAGACAGGAACAGCTCCAGCGGCTTACATTGTAAGTGTTTTTCTTGCGGGGCTTATTATGACACTTTAGACCTTATAGGCATTGATTACGGCTTGACGGACGAAACAGCCATATTTAATAAAGCCTATGAGCTTTTCAATCTGGACATAGACCGCTACAGCCACAGAGCCACAGCACAAGAGGACTTTAGCCCAGAGTACCAAAACCAGCCCAAAACCGAACAAAATACACAATCAAGATTACACAATACAGGTTACACAATGAGTTATACTATAGAGGATATACAGGACGAAGTAAGGATAGACTTTACAGACATAGTAAAGGCGGCTCATAAAGAGCTACTGGGAAACCAGAAAGCCCTACAGTATTTACAGAGTAGGGGCTTGAGCATGGAGACTATTAGAGCCTATGAGCTGGGATATGATGCGGCGGGCTATAATCACTTCCTACAGGCTTACCCAGAAAACCAGAGCAAGAGCAAAAAGGCGGGGCTGTATCGCTATATATTCCCTTACCCAGATACAGAGGGACACTATAGCTATTTCCTTACAGAGATAGAGGACAGAGGGCAAGTAGACGAATACAACGGAAAATATAGAAAGATAAGCAAGGGCGAAAGTAAAATAGCGGCTCAGATATTCAATGAGAGATACTTACAAAGCCCGCCGCCTGTAGTCTTTATATGTGAGGGGATATATGACGCTCTGAGCGTAGAAGAAGCTGGGGGAAAGGCTATAGCTTTTGTAGGGACGGCTCATATACGCTTTTTAAGTCTCTGTAAAAAGTATATGCCAGATACTACTTTTATTATCTCTCTGGACAATGACGAAGCGGGACAGCAAGCCATAGCCAGAGTAAAAGAGGGGCTGGACTTCCTAAAAATTCCTTACATGGTAAGAACAGCGGAACAGGGGAAAGACTTTAACGAAGCCTTACAGACGGACAGGGGAGCTTTTACAGAGTATATACAGCAAGTAGTAGCCGATGCGGAACAGGAAAAGAGAGCCAAAGAGGAAGCCGAAAGACAAGCCTACTTACAGACCTCTACAGCCTACCAGCTCCAGAGCTTTATAGACGATATAGAAAAGAGTAAGACGGCTACTTTCTTTCCTACAGGCTTTTCTAGTATTGATAACCTGTTAGACGGGGGCTTATATGCTGGGCTGTATGTAGTGGGGGCTATTTCCTCACTGGGAAAAACTACTTTCTGTCTCCAGCTCCTAGACAATATAGCCGCCGCTGGAAACGATGTAATTATATTCTCTCTGGAAATGGCTAGAAGTGAGCTTATAGCTAAGAGCGTAAGCCGCCACAGCTTATTAGAGGATATTAAAAAGCATGAGACCACAGTACACGCTAAGACAGTGAGGGAAATAACCACAGGAACCCGCTACAGGGACTACAGCCAGACGGACAGGGAAATTATAGAAGCGGCTATAACAGCTTACTCTCAGTATGCGGACAGGATTTACATACATGAGGGAGTAGGCAATATAGGAGTAGAGCAAGTAAGGGAAGTAGTGGAGCGGCATATAAAAATTACAGGCAATAAGCCAGTAATACTAATTGACTATGTACAGATACTAGCCCCTTACAGCGAAAGAGCCACAGATAAGCAAAATACAGATAAGAGCGTATTAGAGCTAAAGCGGCTGAGCCGTGATTACTCAATCCCTGTTATAGGCATTTCCAGCTTTAACAGAGACAACTATACACAGCCTGTAAATATGGCGGCTTTTAAAGAGTCTGGAGCCGTGGAGTATTCAAGCGATGTACTCATAGCCCTACAGTATGAGGGCATGGACTACCAGCCGAAAGAGAAAGACGGGAACAGACAGAAAAGGATAAGGGAGCTACTGGACGCACAAATAGCAATAGGCAAGAGCGGAAAGGCTCAGAGCATACAGGTAAAGATATTAAAGAACAGGAACGGCTCCAAAGGGGACACAGTAATAGACTTTTACCCGATGTTTAATTTATTCTCTGAGAAAGGCAAGAGCGGCATAGCGAAAGCCACAGGGGGAGAAGATGCGGGGGACTGGACACGGATAGACGGGACAGAGGAAGATATACATTTTTAAAGGCTGAGAGGGGGCTATAGTATGCAATTAGATTTTACAGCCATAAGAGGAAACCTAGCAGAAAAGCCCCTAGAAAGCCCTGTAGCGGCTTTTGTGGAGCGGGATAGTAAAGAAGTACCTGTAGAGCCTAAAACCCCTCAGAAAGCCCCACAGAGGGCTACAGAGGGAACAGAAACAGCGGACAGCAAACAGAGGATAGAGAGGGCTATACAAGCCCACAAAGACAGAATAAGCCAGCTACAGGGGCTAATAGAGGAATAAGGAAAGGCTCAGCTTTTACAGGCTGGGCTTTTCTTTTGGTTAGAGTGCTGGGAGTTTTGCGGATATGTGGCTAATATGTGGACAGTATGTAAAACTATGAAAATACACTTGACTAATAGCAGACAATGAGTATAATAGTAAGTGAGGGCTTGTATGCAATCAAAGTTACACAATACAGTATACACAATATAGGATATAGAAAGGCGGCATAACATGAACGGATTAACAGTTATTGATAGAGGGGAAGTAGTAGCCCAGAATAGCTTTACTACAGAGCTTTTTAGCCGCTGGACTTCTTTTATAGATGCAAAGCCAAAGACCATAGAGACCTATACAAGGAATATCAGACCTTTTATTTACTTTTTAGCTGAGAACGGGATAAGGAACCCAGCCAGAGAGGACATTATAGCATTTAGGGAGAGCATGAAAGAAAACCATAAGCCTAACACAGTACAGGGCTATATCATGGCTGTAAAACAGTTTTTCCGCTGGACTGAGCAAGAGGGGCTATATCCTAACATAGCCGACCATGTAAAGGGAGCTAAGATAGACAGCGGCTTTAAAAAGGACTATCTAACCTCTAAACAAGTGGGAAAGCTCCTACAGACTATAGACCGCTCTACTCTTAAAGGCTTGAGGGATTACGCTATTTTATTGCTTATGGTTACTACAGGGCTAAGGACTGTAGAAGTAATGAGAGCCAATATAGAGGATATGCGGACAGTAGCAGACTTTACAGCCCTTTTCATACAGGGCAAGGGACACGAAGAACGGACAGACTATGTAAAAGTAGAGCCGCCTGTAGAAGATGCCATAAGAGCCTACCTTAAAGCCAGAGGAAAGGCTGAGGGGAGAGAGCCGCTTTTTACTTCCATAGCACACAGGAACAGCGGGGAGAGAATGACTACTAGAAGTATAAGCCGCATAGCTAAAGAGAACATGATAGAAGCGGACTTACAGAGCGACCGCTTGACGGCTCATAGCTTGCGACATACTACAGCTACTCTTAACCTCTTAAACGGCGGGACTCCAGAGGAAACTAGACAGCTTTTAAGACACTCAAATATAAATACAACGCTTATTTACTCTCACGCTCTGGAGCGGGCTAGTAATAACAGCGAAGCCAGAATAGCCAAAGCTATTTTAGGCTGAGACAGAGAAGCATAGCCCCCCACAAGCTCCTATTTTTGGACGCTGGGGGGACGAAGAACGGAAAGCAATACAAGAGGAAATAGAAAGCCAGCGCAAAGAGATAGAGGACTACTACAGCCAGTACTCAGACGAAGTAAAGAACCCTCAGACGAAAGAGGACGCTTTAGAAAGTGTGAGAGCCTATAAGGACAGGCTGGAAACGCTAGAAAGGGGCTAGAACATGGATAAATTAGACGGAACCTATTATTTACTGGACTGTTTAGA
>Ga0255345_1007580_pt1 | contig 10103 bp, 6 predicted proteins | sample wastewater_treat_6_FD_192415 | JGI IMG/M metagenome (GOLD analysis project Ga0255345, IMG submission 192415) | Wastewater microbial communities from Lulu Island WWTP, Vancouver, Canada - plant20 | ecosystem: Engineered > WWTP > Wastewater > Unclassified | place: Canada: Vancouver, British... | reverse complement strand
TTGCACAGGCTCTGTGTTGCTTCTCGTATCGCCTAAGATTTCAACGTTTGACGGGATGGCGTTGTGCACGCCGTCCATGTACAGCTCCGTGCACGATACGACGGCCTGGTCGATCGGGCTGACATTCCGCCCGACGACAGTCTGCAGGGCCAGGATGATTTCAGCTGCCGTTACGAGCGGATCGATCGATAAGTGAGGCGCCGATGCGTGAGCGCCGCGTCCTTTGATGCGAATTGTAAAGTTATCCTCGCTTGCCATGATGCCGCCGACTCTTGTATGAAACGTCCCCTCCGGCATTTCAGATGCGTTGTGGATACCGTAGATTTCGTCCATGGGGAACCGGTCGAACAGCCCGTCGTCGACCATGGCCTGCGCGCCTTTCCCGGGCTCTTCTGCGGGCTGGAAGATAAAGCGCACCGTACCGTTAAATCCCTTTTCTTCCGCGAGCAGTTTTGCTGCCCCAAGGAGCGTCGCCGTGTGGCCGTCGTGTCCGCAGGCATGCATTTTACCGGGGTTCTTCGACGCGTGCGGCAAGCCGGTCGTCTCCTGCATGTTGATGCAGTCGATGTCGGCGCGAAGCCCGATGACGCCTTTGCCGTCACCCACCTTTAAATTGGCAACGATACCGGTCTTTCCGATGCCCGTGTGGACATCCAGGCCCATTTCCCTGAGGTGTTTTTCGATAAACGCAGCCGTTTTTACTTCTTCGAACGCGCTTTCGGGGTGGCTGTGGAGATGCCGCCTCCACTCTTTCATCTGTTCTTTCAGGTTCGCTTTCATCGCATTTCCTCCCATCCGATGGTGCTCTGCAACATGTTTATCGCACGGCGTGCTGCCGGCAGGGCCGCCTGAGCGGATCGACAGCAGCGCTTATCTGCTGAATTCTACTTTACCGCGAATCCGGCGAAATGTACAGTCCGCGATCATTGCGGGCAAAGGCCGTCCCATACAATTTTCCTGTAGTAGGCCTTATCTGTGTCGCCTTCCGTCGAGATGCACAGAATCTTTGCGTTCTCATCGAGATTCAGCGCTTTTCGAAGCGGGAGGAGCGATTCGTTTTGCATGAGTTCGGCTGCAACCCCAAGCGTCACAGCACCGCTTTCCCCGGATATGACCGCAGGGTCGCCCGGCAGAGGGTTGCCCAGGATGCGCATCCCTTTTGCGGCAATGCCATCAGGCACGGAGAGGAAATGATCGGCATGCGCGTGCAGCACATCCCAGCCGATCGTGCACGGTTCGCCGCAGGCTAATCCTGCCATAATCGTGCTGAGAGAGCCTTTGACCGCATGGATTGAGCCGTCGTCTGCCCGCGCTGTGCGGTAGATGCAATCGGCCTGATCCGGCTCGACGATGATGACGATCGGCGCATCATCGCCGTAGTAATCCTTAAAGTACGCCGTCATGGCGCCTGCCATCGCGCCGACCCCTGCCTGCAGAAGCAGATGCGTCGGTCGCTCTCCCCCGAGCTGCCCGGTGATTTCGTGCCCCATGGTCGTGTAACCTTCCATGATCCAGCCCGGAATCTTTTCGTAGTCCGGCCAGGAGGTGTCCTGTACGAAAACCCAGCCGTTTTCTTCCGCGGTCGCGCCGGCCAGACGGACCGTGTCGTCGTAATTCAAATCGGTTATATCGGCTGTGGCACCGTGTGCGCGGATATTTTCAAGACGCTCAATGGAGCTGCCTTTTGGCATGTACACGACGCTTTTGTATCCCAGGATGCCGGCAGTCCAGGCGATGCCTCTCCCGTGGTTGCCGTCGGTCGCTGTCACAAACGTCAGATCACCCAGTTTCTCGCGCACGGGCCCGGACGTGATGTAGTCATACGTGGCTTCTTCGATCGGGATACCGAGTTTTTCAGCGATGTACCGCCCGATGCTGTAACTGCCGCCCAGACCCTTAAAGGCATTGAGGCCGAAGCGTTTGCTCTCGTCCTTAATGAAAATGCGATTCAAGCCCAGCCTGTCCGCCAGTTCGTTCAGCTGAACAAGAGGCGTTTCAGCATAACCGGGGAATTCCCTGTGATAAGCGTGGATTTTCTTTGCATTTTCTGCTCCGAATCGCACCACAGGATAGCTGCGGTCCCTGGTGCCGTTGAGATGTGCGGATTTGATTGCTTTGTTCATCGATTACTTCCTCTCCTCCTGCGGTGTAACCGTCCGAAGACGCTGCTAACCGGTATTTATTCCGGTAACTTGTAGCGGATCAGTTCCTTGAAAAATGTTGCGCCGATCATCAGGATATCGTCATTAAAGTCGTATTGCGAGTTGTGAAGCGGCGTATTGTCCGAGAGCTCTTTGTACTTTCCTGCGCCTAAGAACAGGAAGCAACCCGGCACGTGTTTCAGGAATACGCCGAAATCTTCCGAGCTCATCCAGGGATCGCAGTTGGGAAAGACATTGTCCTCGCCGACCACTTTTTTGGCTACTGCCACAGCGGCTTCGACGCTTTGCGCCCAGTTGATCGTCGGCAAAAATTCGTGCGTGTATTTAAACTCCAGTTCGGCTCCGTTTGCGCGGCAGATGTTTTCGCAAATTGCCTGCATGCGCTGTTCGATCAGCGCCTGGACTGCTAAGGAATTGCTGCGCGTATCGCCGAGAATTTCAACGTTCGAAGGGATAGCATTGTGTACGCCGTCCATGTACAGCTCGGTGCACGATACAACGGCCTGATCGATCGGGCTTACGTTGCGGCTGACAATCGTCTGAAGTGCCATTATGATTTCAGCTGCCGTTACGAGCGGGTCGATGGTCAGGTGAGGAGCGGACGCATGCGCGCCGCGGCCTTTGATGCGGATTGTAAAGTTGTCTTCGCTTGCCATAGCGCCACCGACGCGCGTGTGCAGCGTACCTTCCGGAATTTCCGACGCGTTGTGAATGGCATAGATTTCATCCACCGGGAAGCGTTCGAACAGGCCGTCGTCGATCATCGCCTGCGCGCCTTTTCCGGGTTCTTCAGCGGGCTGAAATATAAAGCGTACCGTGCCGTTGAATCCTTTTTCCTCCGCAAGGAGCGTGGCCGCGCCCATCAGCATGGCGGTGTGACCGTCGTGGCCGCAGGCGTGCATTTTGTTGGGAACGATCGATTCGTGTGGAAGGCCGGTCGTCTCCTGCATGTTGATGGCATCCATGTCAGCCCTCAGGCCGATTACGCCCTTGCCGTCTCCGATTTTCAGGTTAGCCACAACGCCGGTCTTTCCTATGCCGGTGTGTACATCGAGCCCAAGCTCGCGGAGATAGGCTGCCACATATTCCGCGGTCTTCACTTCTTCGAAAGCTGTTTCGGGATGTTTGTGGAAATGTCGTCTCCATTCTTTCATCTTGTTTTCAAGTTCTTGTTTCATTATACGATCCTCCTGATTGTGCTCCGTTTCATTCAATGGGGTTTATCGTTGATTCTGATTGTAACTTTATCGTGAATATGTGATAGAATATAGCAATGAATTGCACATAATTTTGTAATATATTGAGGATGATGCAGGAGAAGAGAAGGTGAGAGACGGTGGTATGGATGAAAAGATGTCGGGAGACGGAGATATGAAGGAAAAGCAGTTGAGAACGGATCCGCTGCAGCGGGAGATTCCTCTGCACATCCACAGCGGATTTCCCATCGGAATCCTGCTGAGCAGTTTTCCCGAGAATCTGTACGATTTCGTCGGCTGGCACTGGCACGAAGAAATCCAATACAATGTCGTAATGGAAGGGTCGTTTTGTTTTCGCGTCGCAGGAAAAGAATACCATGTCGAAGCGGGCGACGGCCTGTTCATCAATACGCAGCATTCGCATATGGCGCAGGCGACGACGCCTGGCTCTTCCTATCTGTTCGTATATTTTCATCCGAGTCTGCTTACAGATCAAAAGGACGGGTATTTTTACAGGACTCACATCGCCCCTCTGCTGAGCGATGCCTCGGCCCGGTCGCTTCTTCTCGAAAAGCGGGATGATGCCGATCGTCAGGCCATCGACATCATCCTGGGATTGAAAGAGATCTACGATGCCGGGGCTGACGGGTACGAACTCGACCTGCTTTCCGGCCTCATTCAGCTGTGGAAGCAGACGATCCGCATCGCCCGTGCAAGGGGGCTTACGGGCTCGGGTGGCGACCCGCTTGCAGACGACCGCCTGAAAAAAATCCTTTCTTTCATCGAGGAACACTATAGCGAAGCTATTTCTCTCGATATGGTCGCCGGACACGCGGGTCTGTCGCGCAGCGAGTGCAGTCGATTTTTCAAACAGAGCACCGGAACAAATCTTTTTCAGTACCTGATGCACTTCCGCGTGGGAAAGAGCGTTGAACTTCTGGCAGACACCGAAAAGTCCATAGCGAACATCGCTTACGGCGTCGGATTCAACAGCCAGAGCTACTACACGAAATGCTTTGTGGCGATCAATAAACAAACCCCGAACGAAGTCCGGGGTTTGCTAAAGAACAGCGGGGCGCTGAAACAGTATCTGCAATCGGTCGAGTTGAGCTGAGGTTAACTTCGCTTAAACAGAGCGACGAGGCGATCCCAGAATGAAAGCTCGGGCACTTCCCAGTCGCTCGTTACATCTTTTTCGGGAAGCTTAATTCCTTCTGTTTGCATCACGAATTGGACGGCGGATACTTCGCCGTTCTTGCCGGATACGAACGACAGGATCTTCTTGCCTTTGCCCATCATTTTGTCGAATTCTTTTTTGATGCCGTCGAGGATGTCCCGGTCGAGCGTCGCCGTTTCTTCGCGCATCTCCTTCGTGCCGTCAGAGAGTTCAACCACGCCGTCGTTCATATCTGTAACACCGTCTTTCATCTCTTCAACGCCGTCTTTGAGCTCTTCGACGCCGTCTGCAAGCTCTTTCGTACCGTCGTACAGTTCAAGCACACCGTCGTGCATCTCGTCTACACCGTCGTACAGTTCTACGAGTCCGTTGCTCATGCGCGCAACACCTTTTGTGTAAGCTGCGACACCGGTGTTCATTTTATCGTACCCGGAAAGCATTTCCAATATATCCAGGAGAGGTTTGGCAGCCGGGTCACTTTCCACAGCTTTTCGGATTGTGTCAGTTTGCAATTCGAGCTGGGCGTCGACAGTCGCATCGAGCATCGGTTTTTGCGCTGTAAATGCGGCGTCGACCGCTGCATCGATGGCACCTTTTAATGCGGCATCCACAGGATCGGATGGATCGAGCGCATCGTATGCTGCCTGCGGCATGCCCGGGATGCCGTATTCCGGAATTCCGCTTTCAAGAATTGCATCGAGTATCTGCTGTTTAGCGGCGCCGTATACGGCGGTTTCAATCGCTGACTTCGCCGCTGCGAGCGCGGGACCGTACAGGACGTTTTCGAGAACGGTTTTATAATCGGCGCGCGTAACGGCCGGCAGGCCGCCGGCAACCAGCTGCGCGTTCGTCATCGCAAGCAACACATCGAAATACTGATCGACACCTCCTGCGAGTGCAGGGCCGTTGCTTTTTAATTGCTTTGCGCCGTCAGACGCTTTCTTGACACCTTTTTTCAGATCACGCGTTCCTTCCGACAGTTCTTTTATGCCGTCGCGCAGTTCAATCGTGCCGTCGAACAGCTCGACAGTGCCGTCGAACAGCTCGAACACGCCGTCCTTCAGCTCAAACACGCCGTCTTTCAGTTCCTGCACGCCGTCGTCCAGCTCGGCGATGCCGTCGGTCAGTTTCCTTATATCGGACAAATCGACGTCGTCGAAGTCGAAATCCATGTTCAGCCGGACACCTGCAATCGTGATTGCGGGCATTTCAAACAAAGCGACGTCTGCGTAGACGTTAAGCGAGGCGTTTGAACCGGGCAGGGCGACGAAGTTGATCTGGCGATATTCGCCTGCCGATGCGATCGTGGCACCTTCTGCCTGAATGTCACGCGTGTGCTCGCTGCTTAAGGACAGGGCAAGCTGCAGCGCAAAACTGTCGAAGAAATCTTTGCTTCCCAGCGGATTGTGCGATGTTTCGATGTGGATGGCAAGCCTGCCGCTCTTGCCCGCAAGTGCCTCAGGTGCGATACTTTTCCCATCGAGCGTATACGAGATTGAAATAAGCCAGGGCAGTTGCGGGTCCTGTAAATAACCTTCGTAGTACAGCCGGTCGCCGCCGCTTGTAATCTTAACGGTTCCATCCGTCAGTTTTAGGTTATCCCGACCCGTCAGGTTCTGCACGTATGCATAATTGCCGTAGTCGAGGATTTCCCGGTCGTCGCCGAGCTCGAAACTGTTGACGACGTACACCGCTTCGACACTTCCGTCGTTTGCCAGCCGGACATAGACGACTTCTTCTTTCAGCGCGGATGCATCGGCTCCGCCAGGCAACATCAGTCCAAAGACAAGCGCGAGGCAAAGAAGCAGAGCCGTTAAGCGGATGCGGTGTTTTCGAATTCGGATGCGCCGTTTTTCTGTGCGGGTCATGTGTATTGCTCCTTTAAAATACAAACGCTAATGTGATATGGATTCTAAAATACGGATCCCTTCGTCGTCTTTGCGATCACCGTGTCGAATGCGGAAAGCATCGCCGGTAAAAACACGAGCACCATCGTCATCGAGATCAGCGTGCCGCGCCCAAGCAGCAGACCGATATCTTTTACGATGATGTTTGTCGATGTCGCAAACAGCGCAAACCCGGCCGTGGTCAGAATCGAAGCGGATACGAGGATAGACCGGAACGCCTGAGACAGCGATTCCGTAATGGCCTGTTTTTTCGGCATCGTCTTCCGGTTGACCGTATAGGTATCCGCAAGCAGGATCGCGTAGTCGATTGTCGCGCCAAGCTGCACCGTGTTTAAAACGAGGTAGCCGATAAAATTGATCGACGTGCCGGTAAAATACGGGACGGACAGATTGATCCAGATCGCCGTTTCAATCGTGAAAACGAGGATGAGCGGCAGTGCGACGGACCGGAATGTCAACGCGATGACGAGGAAAATCGCTGCGATCGCAATCAGGTTCACGCGAACGTTATCCACATCGACGACTTTTTTCATGTCATACAGCGTTGCGCTTTCTCCGATCATATACGATTCATCGTAATATTCGCGCACGATGTACTCAAGCTCTTCGACGGCCCCAAACGTCTCAGGTCCTTCCGGCGGCAGGTTCGTGTACAGGATCAGCCTTGCGTACCGGTCGGAATAGAACTGGTCCGTGATATCGCCTGGCAGAAAACCTGAAGGAATCTTCGTGCCGACGGTCCTGGCGTACGACACGACGGTCTTGACGCTTCCGTGTGCGCTGAGCGCATCTGCAAGGTCTTTTTCCTTCGCGATGCTTTCGTTTGGCACGAGCAGAGCGATGATATTTGTCCGTCCGAATTGGTCGTGAATTTTTATGGCGTCCTGCCCGATCTTTCTGCCCGGGTCCTCATTTGCGTTTCCATATATGAACGGCGTTTCGCTCTGTCCAAGAAAAGCCGGCACGACGAGCATGCACACGATGAGCGTAACCGGGACGAACAGTCTCACGATGCCCTTGCTTGCATTTTGAATGCGCGGCAGGAATGTGCGGTGTGCCGTGCGGTCGATGAAGCGGTACAGAACGAGCGTCAGCGCAGGGAGAAATATGACGACGGAAAGGAAGCTCAGCACGATGCCTTTTGCAAGGCAAAGACCGAGGTCCGGACCGATGCGGAACTTCATAAACACGAGCGCTAAAAAGCCGAACAGCGTCGTAAGCGCGCTTGCCGAAATGGTCGTAATCGATGTCTTGATCGCAAGAACCATCGCCTCGTTTACATCGTCCTGATGCTTGCGGTTTTCTTCAAAGCTGTGCAACAGGAATATGGCATAGTCCATGGAGACGGCAAGCTGCAGTATGGGACTGATGGAGTGCGTCACGAAAGAAATCTGTTTAAATACCAGGTTTGTGCCCATGTTGATCAAGACGGACACGCCGATGGCCGCAAGGAACAGAATCGGCTCTGCCCAGGACGACGTGGAAACGAGCAGGATGGCGATGATGGCAGGGAGCAGGATCATGACTGCAAGTTTCACTTCGCTCGTGGCGGAGTTTTGCATATCCGTATAGTTGACGGCCTGGCCTGCGAGTGCCGCCTCAGGCCCTGCGACTGCCTGAATGTCTTCACAAGCCTGGCGCTCGTACCCCTTGGCGATGGCCGCGCTGATGAGCGCGTGACCGTCTTTATAAAACGTTTCGACCACATCCGCATCCTGCATCGCAAGAGGGATGTTCAAATCGATGACGGAGTCGAGCCACAGCACTTCCGTAACACCGCGGACTTTTTCGATGTTGCGCTTGATTTCGAGCGCTTCGTGTACGCTGACATCTTCGACCATCACATCGATGTTTGGAATCTGCTGAATGAATTCGTGATTCATCACGTCGATTCCGATGGTCGACGGCGCTTTTTTCGGCAAATAGTCCGAAATGTTATAGTTCACTTCGACGAGCAGCGCCAGGATGCCCGATACGAGTGTAATCGCTAAAAATGAGAGGATAACCGTCTTTCGGTGCGAGACGATTGCGCGTGCTAACCGGTTCATTTTTCTCCGTTTCAATGCGGTTGTACTTTCGAGTCTTATCAATTATAATGGACATAGTGTCCGATTACAACCGTCAGAATACGTGCAAATGGATAGATAATCAACAATTATGCTACGATGTGTTGGATAACTCTGATTGGAGGAAAGCAAAATGGATGAAAAACTGGACCGCAGAGTGCTCGTTACGAAAACGCTGCTGCAGCGCGCGCTCGCAGAGCTGATGAGCGAGCGGCCGATTTCGAAAATCTCCGTACGGGAAATCTGTCAGACGGCCGGAGTCAACCGCAGCACATTTTACGGGCATTATGCTGATCAGTACGACTTGTTGCGCCAGATTGAGTGCGAAGTCATCGAAAATTTAGAAATTTATCTTGCGCACTACACGGACGATCGCATGCCGATCAAAGAGGGGAATCTGAAGGGAATTCTTGAATACGCAAAAGAAAACGCGCGGCTGTTCACGATGCTCTTGCAGGAAAAGTCGTTTCAGGAAGACCTGTTTAAGCTCGTAAAGATCGTGCCGTTTCAGTACGAGACGCAAGGGTGGGAGAAGAAATACATACTGGATTTTGCCATCAGCGGTTGCATCAGCACGCTGCACAAGTGGCTAAAAGAGGGCACGCCCGAGCCGCCTGCCGAGATGGCTGCGCTCATTTTAAAGCTCATTTACGGCGGGCTTTTAAGCTTTTGAGCATGCGCCCCGCGCGTGCGACACAACCGCTTCGCCTGTGGTTCTCGGATGCGTGTGTTTACGGAAGCGGCACGCCGTAGGCATCCAGGATGCTCTTATCGATTTCCATGCGCACGGTAACGAGTTCGTTTACGATCTGGTTGATGATGAGATCTCCTTTGAGACTCAGGAGCTTTCCGCCGTCGTATTCATCCAGATCCGTTCGGGCAAGCAGATAATCGAGCATCTTGTTAGAGGATTTTTTAGCGGCAGCCATCAGGTCGACTTCGCTTTGTACCGTGCAGACGCGAACGGGGTTGAAGCCGTCTGATGCCGTTACGACGCACGGTGTCGGCAGCGCATCTTCTTGTACAACCGATACGCGCACCGTCACTTCGCCTGCGGATTCAAGGCCGCAGATCATGCATTCTCCGTCGCCCATCAGCGCATGAAGATCGCCTATGGCAAGCAGGGCGCCGTCGACGTTGACGGGCATGTAGACCGTCGAGCCTTTGATGATGCGCGTGCAGTCCATGTTCCCGCCGTGGTCCCCAGGAATTTCAGTAGAAATGCTTTCATGCTCCGGTGCGACACCGATGACGCCGATCATCGTGTTGATTGGAAATGTCAGCTTGTCGTTAAAGCGCACCGTATCGCCGGACACGTCAAACTCGCGCACGACGCGCTCGGTTACGCGCTCGTAAAACGCGCCGCCGATTGTCGATTGACGCATATAGCCTTTGCCTTTCAGGCGGATATCGAGAATTTCAATTTTCAGCACGTCACCCTTTCTGGCACCCTCGACGTAAAGCGGTCCGGTCGAAGGGTTCGCGACAGCGTTTTCCGGTTCAAACTCGCTGCCGTCAGCCGCGAGGCGGTCGTCGTAGCAGTTGCGCGTTTCAAACCATACGGTATCGCCGCTTTTGCACCGGGCGACGGGCTC
>Ga0255345_1007579_pt1 | contig 10103 bp, 7 predicted proteins | sample wastewater_treat_6_FD_192415 | JGI IMG/M metagenome (GOLD analysis project Ga0255345, IMG submission 192415) | Wastewater microbial communities from Lulu Island WWTP, Vancouver, Canada - plant20 | ecosystem: Engineered > WWTP > Wastewater > Unclassified | place: Canada: Vancouver, British... | reverse complement strand
GAGGCGTACGCGGTAATGGACCAGCGCGATAAGGCCATTGAGGCGCTGCAAGCGGCGGCTCAGCGGACCCCCGGCGAGTGGCAAATTCACGCCAACCTCGCCAAGCTGCTCGCCGAAGAAGGCGACGAAGCGGCCGCACTGCGACACGCTGAGCAGGCAGCGCGACTGGCGCCCGACCAGCTCGAGGCGCGGCTGAATTTGGCGGAAGCCCTGGCTCTCAACGAACGCCGGGCCGAAGCACTGGCGTTGCTCCGGCAAACGCGGAAGGACATGCCGCCGGACAACCGGCTGCGTCCGGCGATCGATGCGCGCATCCGCGATCTGCAGCGAAGTCTGCCCTAGCAATCACCGTGTGCTGAACGTTAACACCACAATTTCGGACCGGCCATAAGCCCTTTACGCCGCTCGCGCCGCGGCTATACTGCCCACAAATCACCGCCAAACCAGCCGAGGAAGGAAGGAGCTGGCCATGCAACGGATTGCACTGGGTTCGATTGCGCTGCTGGTCACAGTCTGGGGATGCGCGACTCCGAGCAAGCCGCCGAGCAGACCATTGCCCCCGCCACCGCTCACTATCCGTCCGCCTAAGCCGGTAGTTCCTATTCCCCCGCCAAAGCCCGCGCCGGCCGAACCGGTGTGGCGCGCTCCGCGTGCCTGGTACCCGAAGGGGGGCATCGAGCGCGGACGCTGGACCACAATTGTCGTTCACCACTCCGACAGCCCCAAATCTTCGCCGCAAGGCATCGATAGCTGGCACCGACAACGCGGCTGGCAGGGATTAGGCTATCACTTTGTCATTGGCAACGGAGTAAATTATCCGGACGGTCAAGTGTATGTCGGCCCGCGCTGGACGCGACAACAGACGGGGGCACACTGTAAGAGCACGGCCGGCCGCTATTTCGGCCGGTATTGTCCGAGCAATTATTTTAACGAGCGCGGCGTCGGAATTTGCCTGATCGGAAACTTCGAGTCCGGGCGGCCAACGGCGGCGCAGCTCGAGTCGCTGGATCGGCTGATTGCGTTTTTGTGCGAGCAGTGCGACATCAGCACCGATCGCATCTACGGACACCGCGAAGTCACCCGCAAGACGCTGTGCCCCGGACGCTACTGCAACATGGACTCGATCCGCCGCTCCGCGCGGTTGGCAGTAATGCGGTACGCCGGCACGGCCGCCGCGAGTTCGATGGACAATTGACGGCCGGGCCCGAAGTGCCCGTCACGCGTCTCGCGCGACTCGTGGCTATTTCTTTTCGCGCAACTGCTTGAAGAAGCCAATTAAGACGGGGCGCGGGACGTCCGCCAACTCGGCCGGCGGGATTTCGTCGACCATGATGCGCTGGATGACCTCCTCGCCCAAGCGAGGGTCGCGGCGGATTTCGCGGCCCAGTTCCTCGGCGCGCTCCAGGTCGCCGGCGGCCATGGCTTTGGCGTAGTTGATGACGGCTTCCTGCATTACGACGTGTGAAAGGCGAGCGTCGCCTTCGGCCGCGGGTCGCGCTTGTTTGGCGGGCCGGGCGGGTTCCGGCGGCAGCGTGTCGCGCTCGCGCGTGATTTTCTCGGTCAGGCGGCGGGTTTCATCGAGCAGCTCCCGCTGGCGCCGCAGGTCCTCGCGGTCAACCGGGGCAATGGGCAGCGGCTCGATTTCGGGGGTGGGGATGTAGACGCTCTGCTGGCAGCCAGGGCACTTGCCGCGTTTGCCGGCGTACTCATCGGCCGCCCGCACGAGTTTGCCGCAGTGTTCGCAATGGAATTCGATCGCCATGGTTTACTCGTTAACAGCCGCGATGGGCGCGTCCCAACGCTCACCTGCATTGTACGGGATGGATGCGGGGCCGCCCACCGAGCGATTCAGGGATCAAGGGGTCACGAAATGAAGAAATTAAGGGGCCGACTAACCGAGGGATGACGAGCCCCCACGTTCGCTGATCATGTCAGAGCAGAGCCGAGGCGTGCCGCCCCGAAACGCCGCCAGGAATCTCCCGCCGCCGCAGTACGGATTATGCCCGCTACCGGGCGGTAAGCAGCAGCACGAACGGGTCGATATCGAACGTGTTTACCAGGCCGTCGTTGTTGATGTCTGCCAGCGTCTGATCGCATTGCGGGTACTGCCACTCGTAGGCCGCCGGATCGGTCAGCGCCAGAATGAACGGGTCGATGTCGAACACGTCGATCGCCGCGTCGCAATTCAGGTCGCCGTGTCTGAACGGGCAGGCCATGCGGACCCACACGGGCGCGGCGCGGCTGGCGACCGTCATGAACGAACCGCCCACCAGCAACGTATTCTCCCAGACGTCCAAGGCTGAAACGTTCCCATCGAAAACGCCGGGCTGCAGCCGCCAATCCGTGCCGTCCCAGCGAATGAGCTGATATCCGGTTGAATCCAGCGTTGAAACGGCCCGGGTGCCCCATAGCTCGCCATGGTAGGCGGCCAAGTCCATCACCGGGCCGATGCCCATCGCGTGCCAGGTGTCGCCATCCCAGCGGGCGATGCCGTGGACGGGACGGCCGTCGGCGCGGCTGAAGGAACCGCCCGCGATAAGCTGGTGCTGGAACTCCGTCAGCGCCAGGACGCGGAAGTTCATGCCCAGGCCGAATGGGTGAAAAGTTTCGCCGTCCCAGCGGGCGATGCAGTTGGCCGCCACGTCGCCGGCCATGTTGAACCGGCCGCCGATAATGAGATCGTCGTTCCAGACGTACAGCGAATGCACCTCGCCGCTGGTGCCGCCGCCGAGCGGTTGCCAATCGACGCCGGTCCAGCGCGCTAGGTAAGGCGTTGGAGTCAGGCCCGAGTTTTCGAACCAGCCGCCGGCGATCAGCTCGCCCTTGTACACCGCGAGCGCGTTGACGTATGAATCGAATCCATCGCCCATCGGATGCCAGTCGGCGCCGTCCCAGCGCGCCACGTAGTTGACCTCAATCTCCCCCGCCCAGAGAAAGCTGCCGGCGGCGATCAGACTGCCGTCGTAGGCCGCGAGCGCGTATACATAGTGTTCCAACTCGCCCATCAGTCCGGTGCCCATGGCGTGCCAGCGCTCTCCGTCAAAGCGGGCGATGGACGTGGACAGACTGCCGCCGAGGTTCAGTTTTCCGCCGGCGATCAGCTCGCCCTGGTATTCGCAGAATGCCTGAACCGGACCGCCGTATATCTGGCCGGTGCCGCCTACACCGTCCCATTGCGAGCCGTTCCAGCGCACCAGGCCCGCTCCAATCTGTGAGGTCGCGCCGACGATCAGCTCGTCGCCCCAGACCCCGAGCGTGGTAACGGCTGACACCGCCCACGGCTCCGCGATCGATTGCCAGGCCTGGCCGTCCCACGCGGCGATGCCGTTCAGCGTGGTCGTGCCGCTGCGATCGAATTTTCCGCCGACGATCAGTAAGCCGTTGTAATCGACTACGGATTTCACATAGCCGTTGAAGCCGGACAGACCCGCGCCAATGGGCGCCCACGCGGCGCCATCCCAGCGCAGTATGAACGGCTGCGGGAAGCCGCCGGATCGCCCCCCGGCCACCAGGTCTGCACCCCAAACCGCCAAAGTGTTAACACTAGCCGGCATTCCGCTGCCCATTGCCGACCAAGTCGCGCCGTTCCAGCGCGCGATGTGCTCGACCGGCACACCTCCGGCCGTGAGAAAGCCGCCGCCCGCGACTAGCTCGCCGTTCCAGACGGTCAGGGCCCCGACGCCGGCATCCAGGCCGCTGCCGAGCGGCTGCCAACTTTCGCCATCCCAGCGCGCGATGTTGGCGGCGCTTGTGCCCCCGGCCAACTCGAAAAGGCCGCCGGCGATCAGCGCGTCATCGTAGACGGCCAGCGCTGTGACGGCGGCGGACGAGCCCTCCAGACCGGCATCCAGCGCGGCCCAAGTTGTCCCGTTCCAGCGTGCGATGCAGTTGGCGCTAACGCCGCCGGCGGTCGCGAATTGGCCGCCGACGATCAAATCGCCGCGGTAAACGCAAAGCGCGGAGACAGTGCCCCGGATGCCCTTACCGAGGGCCGACCAGCGTGTGCCGTCCCAGCGGGCGATGTTGGCGGCTGGGCCATCGCCGGCAAAGTCGAACTCGCCACCCACGTACAAAGCCGGTCCGTTGCCGTCGTCATAAATCGCAGTCGAAAAAACGGAGCCGTGCACGCCCGGCAGTGTTTGGCCGGGTGCGTAGACCCACTCCCCCACGCACGCGGCCCACGTCGTAGGGCCGGCAGGCACCAGCAACATGGCCAGCGCAACCGCGGAAACCCTGAGGACGTGATTGGCAAGCATCTATCACCTCCAACCGCCGGATAAGGCTAGCCGAACCCCGATTGTAACAATTTCGGGTGAGCATTAGGACAGGTGAATGCGTGGCCCAGCTCATGACAGTTGAGCGGGCCTCGCAGCGATTATCGGAAGGATGCCCTCCGCGCGCATCCTGCAGCAACAGGCGTTAAGCCCGACGTGCTGGAGGCGGCACCACTTTCCCACTTTCCCACGTTCCCACTTTCCCACGCTGAGTAGCGTCGGAGCAGCTCGCGACGTGGGAGACGTGGCTGCGCGGCGTCGACAGCCTCGCTTAGCTTGCCTGCGCGAGCAGCTTCTCCAGGCTCAGTTCCAGCACGGCCACCGGATGCCGCAATCCGTAGTTTTCCAGCACCTCTGGGTGCAGCTCGCCCATCAGCCCGATTTGCCGCCCGCTCGCGTCAAACAGGCCGGCCGCTCGACCCGGGATCAGGCTCGCGTGTTCGATCGGTTTTACGACGTAAGTGCGGCCCATCTCGTGTACGAAGGCGTCGGCTACGGCGCGTATGTCGGCGTACCCTACATGCGTGCCGATCATGGCCGCCGCGATGAAACGCTCCTCGCGCGCCCCGGTTTCGGCGCCCGGATCGACGAACGAGCAGTCGCCGACCTCAAACAGGTGCTGCGGCAGGTCGTATTGTCTGTTAATTGCCATCGTCTCGAGCAGGCCCGGCAGCAGCGAAACGCGGCAGATGGTCTGCTCCACGCTGATGGGGTTCTCGATCTTCACCGTGTTCGCGGCCGGCTCCAGCCGCCATTTGCGGAAGGCGGCTTCCTCGTTGGTAAGCACGAGCGTCATGACCTGGTGGAACCCGAGGCCGGTCAGCACGCGCCGCGCGATGGCCGCCTGCTCTTCGATCGCGCGCGGCGAACCGACGGTGAAGGTGGGGACGAGTTCGGGCGTGATGTGCTCGTAGCCGTAGGCGACCGCGGCGTCTTCGATCAGGTCGACCGCGTGCATCACGTCGTTACGGTAGGCGGGCACGAGCACGCTGAGCCTGTCGGCACGCCCCGCCTCGCGCACGCCGTAGCCCATGGATTCGAGCAACTCGGCCAGGCGGCCCGCGTTGAGTTCGACGCCGATCGTTTCGGCCGCCGTTTTGACGTCGAGCATCATCTCAGTGGGCGTCAGGTCCGGGGTGATGCGCGGGCGCGGGCGCGAAGCGCCGGGCTCGGCCGACTGCGGGTCTACGGTCCTCTTGCCGTTGGGCTGCCCGTTTTTGCGTGTCTTCGCCCCCTCCGTCCCTTGATCCATCTCTTCGATGACGACGCTCTCTATGACCACCTCCGGCATGCTCTCAGCCAGGCTGGTCACGACGATGTTGAGGGCGCGATCGACCGACCGTTGCGATAGCCCGGTTACGTCGATGAAGAATTGGCGCGTGTTCATGGTCACGCGCGTTCCCTCGCTATTGATAATCGGCGGCATGGAGAGCACCGTGCCCACCCCATCCCGCAGCAACGGGTACTTGCGCAGCGGCTTGAGCAGGTGCGCGTACGCCTGCCCGGTTTTATGCCGCTCGAGAATTTCGCGCGGCGTGAGCAGGCTGTCCGGCTCGTCGGGCGGAAAGCCGAGCGGCACAAAGCGCAGGCTGTCGGGATCGACCGCATCGTAGTGGAACACGTCGCCCTCGAGCATGTCCAGGTCGTAAACGCCGATCGAGGCCAGCTTGCGGTCGCGCCCGAGCGCCCAGTGCAGGTCTTCCTGCAGGTTCATCAGCAGCTTGATCGTGCCGTGATTCAATCGCACATTGCGCACGACGGCGCAGGCGATGTGTGGCCGAAAGCTGTCTTCGTTCGAAAGTTGCGGGTCCACCTGCACGCGCAGCCGCGGCGCGGTGACGGCATATTCCGCCAGCCCACTGTCGACGCCCAGGTAGCCGCGGATATAGCGGGCCATTCCGCCGGGATCGAAGATATCGGGGCGTACCGCCAGCATGTTCAGGCGCAGGACGGTATTGGGCCCGAGGTCGTCGAGCTGATCCGGGTCGGCGCGAAAGTCGGCGCCGCAATGCGAGCAGACCAGCGGCGCCCCCTGGGCCGGCGTGCGGTCGTAGATCTTGGCGCAGACGCCGCAGGAGTACTGCTGCGTCTCGGCCACCTCCTCGACCTCGCAGCCGAGCTTGGGAAGAATTTCGACGAGATCATCCAGCCCCACATCCCCCGCGCCGCCATGAGCACGAACGCGGGCCAGGAGCAGGTCAACGGGTAGATCGATTATGGGCATAGTCAGTATATGTTCTTAGCTAATGCATTCAAAAATTCGTATTGCTCGTTCGTGAGCACCATCTTCTTCCGATCCGCTATTTGCCGGAGAACTCCTCCATGATAGCACATGGCGAGCATTAAAGCATGATTGCCAGGTAACGGTACCTGCTGCCTGATTCCTGAGGGGTCGGCGTGCAGCCAAGCACTGAACCTGCTGTACCATAGTTTGTACTCTGCAAGGTGACCCGTCTCCTCGCATAGCTCGCGGAACGACTTCATGTACCATTTGCCGGCCGGTGCACTCTTCCCCTCTTTCGTAAAGCGTGCGCGGACGCGCTCATAATTGGCTCGCGCAGTGGCCTCTCCACCGGCGCGCTGCGGCGAGTTGGCCAACCCCCCAGAGATTGTGCCTGGACGGCAATCTGTCAGCAATGCTGACATGTATCGGTAATTAGAAACGTGCTCGTATTCCAGATACAGCTCCGCGCGCTCCTGTGGATTCAGGAGCAAATACTCCAGTTGAACGCTGACCTCGATCATCGCTCTCAACATCACGGGGGCTTCGTAACCTCGGCCCAACTTTATGAGTCCCGCGATGGCCGCCAGGAGTTGCGCGCTTCGCCGGACGAGCCGGGAGCTCGCCTCATCGGCTCGCCCGGGTAGTGGATTCGTTTTCCAGCGTGCCAAAACGTGGTTGCCAACTTCTACAAGCGAATCCCAGATTCTTCTCTTATTCTGACACAACCAAGAGGCAGATATTCGGGTTTCCTGCAGGGTGGCGTCAAAATCGACCTGCAGCTTGTCGAAGATGCCCAGTCGCCCGAGCAGGTTAGGCACGTCCTCCCGCTCTGCGATAGCGAACGGAACGCGCATCTCGAAGCCGTCGCCCAAGCGTGCTTCTAAGTCGTGCCGAAACGCGTAGACACGGTTTCCGCCCACTGATCCGAGGTCGATCTTTTCCCCAGCCTGGAGGTCTATGCCCAGCAATTCCGCCGCCGAGCGACGCAGCAGCGAAATGACGGCTCCGGAGTCGATTTGAATTGCCAGCGGCTGATGTCCCCCATCGGCGCGGCGAAGGCCAATTTCCGCGAACGGCACCCACACTTCGCCGAAGTGGCGAGTTCGCCTCCGGCGCCACTTAAACGTCGGCATAGACGACGTCCGCGTCCCGGTCTACCGCCTCAAGAATGAACTCGGCCTCGGGGTCCTGCGCGCGCGCCTGCTCTGCCGCCTCGACCGCGGTGTCGCCGACCCCGACCACCTGCCCATCACGCACGGCGATCCACTTACCCGCGTATAGCTGGGCAATTTCGTCGCTGTGGTCCACGAGCCAAGCAAAGTCGGACGACATTTTCGCACCTCTAATGGTAGTATACCGAATTTTGGGCGGATTGCACGTATTCCCGTCGCGCCTCGCGCCCCTACGCCCGGCTCAGCGCCTCCTCGCGCAGCCACGGCATGGTCGCGAAATACAGCTCCCCGATGCTGCCCAGGTTGTGGATCATCATCGCCAGCCGCTCCAGGCCCAGCCCCCAGGCCAGCACGCGGTCGGTGATGCCGACCGGCAGTGTTACTTCCGGGCGGAACAGGCCCGAGCCGCCCATTTCGACCCATTCGCCGCGGGCCTCCATGTACAGGTGTACCTCGGCCGACGGCTCGGTGTACGGGAAGAAGCTGGGCGTGACCTTCACCTTCGGAAAGCCCATCTTGGCGTAAAACGCGCTGAGGGTGCCGATCAGCGTCGCCAGGCTGGCGTGCTTGTCGACGATGATGCCGTCGACCTGATGGAACACCGGCAGGTGCTTGAAGTCCGCCGTCTCGCGCCGGAATACCGGCCCGATGATGAAGTACTTGCCCGGACGCCCCGCGGTATGCCTCGCCAGCGCGCGCATCGTGGCGGCCGTCGTGTGCGTGCGCAGTACGGGGCGCGTTGCCAGGTCCCGGCTCCAGCGGTATTGCCAGCCGGTCGAGCCGGTGTCGCCGCCGTCCTCGTGCGTGCGGCGGATGCGCTCAACCAGTTCATCGTCCGGCAGGCGGCAGCGGTCCGGCCGGGCCACATAAAACGTGTCCTGCATATCGCGGGCCGGGTGATCCTGCGGCTGGAACAGCGCATCGAAGTCCCAGAAGCTCGACTCGACCCACGGGCTGACGATTTCCTCGAAACCCATCTCCAGGAACACGCGCCGCACGCGGTCCAGCGTCCGCTGAAATGCGTGCTCCTTGCCCGGATAAAGCTTCTTCGCCGCCAGTGTTACGTCGTACGGCTGCAACTCAACCCCGCGCCAGGCGCCATCCGTCAGCAGTTCCGGCGTGAGCTGCGTGACACGTCGCCGAGACGTCACGCCTTGGGCGATCAGGTCGCGCCCTTTTTCAGTTGCGGCGGCCGTCCGCGCCGTGCGTTCCTTAATGGCCAAAAAACCCTTGCGCTTGGAGAGCAGCTCGAGCGCCTCCGCCAGCGGCAGACCCTCGCCCTCAAGCTCGGCACGCGTCGCCACCCGCCCGCCGGCGAGCGCCTGGATCACCTTCTCGTCGGGCTGTTGCGGCGGACCGGCGGCAGCCGCTTCGGCAGTCGCAGTCAGAACGAGTTCTCCGCCCTCTTTGCGTGCCCAGCCGCGCTGCGCCAGCCAGCGCAGCGTTTGTCCAACCTGCCCGGCGTTCAGTGTGCTGTGCAGCGGTATGTCCGTGATTGCCGCGCGCCCGCCGAGTTGCGTCAGCACGCCCATAATCACGCGCTCGGGCAACGGCTGGTTCACATACTGCTCGCCCTCGGGCCCGAGCCGGAACTCCTCGTAAGCGGATTCTTCCACCTGCACCAGCCCGGCCTCTTGCAGCACGATGGCCGCCGCCATAACGGGCGATTGATCCGAATGCAGGGCCGCGGCAATGTCTCCGATCGCCACGGGCCGCCCCGCTTCGGACAGAAACCTGAGCACGTCAAATTGCACCTGCGGCAATTCCATTTTGCACCTCGAGGAAAGTGCGTGGTGTACCCCGGCGCGATTCGCCGGACAAGTCTTTCGGCGCCAACAGAACAGATTAACAGCGGGACAGCCATGCCCAAGGTGCTTTTGCCCAAGGTGGTACCGCGCCCAAGGTAGGCGCCATCCTTAAGGTAGGCGCCATGCTTAGGGTGGGTGCCATGCCCAAGCCGCGTAGCGGCGCGGGCATGCCTCCGCAGGGCACCCCCCGGCGCGCCCTATACTCCTTAGCGTTCGCGATTCTGATGAACGCTATCTCAGGGCAGCGCGTAGAGTGAAGCTGTAGTGTTCGCATCTCTGGGGCGAGCAATCGGAAGACACCCCGGGCCGATCGTCGCCGGCTGGGTGGCAGTGCTGGTCGCCGCGGCCGTCGGACAGCGAGTCTTGCCCGCACCGCAATCGCCCAATGCCGGAGCCGTGCTTCCACCCGGCTCTGCTTACATTCGGGCAAAGGAACTTTACCAGCAAGCCTTCCCACAACTCGCCGCGGAAAGCACGCTCGCGGTAATCGCACAACGAACCGGCGGCATCACCGCAGCCGACCTGCAGCGGCTCGCGCAGCTTGCGGACGACGTCCGCCAGGCGACCGGCGCGCCGGTCCTCTCCCCAGCCTCGCCGTTGCTGCGCCGGCGTTTGCTAAGCCCTG
>Ga0255345_1007577_pt1 | contig 10105 bp, 12 predicted proteins | sample wastewater_treat_6_FD_192415 | JGI IMG/M metagenome (GOLD analysis project Ga0255345, IMG submission 192415) | Wastewater microbial communities from Lulu Island WWTP, Vancouver, Canada - plant20 | ecosystem: Engineered > WWTP > Wastewater > Unclassified | place: Canada: Vancouver, British... | reverse complement strand
TAATTTGCCTTGCGGGGCGAGCAGCACAGCCTCTTTGCCGGTTTGCAAATCCACTTGCAACACGCTCTGCCCCCCGCGCTGGAACACCACCGCCCGCCCATCCCCCGTCCAACTGGGCTCCACGCCAAACTCAGCCACCCGGTGCTCTTTACCGCTGGCGAAATCCAATACCCAGATATCCCAGTCCGTAAAATTGCGGCACGACACCCACTCCCGGCGCGACCGCGCAAAAACCACTCGCCGGCCGTCCGGCGAAATCTTGGGAGTACTGTCCACCACCCCGTTTTGCGTCAGCCGCGTGATTTGGCCCGACGGCCAATCCAACCGCACCAACTCATGATTGCCGAACATCGTCGAACTCCACACAATGAAACCCGTCCGCCCGCCCCACGCCCGTTCCAATGCTGCCCGCGCCTCCGGCTCCATGGGGAGCACCTCCCCCGCCGGTGGAGCCTCTCGCGCGCCTGCCTTCTGCTGAGCACGCCACTTCACCGCCCCGCCGGCCGCCAACACCAAAAGCAGCAGCGCGATTCCCGCCGCCCACGCCACTCGCTTTCGCCCGCCCCAAAGCAGCCCCAGCAAACCCAGCCCGCCCAACGCATAATCCACCACTTGGCTCGCCACGTGGGTTCCCAGCAGCACAATCGCCGCATCCGCGGCCGACACCCCCGTCAACCGCAACGCGCCCGCGCCCGCCGCTTCATAGCTCCCCATGCTCAGGAAAGTCGGCACTGGCAGCGCCGCCCCTCCCTCCCCGCTAATCAATCCCACCAACACCTGCCACACTGGCAGCCCGGCCAACGCCGGACGCAATATGCCCGCCACCCCCACAAACGCCGCCAGCAAGCCGAGGTATTTCACCACGCGAATTCCCACCGACAGCCCCGCCGCCCGCCAAAGCACCCCCGACCGCCCCACCTGCCGGAATGAATCGGTCAGTTTATCCATGAACTCCTCCACCCATGCCACCGCCCGCCACTGCTGCCAACGCGCTGGCAGCCGGCGGAATACCGCGGCCGCCCACGCTGGCCCTATGCTCAACGCCACCGCCCCCACCAGCACCACCAGCAGCACGCCCCCCATGCTCCAGACCAAGATACCGCGCCCGCCCGTCGTCGCCAACGGCGCCACCAAAACTCCCGCCAACACCAGCGCCAACGCCACAAAATCAAACAGCACGCTGATGGTCATGGATGACACACAAGCCTCGTTGCGCACCCCCTCGCCGCGATTCAGCAACGCCCAGTACATCAGTTCGCCCGCGCGCGCCGGCAACATGTCCACAAACATATTGCGCGCCAACGCCACACCAAACATCCGGGCCGCACCTGGCGGCTCCACCCCCGCCCCCCCCAGCAACAAGCGATACCGTACCGCCCGCAACCACCCCTGCCCTAGTTGCGCGGCAATATACAGCCCCCACGTCACCAGCCCCAGATTCGCCACCGCCAGCAAAACTTCGCCCGCGGATGTGCCCGCCGCGCGCAACACCAAAATCACAATGCCGGCGGATACGCCTACCGACACCAACGCTCGCACCCATTTTTTCATGGCGCCATCATAATACAACCCGCCATTTATGCTACCCCGTAAATCCTGCACGTCACTGCTTACTCCCCGCGCCGATACAAATAGCCTTCCCCTCGCCCATTTTTTCGGGAAACATGCCGGCATGAAAATCTCATTGCGCACCATTCGCCGCTCCGTGCACCTCCTCCTGCTGCTCGCCGGCTTCGCCGCGTTGCTCGCTGCGGCCGTTGAATTCACCGACCTGCCCTGGCGCGCCTACAAGCACCTTTCCAGCGCACCCGGCTTGAGCGCCGAACCACCCGCCCTCATTCTGGTGATGGGCGGCAGCGGCATCCCCGGCGACTCCGGTCTCATGCGCACCTTCTACGCCGCCGAAGCCGCGCACCAATTCCCTGCCGCCCAAGTGCTCATCGCCATGCCGTTGGATGCCCCCCAGTCCCCCGCATCACAGGCTTATATGGATGAATTGCGCTTGCGCGGTGTTGCCCCTGATCGGTTGCATATTCTGCCCGATGGCCGCAATACCCGCGAACAAGCCATCCGGCTGGCCGACTATCTCCGCGACCACCCGGACCAACGCCATGTGCTCATCGTCAGCAGCCCCGAACACATCCGCCGCACCGTCGCCGCCATGCGCCAAGCATTTGCCACCGCCCAACTCGACGTCACCCTCGGCGCCCTCCCCGCCTTCCCCTTATCCCTCGAAGACCCCCTCCCGTGGCGCGCCCGCGACCTCGACACCCCCGCCACCGCCCCCTTGGTTCACGCCGCCGTCCCCGACCTCGGCTCCGCCCTCCACTTGCGCTATCAACTATGGAGCAACCTGCGCTACACCCTCGACTCCCTGCGCGAAGCCACCGCCCTCCTCTACTACCGCCTCCGCTCCTGGGCCTGACTTGCCCCCCCCTTCCCCTTCGACCTTGACCCGTCATCTGCCCTGCTTATAGACTTTCGCACCAATGACCGCTTCCCCAACATCCGTTCTCTCCGCACTGCGGCACTCGTCGTGGATGCAGCAGTGTGCGTCTGGACTCAATTGGTTTCGCGCGATGCGCCATGCAGCCAAATTCAGCCACCAGGGGCCTGTGTTCGCCGGTTCCAATCTAAAGATCCGCAAGCGGTTTGCCCAAATCGAGCTGGGCAACGGGGTCAAATTCGGACATCATGTCGGAATCGGCGTGTTTGGACAAAGTCCGGACAATCCGGCCTCCCTGCAAATCGGCGCCCACACCATCATCGGCGACCGAACCCACATCAACTGCCAAACATCCATTTCGATCGGCATGCACTGCGCCATCTCCTGGGATGTCGAAATCTTGGACTCCGATATGCACACGATCGTGGGAGAGGATGGCCAGCCCTTGCCCAACCGACTTTCTGTCACCATCGAAGATCGGGTCTGGATCGGCACTCGCGCGCTGATTTTAAAGGGCGTCACCATCGGCCACGACTCCATCGTAGCCGCAGGCGCAGTGGTCGCCAGCTCCATTCCGCCCCACAGCATTTGCGCCGGCAACCCGGCAAAAGTCATCCGGCAACTCCACGGTTGGAGGCATTGACGCCATGGACTCCGCACTCATCAAAGTCGGGATGCTGATTGCCTACGACTACCAGTACGCCTATCATTCAATACCTTTGATTTACGACCACGCCGACCAGATTACACTGGCTGTGGATGAACACCTGCAAAGCTGGGCGGGGTCGCGATATTCAATAGAGGATGCTTTCTGGGGCTGGATCCGGAAAATAGACGTGCAGAATAAAATTAAGATATACCGCGATAATTTTTATTTGCCTGAATTGGACACGATACAAAATGACACCCGCGAGCGTAATATGCTTGCGAAATATATGGGCGCAGGTGGCTGGCACCTGCAAATTGATACAGACGAATATTTCCCAAATTTCGCCCGAGTGGCACAGTTTCTACGTTCAAAAAAACATTGGCTCTCCCCAAATTCCAACCCTATCGACATTGGCGCCTTTTTGGTGCCTATGTATAAACGAACGCCTGAAGGTTTTATCTTCATCAAAAATGCTTTTGAGAGCTTTCCATTCGCCACCAATTGTCCGGATTATCAGAGTGCGAGAGGAAGCCGCCATCGCATATACCTTGTCCCGTTCACCTGCTTCCACCAAACCTGGGCGCGAAGTGAAGAGGAAATCGCCTTCAAACTAAAGAACTGGGGCCATTCTTCAGACTTCAACACAGAGAGTTATTTCAACCTCTGGAAAGCCGTTGATCAACATACCTATTTCTACCTGCAAAATCTTCATCCATACCCGCCGGTTAGACAGGCCTGGCCTTCGCTAGAATACTGCCCCGGGAAAACCATCGATGCTTTCATCGAAAACTACCAAAAACAATTCCCCATCACAGTGCCCACCCGCCTACTGTGGCGCCGCCGCCTCGGACAAATCAAAAAGTCTTGGATGCAACAGCTTAAAAGATAATTCTATTCTGTTGGGGAATTGCGATAAACGATCAGCATGAAAGCAGTGGAGTTATTTCATTCCCAATTTTATCCGATAATTCCACAGCCATTTCCAAAAAGCATCAGGTAAGAATTGTTTGATACTCTGCTTGATTACATATTTTTGCAAATAATTAGAATTGATAGTGGAATATTTTCTTAAATATTCATCTTCATCAACAAGCTGAGGGTCAAAGAATATTGCGTAAATACCACCTTCTAATTTGACTCCGGCAAAAGATATTCTTTGCCTTTGAAGGGTCTTGGATATTCTCCAAATAGTTGGGTAAATCACATGAAAGTCGTGAAATGCTATCAACCCTTTATGGTGTAGCACCTTATGGCACAAGTCCCAATCTTGTTTTGCCGCACGGTTTGTGTGCTCGCCATCAATGAATGCCATATGCGGTTTTTGTAGGATTTCACTTGAATCAATCTCGGCCGTGGTCGTCTCCATGCATTCGATTTTCGATATATTCCCCCCCTCTATCTGGCTCAGTAAGTCTAGCATTCTTTGAGAAGAATTATCTTCGTAGTGCACAACAGCCCCCGGAGCACTATCATCCGGCTGTTGCAATGGCCGCGGATCAACGGAATATATTTTCAAGCATCGCTCATCCACACAGTGTGGCTGAAGCGTCCCGCCCAAATGAGAACCAATCTCCAAATAACAATACTTTTCATACTTCCGAGCAACCGCTCGTTGAATAGCAAGCAATGATCGTCGATCCCCATCATTTGTCTGGGATGGAATCGCATTAAATATGCTGATATCGAGCTGGTCTATTAACTGTGCATATTGGTTCATTGCAATTGTCCTTCCTCACTACGACAATTATAATATGTTACAATACTTATAGGATAAGATATTGTTAATATTAAGAAATCATCTAATAAATCAATGTTCATAGTAAAGAGCCTGTCTTATTCATTTTGATCATCATTAATTGTAAGGCGAATAACTCCAAACCCACCGTTGGAATCATCTTCAAAATACCCTTCGGTTTCCTCTGGAGGATCAAGGGCCCACCCCAAACGTTTTAAGATAATATCTAAAAAACCAGCTGTTTTTGGGGTCACTCGACAACCTATCCCCTTAAATCTGAACAACCTACTTAAATAGCATCTAAAAGGCTGAATACCCGTGCAATAGGACCAATAAAAAGGAGAATGAATACAGGACTGAAATTCAAACTTAAATGGTTTACATCCCCCTGAATATTGCAAATCTATGAGAACAGGACGAGCGCAAACAGACTCAATCTTAGAAAGAAATAGATAACTTCCAAACCAAGTCGACTGTGTAAGACCACTCCATATTAATGGCGTCACATTGGCTTTTGCATACACGCTATTCCCGAATCGAAATTGAAGCATACTGATGTCCCTATAAAATCGAAACTGATGGACATCAATCATACTCCTTTCCGCATTATTCATTTTTTTAACTTGTAAAAATACAAATCGATGATCCACAATTTGTCTAGCTTGAATGCGTTTAACAATAAATAAGATGTCACCTAATTCTGTTTTGCTTTTATTACAAATAGAAGAAGGAGTCACAAAGAAAACATATGGTTTCTGATGAACAAATTGTGTCTCTATCTTAATGTGATTGTTCTGGGATATATTTCCAGCATTTGTGACAAATCGTTTTACAACAGTTGGTTCCGTTCCGTCAGCAGCTATTGACTGTTGAAGTGCAGATGACAGGTGATTTGCTATATTCAATAACATTACTTCCCTCGTGCGAAATAGTACGATCGTTCTACATTCATTCTCATTTTATAGATATGAATATAGAAACAGGCATAGCCATTTTGAAGGCAATAATTCCATACGCAGCGATTGCCGAAAAGCAAAGCTACCCTTTTCATAATTTCCTAGGGTGGATGCTGAATAATACCGCTCTGGATGTCAAGACAAAAGGTGGCAGACAAAAGGTGGCATATTTCGCGGGAGATTTTCTCCGCGTATTCAAATCGCTTCGAAAAGTGGTTCAGACCTGGGCTGGTGTCACCTTTTCCAACACATTCTCCAGAATCATCTTTGAACATTCAGTCACGCAACTAAGGGAGATCGAAACGTCTGGTTAAGACAATACCCCTTTATGTCGCTGACAGAGCCATTGGAATGTATTAATGATGTATCTGGAATATCGGGTTACCTCCACGACTCCCGTACGAGTCAGCCTGCCTTTTGTATATGCCCCCCACAATTTATAAACCTTTTCGAAATCTCCGATTGGTACCCGTTGAGCATTGAGTGCAGTCTTGCTGTGAAAAGTGACATGCTTCGGACCAAGTTCCAGCACGGTCACAGCCTCCCCGAAACAACCTCGAAATACGGTCCAGTTTGGCAGTTTTGTTTTGGTTGGAATTTTTTGGATCTCTGCCCATGTGTTTTTAAACGCCATCATATGCCTCCGTGTGTTCAGCTCAATCCTCCTTCTACGATCAATCCTCTATTTTGTCCATGACAATTTCGGCAAATACGAACATGGCCCTGCAATTTGAGTCGTGATATCGTTGGTACGTTGGGACGCTTTGATTGTTCAGTGATTCACGTTGTTCAGATAAAGTGAACAAGCATTATTTATGAACACCGTTGGGGATTGGAATTGTATTCCTATTGGGGTCCGTGCCCGTCCGTACTGCTCTTCATCAATTTGGTTGTTTTGTGCGCGTTCTAAAAATAATGTATGCATTACTAACTTTGCACCAAAATATTACATGATCAAATCGTATCTGCTTTGTTTTTACCCCGTTTTTCCAACTTCCTTGGCGATCTCTGCGTCTTGGCGAGAGAAAACAGAACCTCAAAATCCACACCGACGAGGGCGTCCCGCCATAGGCGGGCAGACAAGCGCTCCTGCGCGGAATAGTTTTTTTATTATCAGGCAGCTCGGCGAGCCGTTCCTCCGTAGGGGGACAGGCTCCTACCAACATTCGCGTCCATTTGTGTCCATTCGCGGTTCAAATCATCTGAGAAATATGCGCAATCTGCGGACGAAAATTGGCTGTGAATTTGTGGCATTGGTTAGAGGAATTTGGACAAAATGGCGGTGTAGGAGATGGAGTTGAGGTGGGTTTGGTTGTCGGTTTGGGCGGATTGGGCGATTTGGGCGGAAATATGGGGGTTTTCGAGGAGTTTTTGGAGTTTTGGGGGTTCTTCGTAGAATTTTATGGTAAATCGGGATTTGACCCTTCCGGTCATTAGACCCCCTTTTTCATTTCGCCTCAAGGCATCCCAGCCGCCGATGATTCCGAGAAAACCCTTGCACCGCTTGATCATTTGGCTTGCCCCGCCCTCCGCTCCGCGAGAATGGGCACCCCACAGCTCGTCGGAGCGGAGTGGAGGGCGGGCGGCGGTTTTGGAGAAGAAAGCATAAAATTCTAAGAAGAACCATTTTTCCTTAAGTCGATTCTGAAACGTACTGCACCTTCCGGCCACTGGGCATGCGTCGAGGGCGTTTTCTCACCCTATTTTGGCAGATTTTTTCGGAAATTGGGTTGACATTAGCCCCAAAGCCGATATATTTGCGCACAGATATATCGGTGGTCACCGATCATACAGAAGCATATCGAGAAATTGATGAAGGCGAGTCAACGATATCTAATTGAACAGGTCTCTGAAATCCTTCGTGATCGGGGGGGCGTTTCGTTGTCGTCCCCTGATGATTGGAACCAAGATTTCCCTGCAGGCATGATGCGTTGTGGCTCTGAGGAACTCAAAATCGAGTATAAGGAGTTCCGGTTTTACCGCCAATCGGATTTTTGCCCCGCCATCGGTGATGCCATTCTTCGATTCCAACACGAGCGGAAGAAGGGACGCCATTCTAGCGATCGCCTATTTCTGGCCTTCCTTCTCCAGCGAAGGGGTCGTAAGGCTGTCGAGAATCTGATCCGGTATTCGGCCGAGTACTTGCCCAATCTTGACTGGCTTGTTTTGTCGCATGATGGCTTCGCTATGTTGCGATTAAACGGACGCGATGAAGAAATGCAAGTTCCCCCGTTCAAGGATGCCCACATTGAAATGCGCGATGTCAACAGGGGCAGCCTTTTCACTCCCAAACACCAATGGCTTTTCAAGCTGCTGCTGCTTCCGGGACTAGACGCCGGATATTGGGGGGGGCCGGCAAGTGTTCCGTCGAGCATTAATGCGCTTGCGATGAAATCCGGCGTGTCACAATCGGTTGTTTCTTCTTTCATCAGCCGGGCGGAACGGGAAGGGTTTATTAAACGATCCGGCAACGGCTTTCATGTCCAGCGCCATCGCGAGCTGATTGAAGACTGGGGCTATGCTCTAAAACACGGCCGTAGCAGGGAAATTGGGGTTCAATCGCTCTATGGCGATAATTCCGAAGCAACGCTGTTGAACAAAATACAAACTTACGTGAAGAACCATCCCGGCCGGGCATCTCTCGTGCTTGGGGGACACTTGGCCTGCCACCTGCTGTCGCTGGGGCGCTCCAATGTACGATCAGCCCACCTCTATGTGAATGGTTCTATGGCGATGATATTGCAAGAACTGGATCTGGTCGTTCATGAATCCGATGCACCGCCTCTTCGTCTGATATCCGTGCCGGGGGACGAAGCCATTTTCAATTGCTCTGTAAATGCGGATGGGGTTCCCGTTTCGGATGTCCTGCAGTGTTACTTCGACGTTCGATTCTCGTATGCGCGGGGATTGGAGCAGGCGGACTACATCTACGAGCGGGTTCTTGCACCGCACTTTGTGAGGAGGTTCTGATGTTTGGGAACCCCCGCTTCGATACCTTTTTTATGAAGGCCGTCGAGGCACTGAGGCCGTACCTTGGCGATTTGATTTGCATCGGCGGATGCGCCAATGCGCTTTACCGTTATCACCCAAATGCCTCCACCACCATCCCCGTCCCCTATTTAGGCACAATAGATACGGATTGGATGACGCCAGTGCGCCTTTCAGAAAGGGGCCGGTTGCCCATCGCCCTTCTCATGAAGCAGGCGGGTTTTGTGGAAGAAGCCATTGGAGCCGACGAACGACCGGCTGTAAAATATCGGTTGCGCAACTCTGATTTTCCGGCAGAGATAGAATTCCTGTGTAAGCGATCTGGCATTCCCGGCGGAAGGGAGCCGAAAGAAATTACATCGCACCCCGTACAGGAGGGATTGCTGGCACAGCCGCTCCGCTATTTGGACATCCTTGAGCACGGCACATGGGAATTAGACCTTGGGCGCGTGCCTGAGTTTGAATGTTTAAGTGGAACGGTCATCCGGTTGCCCAATCCAATGGCTTATGTGGCACAAAAAATATTAATCAACGCCCGGCGACAAGAATCTGTGTCAAAAGCAAAAGATTTCTATTATATTTACGAGATATCGGTCATCTTTCGCGACTATCTGGATGCGCTGGCGACGGATTGCCGGAACCTTGAGAGAACGTTCCGAACACAGATTCGGGATTTTAAAAGGAAAGCCGCTATTTGTTTTGCCAGCAGCTCGGCTGAAGGTCCAACATTGGCGCTGGAGGTGTGCCGGGGAAACAAGAGCCATGCAACAGAAAATCAAGTTAAATTGACCGCAGAAATGATTTACCGCTCTGTTTCAAAGCTGCTTGGAGCCCTGTAGTCAGTTGCTCGACCGGTGCCGCGGGGGGGCAAACTGGAGATCATGCATCTGATTGAATGAAAACGGGCGCGGGGTTACACTCCGATATTCTACACATGGGGGGCTGAGTCAAAGTGGTCGCACACGAATTTCCGCCCGATTAAAGAAAATCTGACAACATAGCGGTGTAGGAGATGGATTGCAGGTGAGGTTGGATGTCTTTTTGGGCGTTTTGGGCGATTTGGGCGGAAATATCGTGATTTTCGAGGAGTTTTTGGAGCTTTTGGGCGAAATCGGCGTCGTTTTGGGCGATTAGTGTGTTTTTTTCGTCCCGGAGGAGGGTTTCAAAGCCTTTGGCGGCGAATTTTGTGATGACGCTGGGGCGCCCCATTTGCATGGCTTCAAGCACTTTGATGTAAGCCTGGATAATTCATCAACATGGATGAAGAAGTCAGAACTTGTTGCGGTGAGGTTTGATGTAGAAGGTCGATAGAGAATTCTTCTTCCCATCCA
>Ga0255345_1007574_pt1 | contig 10109 bp, 9 predicted proteins | sample wastewater_treat_6_FD_192415 | JGI IMG/M metagenome (GOLD analysis project Ga0255345, IMG submission 192415) | Wastewater microbial communities from Lulu Island WWTP, Vancouver, Canada - plant20 | ecosystem: Engineered > WWTP > Wastewater > Unclassified | place: Canada: Vancouver, British... | reverse complement strand
TAGTGCGGTCTCAAGAGCACTTCCGTCTCTGGCCTCGGCAAGAATAAAGTAATCAGCATCGCTTCTGAGAAGATTTTTAGATATGCGTCTGAGTTCCTCATTATCCGCTATCAGCTGGATGATAGGGGCATCAGGCGCCAGAAGATGCATAGGGATCTCAGGGTCTGTCTCTACCATAACACCTTCAAGCTCAGGGTCTTCATAACTTTGCCATGTGGACAGGAATGTCGTTTTTGAAGAACGCACCTGTCCTGCTATCACTAAGTTAGGGCCGAAATCCACCATAGCTTTGAAAAGGGGGATCGCATCTTCGGGTATAGTCCCTCTTCTTGCCTGCTCTTCAAATGTGTAATTCGGGACTATGTATCTTCGGAAGATAATAACATCCTGACCTTGCTTTGCCATCTGTCCCCTGAAAATCGTCACCCTTGTTCCGTCCAAAAGATATATCTCATGAAAATCTTTATCAAGCCGTTCATGAGGAGTCAACAGCAGAAAGGCCCTGACCAGCTGTTCACGTCTGTGTTTATGAATTTTTTGCGGCATCAGCCTCAGGCGACCTTCCTGCATGAAATAGATCCTGTCTCCTATGACCTTTGCCGAACTGCTTTGCTTATATGTCTCGGAAAACCATTCCGCTATTCCCGCAAGCCCCCAATTTTCATGATATATGCCGTCAACGGCGGATTGATACCAGGGCGGCAGGGATTCAGCTTCTAAACCGTACCCCTTTAGCTTTGCTCTGACTTTCTCTTTAAAAAATGCCACTTCATTGGAATATCCTATAATTGCTTTCTTCTGTAATTCTAATCCGGCGTGCATATCTTCCCCGTCTTTATCCCATTCCCGGATAAAATCCTCTTTGACAATTTCACAGAGCTTCTCAAAATTCATCAAGCTGCTGTTATGGCAGCATTCTTTATCCCTGATATGATCCTCTATATAAAAGGCAGCCATTTTTTCTTCCTCTCGGTATCGATCGGGGCTATATGTGCCCGCGAAAGTACCCTGTTTGCTATCATTCTTATGTCCCTGCAGAAGTCATCACTTTTATATGACAGCAAAGTTCTGTGGTCGGACTCCGCCTGTCTCTCATAGCCTGATGCGCTTACTTTCATAAGGTTTTCACGGGGCAGCCGAAGCCTCTTTCCTATATAATCCAGCCCATAAAGATCGCTTTCGATATGCTTGTTGACAATGTGAGCGGAAAATTTGATTTTCAGCTTGTCATAGATCGGTTGGAGGCTTTCGTATCGTTTTATTATCGATTCCTGCTGAGTGATTATACAGTATCTGTCTCCTATATTCTCAAGGGCTCCGATTGCCAGACCGTTATCGATATCGTTGCCGGTATCCGCAAGTATAAGATCGAATGAACCCTCTAAGCTTTTAAGAAGATATGCAGCCATTTCCGGATAATAGCTTCGAATTTGTTCTATGCTTTCCACACCTCCCAGCATGTAGAAATTCCCGTCTTTCTTGCAGCCCATGACAAGCTTTTCCGTGTCAAGCAGCCTGCTGTCCAAATGCAGTCTTATCCCTTCGATAGATTCCCCCACCCGGTCAACGTATTCAGTTCCCGGTCTGCCGTGCATAGAGACCATCATAATCTTTAATTCTTTTCGGTTAAAAGCAATATACTCTGCGATGGATTGAGTTATCATAGTAGTGCCTGTCTTGCCATCCGCACCGTGGAATGCATGAAAGCTGCTCATTTGATCGCCCCCTGACTTTGTACCAGCAGCAAACCCTCTCCTTCTCCCTTGACATGGTCTGTGATTTTTTTATACTCCCTGATATCGGCGATTATCTCGATATGGCTAATAATAGAGTTTGATGCCGTCCGATCGAGCAAATCGGATCCCTTTTGTCCCTCTCCGTCCGTAACTTCAGTCTCGTTGGCATCCTTAACGAAAGCCACCCTGTAAGTGCCTATTCTGTTAAGCTCTTCCCCTGCATAAATATCGACCCAGTCTCCGCGGCGCAATGAACTGCTCCGCATAGCTATCCAATCCGGTTTAATAACGAAAATGGATTTATCCCCGTGAATATAAAAATCATCGTCTGCCAGATATTCAATGGATATCTGGCTGTTCTCTATGATGTCCTGCAGGGCTGCCCTGCCTATGATTTTAGGCAGGGCAGCCCATTCTACACCTTTGTAAATCCTGTTTTCCGGCAATACTCCTGATTGTGATACCATATCCCGGGTGATAACGGTGCCTCGCGGAATAGTTTCGGATGCTACTATTACGGCATCAAGCAGTATAGCCTCCCTGCCTTTCGTTTCCCAGAGGATCATGCCGGCTATTGCAAATGCAATAAGCAGCAGGCCCATCACGGTTCTGCCTTTTTTCAACCTATCTCCTCCATTATTTATCTTATTATCCATTATATGACATTACTATACCAGCAAATATCCCCTCTGTCAACTGCAAACTAATAATTAATTCAGCTAACAAAGTATGTATTGGCCCCCGATATTAAATTTGATTTAATAATCAATCAGAAACCAATGCCAAGAACTTTTTGACCTGACCCCCCACATCCGGAGAATCGAAAACAGAAGAGCCGGCAATGATGAGATTTGCCCCGGCCTCCGTCACCTGCCTCACGTTTTCCAATGTGATGCCGCCATCCACCGCTATGATCATATCCGGATTTCGCCGCCGTTTCATGTCGGAAACCGCTTTAATTTTATCAAGGGCAGAAGGAATAAACTTCTGTCCTCCGAAACCCGGGTTTACAGACATGATCAGGAGATAATCCAGCTCTTCGAAAATGTATTCCAGAGTCAAGGGGGAGGTTGAAGGATTCAGAGAAACCCCTGCCTTGATCCCGAAGGATTTAATGGATTGCAGTGTGCGATGCAGGTGTATGCATGCTTCCTGGTGGACAGTAATAATCTCGGTATTGTCGGTTACAAAATCTTTTATATAGCGGTCCGGATCCGCGACCATCAAATGAACATCGAAAGGCAGTCGAGTTTTCCCAAGCAGGCTTTTCATAACACGCGATCCGAAAGAGATATTGGGAACGAAATTTCCGTCCATTACATCTATATGGATAGCCTGGGCGCCAGCATCTTCGATTGCGGCGATATCGTCTATGAGTCTGGAAAAATCTGCCGATAAAATGGATGGGGCCAGTCTGTTCATCAATACTTCCTCATTTCATGTATTTCTTTAAGCTGTCTGCAATAAGATCCGTAGCGGGATTCATGGATGGTGCCTTCCTCTGCCGCTTTGCGTATTGCGCACCCGGGTTCTGAAATATGCCTGCAGTTTTTAAATTTGCAAAGACCGATAAAATGAACCATTTCGGGGAACAGAAAAGCCAGTTCCTGTTCTCCGGCGTCCGGAAGCTCAAAAGATGAGAATCCGGGCGTGTCAAAGACCATGCCCCCACCGGTCAATTCAAACAATTCTACATGACGTGTAGTATGTTTTCCTCGCTGCAGTTTAGCGCTGATCTCACCGGTCTCCGCGACGACTGTTTTCTCAAGCCGGTTCAGCAGTGTGGATTTCCCAACCCCCGAAGGCCCGGCAAAAGCGCATTTCCGTTTACTCATAAACTCCCTCAATCCGGATACTCCTTCACCGCTCTTTCCGCTTACCCCTATCACCGGGTAAATGCCATCATATATTTTATGGAATCCGTCGATTTCACCCCGCCCGCTCAAATCGATTTTATTTAAGCAGATACCTATATCTGTATGATGATACTCTGCCATGACCAGAAATTTATCAATCGTATAAAGGTCCGGCTCCGGGTTTTTCATTGCAATAGTTATTATCAGGCAGTCGACATTAGCCACCGGAGGACGGATAAACTGATTCCTGCGTGGGAATATCCCGGTAATCACCGCCTCTTCTTCGTTCAGAGGCTTGATATTTACGAGGTCCCCTACACAAGGCGTCTTGTTTTCCTTGCGGAAAATCCCCCTGGCCTTACACTGAAACATACCCTCCGCCGTTTTTACATAATAAAAACCTCCTACACCTTTAATAATGGTGCCTTCCATCAGAGTACGGCTCCGCTGTCGAAATCAACAACAAACTCCTGTACCAAGGCATTGTCGAAGTATATTTTTACCGAGCCCTGGCCGTTGCCGGTAACTGAAAAGGTTTCCTGCCCGTTGCTCCTTATCCTCTGTTCATAGTTGATGGGTGTTGTTACTCCCGAAGCATCGGAAACCATTACGGTCAGGTAGAAGACTTCATTATGGGCAGCGCTGTAGGAAATCGGTATATAGATGATCCTTGATCCGGCACTTTCGTCCCTTCCCGTACTGACAGTCACTTTGATCTGCGTACCTTTGTCAGCAGCGGAACCGGGAGAAATGCTCTGTCCCGATATCAGACCTTCGGAGTATTCATTGCTCGGTGCATACTGAGTATCCGGCGACAGGATCAGACCTTCTCTCTCCAGTGCTTTTTTTGCCTCATCTAAAGTCTTGCCGAAAAGGCTGGGGACAGTAGTTGTTACGATCTCTTCACCCAGGCTGACCACAAGCCCGACCTTCGTTCCGGGTCCTGCGGCGCTTCCCGCCTGCGGCGACTGCCGTATTATCACTCCTGTCGGCATCTCGCTGAACTCCTCACCGACATCCCCCTTTTTATAACCATAGCTTTCCAGAAGGAATACCGCATCGCTAAGCGTTTTGCCCACGACCGAAGGGATGGTATTTTCTTCAATACCTTTACTGATGTTCACATTCACGGTCTTCCCCGTCTTTACGACCATGTCCGCTAACGGATCCTGGGAAACTACCAAGCCTTCCGCAAAATCTGTACTCGCAACTTCTTCCTGCAACTTTATTTTCAGACCGACGGTGTCAAGAGCAGCTTCGGCCTCCTCAAACGTCAGCCCCGCCAGAGGTGGCACCGTTACTTCCGTCGGTGCCGTGCCCCTCTCGATAGCTGCCAGTATCAACTGGCTTGCCGGTATGGCAAGGACAAATGCCAGTACTATTGCAGCGACCTTTACCTTGTTTAATCGGATTTTCTTTTTTCCCTTCATGCTCTTCACCCATAAATCGGCTTTCCCCGGCCGTTCCGTTATGCTGTCTTCTTTAAGATCGTTTTTTATATCCTTCGCATTGGGGGGATCGGGATTTCTACTTTTTCCGTATCCCCCATAGACACCGACTGTGCTCAGGTTGGCTTTGCTCAATGCCTCGACCATCTCGTCCGCCGATTTATACCGATTGGTCTGGTATTTGTCGGTGGCTTTCAATACAATTTCCTCTACCTCAGCGGGAATGTCGGGGACCAGAACCGAAGGCGGCGCCATTTCCTCGTTCATATGTTTCATGGCCACTGCCACGGGATTTTCCGCATCAAAAGGCACCTGACCGGTCAGCATTTCATACAGGACTATGCCCAGTGAATATATGTCGGATTTCTCATCAACATACCCTCCTCTGGCCTGCTCCGGTGAAAAGTAATGAACTGAACCCATGATGGTCCCCGTACCGTTTACGATCGTTCCGGATGTGACAGCTTTAGCGATGCCGAAGTCGGAGATCTTTGCGGTACCATCCATCGTCAGCAGAATGTTATGAGGTTTTACATCCCTATGTATGATATGGTTTTTATGGGCATGACTCAGGGCCGATGCTATCTGCCGGGTGATCATGACTGCTTCTCTTGGTCTCAATGCGCCTTTTTCTTTGATCAGAGAAGACAATGGCTGTCCTTCGACCAATTCCATCACAATATAGTTGATATTGCCCTCTCTCCCAACATCATAAATGTTGACGATATTAGGGTGTGACATACTTGCCGCCGCCTGAGATTCTCTCCTGAAGCTCTCGATAAATTTGTAATCTCTTGAGAACTCCGGTTTGAGTATTTTTACGGCAACATAGCGATTCAGTAGTTTATCTCTGGATTTATATACTACTGCCATCCCTCCGTCACCGATTTTTTCCAGTAGTTCATATCTTTCAGCAAGTGTCCTGCTGCTCATGTTACTCTCCTTTTCGTACATTAAATCTCAACGCAGTTGACTGTGATGTTATCCTTGCCGCCGTTATCACAGGCGCTCTTTATCAGTGTGCCGACCAATTCTCCGAGATCCGTTTTACTTTCCATCAGTGCACGGATATCCTCTTCTCCGATTTCGTTATAAAGGCCGTCGGTGCAAAGAAGGATACGATCCCCGGCGGTCACATCCAGCCGGTAGAAGTCCGGCATTATATTTGCCTCACTTCCCAGCGCTCTTGTTATCATATTCTTTTTAGGATGGGCCTCTGCCTCTGCCATGCTTATGCTCCCTTGCTTCAAAAGCTCGTTTACATATGTATGGTCTTCCGTGATCCTGATAAGCTGCTTTTTCCGGTACAAATAGGCCCGGCTGTCGCCTACGTTTACTATGTACGCTTTACCCGGGCGAAGAAGCAGCATCACCGCCGTGGTGGCCATCCCCGCATTTTCCTTTATCTTGGTCGCTCTGCCGTATATTTCTTCATTTACATATTCAAGACAGCGGTGAAAATATTCCGGGATATCCGGATCTTTGATGCTGTCCGGCGATTCGGACAGCAGATAGGCCTCTGTAAGATCAACAGCAAGCTTGCTTGCGACCTCGCCGGAGTTGTGCCCGCCTACACCGTCCGCCAGCATGTAAAAATTTAAAGCCTCTATGCATAGCATGGAATCCTCATTGATTTTTCTCAGTTTTCCCTTATCTGTTCCGCATGCCGATCGTCGCATATCCTTCTCCGGTCTCAGTACCGTCTCATACTGCAGATGTAAAACCCGTCTGTATCATTGATGCTTGGAAAAAGCTGTATGCTTTCCTGTTCTTTAAATTCGTTATTTGCTTTTAGAAAATCACGTACGACATCTTGATTCTCTGCAGGATTTATGGTGCAGGTACTGTAAAGCAGCATGCCGCCTTTTTTAACGTATTCGGAAGATGCGGCAAGGATCTGCCTTTGTATTTCCGGAAGGTGCTCCAGTTCCCCGTCCCATTCCTTATATTTTATCTCAGGCTTTCTGCGTACAACTCCCAGCCCCGAGCAAGGCGCATCGACCAAAACTCTGTCTGCCGATGCTTCCAGCTCGCCGTCTGTTTTTGTCGCATCAAAGGTGCCGCTTTCAACTATGGTTATCCCCAGTCTTGCAGCCTCCCTGTTCAAAATGTCAAGCTTCTTTTTGTAAAGATCCCGCGCCAGGATACGGCCCCTGTTTTCCATCCGCTCTGCGATATACATAGTTTTCCCGCCGGGAGCCGCACAGACATCTATGACGAATTCGTTGGGCTGCGGATCTAATAAATCTACTGCCGCCATGGAGCTTTCATCCTGCACTGTAAACATACCGTCCTTATACAGGTTGGTTTCAATCAGATCCTCACCTTTTACGCGAAGGGCAATATTGTTTATATGGCTTTCAGATACCTCATATCCCTTTTCAATCAGACGCTTTTTTAATCCTTTTTTGCTATTTTTAAGCAAATTGGGTCGTATAGTCAGTTCGGGAGTCTTATTTCCCGCAGCCAACAGTTCTTCTGTAAACTCAGATTCGTATTCACTGAGCCACAACTCAACTATCCATTTCGCATAGGAATATTTCACGGAAAGATATTCGCTTTCGTTCGTTTCCCGGTCAGGTAAAGCGATCTCTTTTCCCGATCGTTCGTAATTGCGCAATACTGCATTGATAAAGCCCTCTCTTCCTTTGCAGTAGTGCTTAGCAAGGTTTACAGTCTCCGATACTGCCGCATATGAAGGGATCGAATCCATAAAAATCAACTGATACAAGCCGATCCGTAAAACAGTACGATCGCTGGTGTTCAGTTTCTGTAAAGGATCTGTAAGATAATGCCCTATGACATAGTCCAAATAAGTGCGGTTTTCCAGGACACCGTAAACAAGCCTTCTGACTAAGGCCTTTGAATTCGGCTTTGAGATCGTTATATGGTGGTTAAGTGCAAGGTTGGAATAGGCCTTGTTGTTTTCTATATCTATCAGGGTCAGATATGCTGTCCTTCTGTCGTCATCCATAGATCCCGCCCTCCTTTTCATATTTTAACTTAAAACACTGCCGATTTCAATTTTATTCCCTTTTATATATTCGGAAACATCCATAGTCTGCTTCCCGGGCGCCTTTATCCTCTTGATTAGCAGATCGCCCTCCCCAGCGGAAACAAGGATACCGTATTTATCCACTCTTTGGATAAAACCAGGCGGGCCGCTTGAAACATGGGAAATGATTTCCGCATCGAACATCTTTACCTGCATCCCTTGGATAAACGTATATGCTCCCGGTTTCGGATCCATTGCTCTTATACGCCGCTCTATTGCCTCTGCGGTCTGTCGGAAATCCAGCCGGCTGTCCTCCTTTGTTATTTTCGGTGCATATGTGGCCAATTCCCGGTTTTGTACTATCCTATCCGCAGTACCGTCTATGATTGACGGCAGGGTTTCTATAAGAAGCTCCGCACCTAAAACAGAAAGCTCGCAAAACAGCTGTCCCGCTGTCTTGTCTCCGATTGGAGTCGGCTTTTTAATAATAATATCCCCTTCGTCCATGCCCTCGGACATATACATGAGAGTAACACCTGTTTCCGTATCGCTGGAAAGTATGGCATGCGGGATAGGCGCCGCGCCACGATATTTTGGCAGCAGAGAGGCATGGATATTAACACAGCCAAGTCTCGGCAGCTCCAGAAGCTCCACAGGCAGTAATCTGCCATAGGCGGCGACAATGATAATGTCCGGACTGATGATTTTCAGGTTAGATATCAATTCCAATATTTCTTTGTTGCTTTGGGGCTGACAGACCTGTATCCCGTATGATTCCGCCTGCACTTTGACCGGAGGAGGAAGTATTTTCTTGCCTCTGTCCCTCGGTTTATCCGGCTGGGTTATGACCATAGAGATATCATGCCCTTCCTCTTTAAGTCTTATTAAAGGAGGGACCGCAAAATCCGGAGTCCCCATATATACGATTCTCATAAATATTCACCTTCGCTTACTCTTCGGTCGCTTCAATTTCCTGTAGCTCCAAAGCTTTGCTGACAAACAGGACTCCTTCCAGATGATCGTACTCATGGGAAAGAGCCACCGCCAATAAGCCACTGCCTTCGATCTCTATTTCCTTCCCATTTCTATCAAGGCCCTTCATCTTTAAAAATGCGGGCCTTTCTACAGTTCCGATATAGCCGGGAACGCTCAGGCATCCTTCATCTCCTGTTTGTATCCCGTCTGTCTCCAGAATCTCCGGATTAATCAATTCATAAATCTTTTCGTCTACCTCGACAACGAAGATGCGCTTAAGCACACCCACCTGCGGTGCCGCCAAACCCACGCCGTCGTTTGCCCTCATAGTTTCGATCATATCATCCAGCAGCTCCTCTATCCTTTTGTTGATATCGGAAACCGGCTTTGCCCGCTTAGACAGAATCTCATCGCCTTCTTTTACTATGTTTCTTAATGCCATATGCTTTACTCCTTGATTTCCTCCTATAAAGACCCGAAGGGGTTCACATCGATATACAATGCCCAGGTCTTTTTTTTCTGTTTGGCAGCCTTGCTCTTTATTCTCCAAAGAGCTTCTTTGTAAAGATCCCAGTCTGCCGCAGAACATTTGATAAAAAGCTGATATCTGTACAGCCCGCCGATCTTGCTTATCGGCGCCGGTCTTGGCCCCAATACGTTCTTAATATGATCGTTTCCTGTCCTTTTCAAAAAAGCTGCCTTGATTGCCCTTGCGCCTCCTGCTGCTTCTTCTTCCGATGCGCCGGATAAAACCAAGTATATTATATCGCAATATGGAGGATAGCCGATCCTTTCTCTGATTTTTATTTCCGTTTCATAAAATGAATCGTAATCCTGGTCTTTTGCCATGAGGATGGCATAGTGGTCCGGTGTATAGCTTTGTATCACTACTCTTCCAGGATCTGTGCCCCTTCCCGCACGACCCGCGGCCTGTGTGATGAGCTGAAACGTACGCTCGGGCGACCGGAAATCCGGTATGTTCAGGGAAATATCTGCCGCGACTATGCCTACAAGTCCTACATTGTTGAAATCCAGCCCTTTTGCAACCAGTTGGGTCCCTATCAGTATATCTGTCATTTTATTTCCGAACCTGTCAAGA
>Ga0255345_1007563_pt1 | contig 10114 bp, 7 predicted proteins | sample wastewater_treat_6_FD_192415 | JGI IMG/M metagenome (GOLD analysis project Ga0255345, IMG submission 192415) | Wastewater microbial communities from Lulu Island WWTP, Vancouver, Canada - plant20 | ecosystem: Engineered > WWTP > Wastewater > Unclassified | place: Canada: Vancouver, British... | reverse complement strand
AAGAAACTACCCAAGAAATTATTTTGAGAATAATGGAGGAAAAACCGGAAGTAACTCAAAGGGAGTTAGCTCAAATTACTGGAATTACCATTAATGGCATAAAATATCACATCAAAAAAATGACCAAGCAAGGCATCATTAAGCATGAAGGTCCAACAAAATCAGGAAAATGGGTAATAAAAAGAGTTTGACTCTGTCTTGAGTCAAACTCTTAGTTAAACGAAATTGTTTCAAGCATTTATCTATTAGAAGCTACATATCGGAGCAACTCATAGGGTCTGTCTGTTTGAATTATTCGTGCCCCGTTGTCAATTAACCATCCCCATGTTTCATCTTCTTTACCTTCCTCAACGGCTTTGTCGTCATCGTGCCCTGCGTTCAATGACGGCCAAAGTGAATTGAGCCAAATTTTGGCTTTCTTCTTTTGTAAGTACTGCAATCTACGTAACACATCGGGGCTAAGCGTATTGAAAGTGCATTCAAATGCTGCCGGTTTTATCGTTAAATAATCTTCTATGATTTTGTCTGCATCGGAATTGTCAATCGCTACAATGGGCATGTAAAGCACTTTACTTAGAATCTCTTTGTTTTCTGCTTCTACTTTCGACAAGGGATGACCTGATTTGATAACCACTTGCCTTGTCGTTCCAGTTTTCTGTAAAAGTTGGTAAACATCATTGAAGTAGTCGTATCCTTTATCGATATTGATTAATATTTTTCCTTTGCAAAGCTGTAACACTTCCTCCAAAGTTGGGATGGGGTGTGTTGTAACACGCCCCAATCCGTTTTTAAGTCGAAATTCCTTTAATTCAGCCAGTGTGTAATTTTCCGGGTTTCCTTTTCCGTTAGTTGTTCTGTCGATGGTCTTGTCGTGCATGATGATTAGATGTCCGTCTTTTGATTTCTTTAAGTCGAGTTCAATCATATGTACGCCATTGTCAATGCAATTTTTGAAAGCCTGCAGGGAATTTTCAGGTGCGTTTCGCCAATCACCTCGATGTGCCACAACCAAAATCTCATCCGTTTCAACATCATTTAATATCGCGATTAAAGAATCTACTCTTGTTTGAGCAAAGGCACAGCCAATAAGCGATACAAATACCGCGAAAAACAAAGTTCTTTTCACCACTGATTAATAACCGGTGTTTTGATACATCTTTTCAGGATTCAGTTTCACTTCATCAAAAGGAATCGGATAATATATGTCTTTTATACCAAAATTTTGAAGATTGGAAATTCCATAGTCATTTTGATTTTTGGCATGCATATATGTAACTAATTCATTGGGAGTGAAGAAACGAAGCAAATCATACCAACGGTGGTTTTCAAAAGCGAGTTCTACCCTTCTTTCGTGTAAAATCGCAAGTTTTAGCGTAGGATATTTACTTTTGTAATCGCTGTTGCCCTGCATAGTTTCGTAAGTTGGTACACCTGCTCTATTTCTTACTTGATTTAAATATTCAATAGCTTTCTCAGTGTTGCCCGAATACATTTCAACTTCTGCTAACATTAAAATAATATCGGCATAGCGCATTAAAATCCAATCATTTCCACCGTATCCCAATTTTCCGGCAGCATCACTGGTATCACGATATTTGGTGATAATGTAATTTCGAGCAACAGGATTCGTTGCATATTTCACAGACCAGTCCTTGCGGGGGTCGTTTTCTTCGTATTCTTTTACTAAATCCGGATTTACAAAATTACCGGAACCGCTCGATTTATATTGAGAATTGATAGTCTCACCTTTAGCCTGATTGTTTCGTGCTACTGCAGAGCTATAGTTTTTATCGCCCTGTATGTATACTATTTGGAATATGATTTCGGGGCATGTCGATTTTTTATCCACATTAAAGACATCTGAGTAAGGAATTTCGCTCAGGTCATTGAATTTTCTCATTCCATACGAAGCGGATAAGTATTGTTTAGCTTTTGACAGATAGGAAGCTTTATTTTCCGATTCCAATGTGGTGTACATGGTTAAGTACACCTGACCCAACAATCCGTTTATTGCTGCTTTGCAAGTTCTTCCTTTTCCTGAGACAGGCTGAATATCAGGCAAATTACCATTTAATGCCTCAGTTAAGTCTTTTGTGATTTGCTCATAAACTACTTCCTTTTTTTCTCTAAAAGTATGAGCTGCTATCTCATCGGTTGTCTGCAAATAAGTCGTTACCAAAGGCACATCTCCCCATTTTCTTACCATATGAAAATAAACCAAAGCTCTGATAAAAAGAGCTTCTGATTTGTGGATGGCTTTTGCTTCAGGGCTTTCAAACACCACAGATTCTATTCCGGCTAAAGCGAAATTTGCTCTGCTTATAGCCTCAAAGTGATCATCCCAATGTCTTTTTAAATAAGTATTACTGGGTAGCAATGAAAAATCCGTAAACTGAAAAGGTTCTCCGGAGGACGATTGATTATCCAGCCTTCCCATATTGTCTGAGCGCTCTTCGGTATAAGTCGTGCTGGTCTCACCCAATAAATAGCCGCTTCTTAAAGCTAAATATGCTCCATTTACAGCTCTGACTACATCGTTTTCATTTTTGAAATAGGCCTCTACAGAAGTTTTATTAGGATTTTCCTGATTTAGAAAATCTTCGCATGAGAAAGAAATCAGCAGAACTCCTATCAATATAATTGCCTTTATAAAAATATTATGTTTCATTTTAGTAATGTATTATGTGGTTAGAATGTAAGTTGAATTCCAAAGTTATAGGCACGAACTAAGGGATATTTTCCATAGTCCACTCCCGGAGTCAGGTTGGCCCCATTGTTGTAGTCCACTTCCGGGTTATATCCTTTGTATTTAGTTAAAGTAAAAGGATTGTCTATTGCCAGATAAAGCCTTAGCTTTTGAATGTTATTGCGAGTGTATTTAGCAATAGCGGGCAATGAATAACCTAAAGTAAGATTGGTCATTCTCAAGAAAGAACCATCTTGCAGGTAGAAAGTGGATAAGCGTGTGCTATTACTCTGAGTACCACCTCTCGATGCTTTATAAATTCTACCGTTTCCGGGATTTTGTTCATTTCTGTAACGTTGTGTTACTTCTTTATATTGATTACCGGAACCTTCCATGTTGAAGATGTAATAATCTTGTCCGTCCAAAACTTCATTTCCCACTGAGCCATTGAATGATGCGCTTAAGTCGATGTTTTTATAACGTCCGTTGATATTAATTCCAAAAATAAAGTCAGGATGCGGAGAGCCAATAATAGCTTTATCATCATCATCCACTACACCGTCACCGTTAACATCTTCAAAGTAAAGATCTCCGGGTTGCAACTTGATACTTTGAGATAAAGAACGAGCAGGTCCTTTTAGTTTATATCCTTCCGGAAATGATTTGGTAGCTTCGTTGTAGTGCTTATCATCTTCTGCAATATTAGCCATATCCGACTCTCTTACAATACCTAACACTTTAAAGCCATAGAACATTCCAATTGGTTGTCCTTCCATGGTAATGTGAGTTTTGTATGAACGTTCTGCTCCGTTGGTAATAATTGTGCTGGCACCTCCTAAGTCAAGTACTTTATTTCTGTTTGCAGAGGTGTTTGCACCTATTGTCAGATCATAATCTTTGTGTGCTAAAATCCGTCCGTCAAGTTGCAAATCAAAGCCTCTGTTTCTAATCTTAGATTCTCTCAGATTGGTGAGCATCTTTGTTGAACCTGATAGGGCTGAAATCGTTTGGTCGAAAAGCAAATCAAATGTCAAACTATTATAATAGTTAGCGGATACGGCAAGTCGTCCATTAAAAAGACTTAAATCTGCACCTGTATTAAACTGAGATGTAGATTCCCAACCCAAATATTCATCTTTAAAGTCCAAAGGATACATGGCCGGAGCAAGCGATCCATTTCCAAACACAGCACCTTCAGGAGAGCTCATTACCTGAATAAAATTATAGTTTCCTATATCGTTATTACCACTTCGTCCCCAACTAGCTCTCAGTTTCAAGATTGAGTTGTTGCCGAATGCATTTTTGTAGAAAGGTTCATTGGATATATTCCATGCTGCAGATACAGAAGGGAAATATCCCCAGCGATTTTTCGGTCCGAACAAAGAAGAAGCATCGCCACGGAAAGAAGCCGTTAAGTAATATCTGTTTTGATAGTTGTAGTTCAATCGAGTGAAATAAGAAATAATCGTCCAAATTGATTTACCGGTACTATTCGTAAGAGATAGGTCACTCGGATCTGCACCGTGTCCTGTTACTTCTGTTATGTGATCGTCCTGAAATCCCTTAGCATTAACTTCCAATACGTCATTTTTATGATATTGAAGCGAATATCCGGCTACTCCGCTGAAGTTATGAATATCATTAAAAGATTTGTTGTAGTTTAACGTGAACTCTCCCAGGTAGTCGCTTACGTTCGTGTTCTTTGCACGGGCATAAGCAGCCGCTATAGCTTGGGGAGAATAGGGTGGATATCTTCCGCTTGATAAGCTGGTAGGTTGATAGAATTCGTATTTCTCCGTAAAATTGTAAGTTCCTAAATTTGCTTTGAGAAACAGATTATCAACAAGTTCATAGGTCCCAAACACATTATAAGTATTTCTTACCCCATTTCTATTTATTTTGGTTTCAGATGCCAATGCCACAGGGTTTTCAATTGATTGCAAAGCGTACATGCTTGACATAGAACCCATTTCATTTTTGGCAAATGAACCGTCTTCATTGTAGGGTTTAAAAATAGGAGCATATACCAATGCACCCAAAATAGGTCCTATATGGAAACGTCCTTCTCTGACTTCCCTATTCCAAGTTGAAGTAGAAGCGAGACTGGTTCCAACCTTCAGTCGTTTATTCACGTCAATATCAATGTTGCTACGTACATTTAAACGCTTCTGTCCGGTTGTAACAATAATACCTTCCTGGTCTTGATAACCTAAACTAATTTGATATTTCACTCTATTTGAACCGCCGGCTATCGATATATTGTGTCGATGCGTTGGAGCATTGCGGTAAAGTTCATCTTGCCAATCGGTATCGTATTCCGGTTTTAAAACTTTTTGATTCTCAAAATCATATAGGAAATCCGGAATATTCACCCCGCTATTACTGGCTCCTAATCGTTCAGCTCTTTTTTCATTTGTATCACTAAACATAGAGTCATCCCAAGCTTTACCGGCATTAACCATCAGGTTTTTATAGTTATTGTTACGTCCATCAACATACAATTCTGCAAATTCCATAGCGTTAAGCATATCTATTTTCTTTGCCAGTTGTGTAATGCCGAATTGATAGTCGTAATTTACTTGAGTTTTACCCTCTTTTCCTCGTTTGGTTGTGATAAGTACAACACCACCGGCAGCACGAGAACCGTAAATAGCTGCAGATGCCGCGTCTTTTAACACTTCTATCGATTCGATATCGTTGGGGTTAAGAAAGATATCTTCGTTGCTGGGATATCCGTCAATTACGTATAAAGGATCGGAACTGGCGTTAATGGAGGCTGTACCTCTAACCCGAATTTTAGTTCCAACATAAGGAGCTCCACTCACTTGTGATATTTGAACTCCCGGAACTTTACCAACCATACTTTGTCCCACTGAAGGAGTGGTTAAATTAAGCTCTCCGGCCTTAATACTAGCTACAGCCCCTGTCAAATCGGTTTTCCGCATGGTTTGATAACCTACCACTACCATCTCTTCAAGCTGTTGTACATCTTCTTCGAGTACAATTCTAATGTTGTTGGCATTTCCAATGGAGACTTCTTGCGTAATGTATCCAATATAAGATACAACGAGAACGCCATTACGATTTGAAACTTGTAATGAAAATTTCCCATCCAAATCACTTATGATACCATTAGTTGTTCCTTTTTCTATGATGTTGGCACCAATAATCGGAGCATTTTGTGCGTCCACTACGATACCTTCTATCACACTATGTTGTACAACATCTGCATACGACAAATTAGTAAAACTTAAACAACCAATAAGCAATAATGCCGATAGGAGTTTGAAACTCCTTTTCTTACAATAACTAAAACTATTAAAGCTATTCATAAACATAAAGAATATAAATGTGAATAATTAAATGTACGTTAATCAAAATTCCTATTAAGGATCCAATGGTTCAATTGGATTTATCTGAAGAGCATTCAGTTGCGGATAAAGTTCTACAAAGTAGGCACTAACCCTTTTTTTCAGTACGTAGGGAACTAAACCAAGTTCGCGCTTACATCTTTCAGCAAAAGCATCACTCGATACAGAATTAATGTGTCGCTCTGACGAAGTAACTAACATGGGTTTTGCTGTTGGAATACCATTTCGGATGATAATTCGGGATGTATTGCGAATATTAGAAGTGGTATGACGAGCATGTGGCTCTATGATAATGTTGTTTTCAGGAATGTTAAACCTGTCCATAAGATATTGTTTCATATGGTAGGCTTCAACATTTCGGGTTTTGAAAGGATATACTTTACCTCCTGTTACTATTATAAAGGGAGCAATACCCTCCTTGTATTTTTCCGCTGCAATTCGCAATCTGATTTTACCACCGGGGTTTAACGGGAAGTCGTAATTATCGGGACCGGAGCCAAGAACAACCAACGCCGAATAGGGATAGTCGTCCCAATTGATGGTTTTTATTCTTTCGTAAGCTGCTCTATTATCATTTTTCCATAACGGTTCATAAACAACAGCTTCGTCACGGTCATTGATATCGAGTAATACCTCTGAAGCCAAGTATGGTATATGATAAAATAAAGAATTGTCTTCCGATTCAAATACGATTAGAGATTTGGTTGATAGCATTAACTCTTGATGCTTTTTGCCATTTACCGGATAACTTATCGAATCTATACCCGGATAATAGGGTTTGGCGCCAATTCCATACACATCAATAATGCGGTTCATGGCTTTTGCATCTTGCTCCCAAATCTTTTTAATGCTTTCTGCCTCAGAAGATTTGTTCACCAAAAGATAATAGCACCCGGATGCCACAATGTGATTTTTATAAAGCTCCTTAAGTGCCTGTTCTTTTTCGTAAAACTCGGCTAACCTGTCTGCAATTAACTTAATTTCCCCCTCAGTAAACTTTAAGGCATTGCTGATAGCAGTTGGAGTATCCTCCGACTTGGTTAATTGCAAGTACTTTTCTTTCGCTATTTTGCTTAGTGTGCCGTCTGCCGCAAAAATATCTTTCAGCTCTGATGATTCATTTAATAATAGAGTAAAGTAAAAGTTTTTCGACTCTATCTTATCAGGATGAACCAATCTGTAACCGACATAAGGTTTGTTTTCTTGAGCAGAAACTAAAAACAAATACGAAGTAATAGCAATTAAGAATCCTAATGTAAATTTTTTTCGTCGCATAGCTTGTTGTTTTTATTCGCAACGAAAATAGGATAACCGAGTTACGTCGTAATTGAAGAAATATGAAAGTTCTGCTTCGGATTAATTACATTGTAAAGGCTAAAAAAACCACCCGAGTTTTCTCCTGAGCGTTATCCGGAGCGTTATCCGGGGCGTATTTAGATGTGAGTTAATCCGCCGATGCAGTGAAAGTGCCGGACTAGGTCAATAGGCTTAGTCGTGGTACGTATTGAGAAAGTCAACTTTTTTCGACATGAAAAAATAGCATGTTAAGAAAAGTCGATTTTCTTAACACGAGAGATGTGATATGTATAAAAAATCTCATTTTCTTTACATAAGGAATGCAATATGTTTAAAATAATCGTGTTGGGGGTGTAATTAACAAAAATCAGATATATTTCATCAGCTAAAGCATCTTAAACACCCACATACTTGCCCAAAAGGAAAAAGAAGAGAACAACCCCCCAAAAAAAAATAGCGGCAAGACGAGGGTCTTGCCGCTATTTTTTCGCTTATATAACTATTGACTGTTTTTGATTACAACTTACTTCACTTCTTCAAATGTAATATATACTTATAATCAATATGTTATAGATATATGTAGCAAATATGTTACAAATAAACGATAAACAAGTATAAGGATTATATCTTTGATATTTAATGCTTTATGTCTATTCCGATAAGCATTTATAAACAATTTAAATGATACACAAATATATTTCATTTTTGAGTAATTGAAGTGCGGGATAGAAAAAATCCCGTTCTTTCCGGCGGGATTTGACTGAGAAGCAAACAGTATTGAAATTATTTCAACTTCCACACAAAATAAATGGTCACAAACAGTAGAGCAATGAGAGCTAGTCGTCCGCACCAGATTTGGAAATTCTGCCAGCTTGAGAGGGGCGCCTCGGTTTGTTTGACGACTTCCACCGGATAGGGAACGCGGATGGTGTCGTTGATAAAGATTGAGTCTTTGAGGATTTTGTTTTTGTACAGATACTTGTATCGCTCCAAAATGAGCGTGTCGCCTTTATCCTTGACATGCACAGAATCGTAACGGATAACGGAATCGCGGACAAGGTTGTCGCGATATTCGATTTTTGTGGTTTCGACCGGAATGTATTTGACTGATTTGCAGGAATACATGAGCATTGCCAACACTGCGAATAAAAGTATCTTTTTCATTGGATTTTGATTTTAGTTTGTAGATTGAAACCTGCCTGTACTTGGGCAATATCGGCATTTTGTCCGTTTTCGACGAAACTCATTGCCGCAACGATCATTATAAATTCAGCTCCGCTGTCAGGAGTAAGAGCTTTGTTTCGGGGAACGCCCGAATACTTTTCCACTTGGGAAATATAGCTTTCGGTGTCGTTTTCGGCAGGAGGAGCCCAACGTGAAATTATCTTTTCGACGGTGCTGCAGCCCTGCGAAAGATAGGTGCCGAGAATAACAAAAGCAGCCCGATAGCCGTAAGGTAGCGAGGCAAATGTTTTGAAACTTTTGTCGCGGCCTGCAATTTCGCCCTGAAAACGGTCGGCACTGTGGCGGATGTTCAACGGGTTGTTATTGCGAAGTCCTCTCGGTATCATTGTTTATCCTCCTTTTTATGGGTATTAAGCAGGGAAAGAATGGTTTGAATTTCGTCTTTGTTTTCGAGAATTTTCAAGAGCATGGATTGCACTTCGGCAATGCTTTTTTCTTGCTGTTTTAGATTTTCGAAAACGGACTTAGCTTCGACCAACACGATGCCAACGGCGCCGGCAACGGTGAAATAGGGCATTTTGAAAACTACACTTGCCACAATATCTGCAATGGAAAGCATGAGCATTAAGCCGAAATAGTTGGCAAGTTTGGAAATGGTGCGGCGATAGCCCGAACTTGTGCGGGCGATATTCATACGTTTTGCACGCCTTACGCCGAAGAAAAAGTCGATGAGGACGGAAAGAAACACCCCGGCGTAAAGGACTACCAGGACGATGAGACCGGATTTGAAATGAGGCCAATCGTGATTTATGAGATAAGGGATAAAAAGAGGTTGCATTTGAAAAGGATTTATGAGTTGTTCGATTTAAAAAAATCCCGCCACGGAGAGCGGGATTTGAAAGCAAGAAAACAGATAATAAACAGGCTTAGATCAAGGTTTTTTCACCGAGATAGATACTGTTGGCAATGGCCTTACCATCTTGGGAGACAAATCCGAGATAGATTTGCACGGGATCGCCGGACCATTCGGCCGGAAGATTTATTTCGGCCAAGCCGTCGGCGCGTGCAGCGGCAGAAGTACTGAAAACGGCTTCACCTCTGAGCGAGTTGAACACTAACGGCATTGCGACATCTGTGGCGAGAGCATCGCTGATTCCGCTGTTGTCGGTCCAGGAGATGGTGACTTTGCCGGCATCGACTTCGGCGGAAGCGTTATCGACAGGGAAAAGCGAGCCTCGCGAGACGAGAACCTTGGCGAAATCCAACGTGTGGTCGGGATATTCGCCCGAAATGGCATTTGCTACAATGTAAGACATTGCGGCATTGAATGCCGTTTGCTTGGAGGCATAGGGTTTGAAGCCAACACGCACATAGTTGGTGATGGGCTTGAGGAAAGCGAGGGTAAGGGCGAACTTACTGCGCTGGGTCATTTGCGCTTCGGTGCGAGGATTCTTGACATTTTGAGCGAGACTTCGCATGTAGGAAATTCCTTTCCAGCTGCCTCCGACGACCGTACCGACTTTACCGGAAAAGCCGCCTAAGATACCTTGTTTGATTGTTCCCATTTTGAGAAAAG
>Ga0255345_1007562_pt1 | contig 10115 bp, 5 predicted proteins | sample wastewater_treat_6_FD_192415 | JGI IMG/M metagenome (GOLD analysis project Ga0255345, IMG submission 192415) | Wastewater microbial communities from Lulu Island WWTP, Vancouver, Canada - plant20 | ecosystem: Engineered > WWTP > Wastewater > Unclassified | place: Canada: Vancouver, British... | reverse complement strand
TTCCTGAGAAAATGAAAAACCCTCGAAAACGTAGTGTTTTCAAGGGTTTGTGGTGGTCGCAACAGGACTCGAACCTGTGACCCCATCGATGTGAACGATGTGCTCTGGGCCACCGGTCAAGTTGTCAAACTGAAATATGGACGTGAACACACCTCGGAAGCCCTTGAAATATGGGCTTTTTCACGTTTTGGGGTGTGTTCACGCTGCCTGTGTTCAGGGTGTGTTCAGCTGTGTTCACGGGCCTTGAATCTGGGTGTGTTCAGGGGTGTTCAGGGGGTGTTCACGGCTTTGCTGTGTTCATTTATCGCTGAACACGGGCGTGGAAAAAGCCTGACGGTTATTCGCCGCCAGGCCATTTTTTACTTATCCTGAAGCTCGAAATACAGCTTCTTAGCGAGCTCCTGAACCTTGGGAACGGTCTCATACATCTGGCTCTTACCAAGGCCCAAGGCCTTTGCAATGTTCAAGGGCTGCAGGTTGCCCTTCAGGAGTTCCTGGAAAATCGCGCCGTATCTCGGCTTGATGGCGGTCAGCCTATCAACCAGGATCTGCATGATCTCAGCGTAGGCTTCCTCCTGTTGGGGCTCTGCCGTTTCAGCCGACGGATCTTTCATTCCGGGGATGTCCTCCCCAGCCAAGTACAGATCCTCTTCCTGTTCTCCGTAGAAGTCCTGCAGGGCCTCATAGCTGGTCGGATGGTTGGTATCGAAGTTGAAGGATTTACAGCGTTCACACTGAGCGCACTTGTTCTCTTCCGGGCAGCGGATAAATCCGCCAGAGCCGTTAGGGAGCCAGCACCGCGCTTCCCGCTGCTCCTGCTTGGCCTCGGTCTGCTGGAGCCGCCTGAATCCCTTCACTTCATCCTCCGGGAGCAGGTAAATGGCGCAGGGGTATCTCCATCCCCCGATCTTTACCATCCTAATCGTGATCTTCTCCTCCTGATCCGCGTACATAGCGCGGAGCTCGTCGACGGTTTCCGGGGTGATACGCACGGCAACTCTGACCATGCGCGGGTCGGTCGTGTTGTTCTTTTTACTCTGATTGCCAACGTTTGCCATTCTGCAATTCCTCCATGCTGCGGTTGCAACCGTGGAGAAATCGCAAGGCTAAACAGGCATAGGAAATAGCGCTGCAAACCATCTGAATTCCTCCACGATGGGTGTTGCAGCGGCCTTGCTAAGTAGCCGTGCGGTGTTGCATCGGATCTGACTCTTAGCAATGCGCCGTCCGGTTCGGCAGTCAGATCGATGCTTCAAGGAGTTGGTGGTGAAAATGCCCTTGCTCGCGGGAGAATCCGATGATTCGTTATTGAAAAGTCACAGATTCTCCATTGTGCTTTGGGGCCTTTTTGTGATAGAATTAATCTGTGTTTTTGTGCCCAGATGGCACATCCGCACCCTTCCTCACGGAAGAAGGCCCCGGCGGTTTCAACCACCGAGGCCATCCTGGAGTTCATATAGTTGTGCGTCAATCCCGAAAATGGGTTGTTAATGAGTTGTTTGAGTTGTTGTCGGTTGTTAGAGATAGTTTTTTGGAGGATGAAGAATGGCAGAAGCCTTTTTCCCCAGACTGTGCGGGGGTACTTTCTTCGTTTTATTGACCAGGGCTATGAAGCCTCACGGACGGAGTCACGATACTATTCGGGGCATAAGCGGCATTACTGAAGCGGGTTTGTTCAAAACTCTTATTCGAGTGTATTATCCATCTATGCCCACCCTTGCTGAATCAACAGAAAAATCGAATGCTACGAACTATAAGAAATGCGAAAACCCAAGCCAAAGCACGATTCCTCTGACTGACGAAACTCTGATAAATAATTATGTACGATTAGTAAACAGCAGCTACAAAACTGTCCTGGCAAGGATGAATTCGTTGGTTGACGAATACATTGACTATGAAGGTCATGGTGAATGGCTCGTTCAGGCTCTTCTTCAGTTAATAAAAGAGGATGAGTCTATCTCAGCCGATGCTGTCTTTCGTTTTCTTCCTGACGGCCACGTCGTGAAAAATCGGGATTTGGATTCCACAACCACTTTTTACCTTCAGTCTTTCCTTCTCGGCGTATGGACATGGATTATTCAAAATAGGCCTGATAATACTATCGGTAAGGAAACATATCTTGAATGGCATCCTTCGGCAAGAAAGAGCGGAAAACGCAATCGCCATGAGTTTGTAAGCAGCATCGGAAACAGTACTGGGCGGTTTGTTTCTGTTCCATTGCTTAGCATCGAAAAGGATCATTCGGCGGATGCGGTGCTTGAAAATCCTGTTCATCATTTGAGCGAGGAGTATGCGGAATATCTTCTTTCAGCGCGGCATAAATTTGAAACGATAAAAACAATCATGGATGAAGCGCCTAAGCCCTTCTATGATTTTTATGTCTGTAATGGTCTTACGCTCAGACGTATCACAGCCCTTTATGCTGACAGGGAGAGACTTGAAAAGTCTGTCTCCTTATTCACACGTTCAATGCCTGATCCTACCATTGATGCATTAAAAGAAATCTCGAACTTTATCATTATTGAGGGCACAGGTGGGCTTGGAAAGTCAATGATGATGCGGCATCTGATGATGAATACGATTGATCGGGTGGATTTCATCGGGAAGTTGCCTATTTTCGTTACGCTAAAGGACTATAACCGTAGTCATTTGGAACTGACCGATTTCATTTTCGAGCGCTTTAATATTCTGTACCCCAGAGCTGATAAGCATGTATTTATGACTGGATTGGCTAAGGGAGCATACGTATTGCTTCTTGATGGATTGGATGAAATCAACTCAACTTTTCAAGGCCAGTTTGACAGAACGCTTTCGTCTTTCGTAGACACATATCCCAACAATATTGTCGTAATGTCTTCGCGGCCTATTAGCAAATTCACACGGTTTGAGCGCTTCTTCGAAATGGCACTTGTGCCGTTTTCAAAGTCACAGGCCCTCAAGCTCATCGATAAGCTGGTATTTCATCCAGAGGAACCCGAGTTTAAAAAGAAATTCAGAGACGCTCTCGAAAAGCGGCTCTATAATAGCCATCGTGAATTCGCTGAAAATCCTTTGCTGCTGACGTTCATGTTAATGACATTTGAGCGATTTGGAGAGGTTCCCACTCAAATGCATACGTTCTATGGTGAGGTCTATGATCTGCTTTCCAAACGGCATGATGCATCGAAGGTTGGCTTCACGAGGGCCTATAAAACAGGCCTTACCCCTGATCGCCTGAAGGATATTTTTGCAGCATTTTGTGCAAATACATACGCAAATCAGAAATATAACCTGTCTCATACTGAGATGGAGGAATATTTCAGGCAGATTGTTTGTAATTCACGCATCGAAACAGAACGCAGCATTGACCCGGATGATCTGATCCAGGATGTAACTTCAGGCGTATGTATGATGTATGAAGAAGGTCAGGAATATCACTTTATGCATCGCTCTTTCCAAGAGTACTTTTGTGCCTTGGCATTTTCAAAACAAATGGACGAAGATCTGAAACGTATTGGTGACTTTTTTGAAGAACGCGGAAGAAATCAAAGAAGTGACAAAGCTTTCAATATGCTTTATGATATGATTCCTGATCGCGTCGAAAAATTCATCTTTGTTCCGTTTCTGGAGGAACTCCTAAAAGAGCAGAATGTCTCTAAAGGATACTGGGAATTTGTCCGCAAAGTCTATCCTCAAATCTATTATGACGTTGGCGAAGCTGATAGTGATTCTTTCACTCTCCCGTCATCTTTTCTTGTCGATTTTCTGCTTGAGAAAGCTGGCTTGGATGATATCATAGGGGCCGACGTTTTACCCTTCTATGAAGATTTAGTAGAAGATGAATATATACGCGTAGACCTTGGCGACAGAACTCGAGTCATGGACAAAAAACACGTCACGAGAACTGTCTTTTCTGAAGAGGATGAGGATGAAGAATTTGAGGATGAGATTGTAGGTTGGACTTTAACTATCGGAACAGATGATTTGTTAGAACAGAAGGATCGTTTTCGGGAGTTGATAGCTGCAATGGAAAGCGATGATTTCCTGTTCAAAAAGCAGTACGAGTATCTCAAACACTTGTTGAGGGAACTGAAGGAAAAGCATCGAAAGCCAAAGAAGGATCTTATCTCAGTGATTTGATTCTGCTTGCTATTCCAGACGTGTCGAGTAATATAGAGACTGCCTCCCTCCGGGGGCGAGAAAGGGGTGACGCGATGACAACTCAGGTAAAGTCCAAGCAGCGGGTTGCTGACCACGGCGAAGTCTTCACGGCGGAGCGTGAGGTCAAGGCGATGTGTGATCTTGTGGCTGACGAGTGCCTGCGCATCGATTCTCGGTTCCTGGAGCCAGCATGTGGAGATGGGAATTTCCTCGAGGAGATTCTTGCCCGCAAGCTGGAAGTAGTGACAAGGCGGTATAAAAAAAGCCCGTATGATTACGAGCGGAATGCCCTCCTTGCTCTTGGCAGTCTGTATGGTGTAGAGATCCAGATGGATAATGTGCTCCTCTGCCGGGACAGGTTGTTTGAGCAATGGAGCGCGGCTTATCTGAAGGCTGTGAAGAAAAAGGATCGTAGCGATGAAGTTCTGGAATCCGCCAAATACATTCTGGATCATAACATCATCTGCGGCGATGCCCTCACCCTCCATACGGTCGATGAAGATGGGCACGATACGGGCAAACCGATCATTTTCTCGCAGTGGGCTTTCGCAACTGGGCCAATGATGAAGCGCGAGGATTACACCTTCGAAGAACTGGTCAACGGTAGCGAAGACCAGAAGGAGCCGGAAAACGAGCAGATACAATTGGATCTGTCCGGCGGTTCAACCGACGAGGGCGAAGGATCATTAGTGCAGGAATTCCCGCCAATTCACTACAGGAGGCTGAAAGACTATGGCTGAGCTTGGACTGTTCGATCAGGTGTATAACCCTGATGTATTAAGCTGCCTTGCGAATCTGTCCAATGACGAGGTTTTTACCCCGCCGGATGTGGCGAATGCCATGCTGGACATGCTTCCGCAGGAGCTTTTCCGCAACCCGGATACTACGTTCCTTGACCCCGCTTGCAAGAGCGGCATCTTTCTACGAGAGATCGCTAAGCGACTGCTTGTTGGTTTGGAACCACAAATCCCTGATCTTCAGGAACGCATTGACCATATCATGCACAAGCAGCTCTTTGGTATTGCGATCACGGAGTTGACGAGCTTGCTGGCCAGGCGAAGTGTGTACTGTTCTAAATACCCGAACAGTGAGTATTCTGTATCTCGATTTGAAGATGCGGAAGGAAACATTCGATTCAAGCGCGTACCGCACACATGGCGTGACGGAAAATGCGTGTTCTGTGGTGCAAGTCAAAGTCAATATCAGCGCGACGATGTATTGGAAACACATGCTTATGAGTGGATTCACATTGAAAGACCGGAGGAGATTTGGAGGATGAAATTTGACGTAATAATTTCAAATCCACCTTATCAACTAAGCGATGGAGGAAATGCGGCAAGCGCTTCACCGCTATATCATAATTTTGTTGATCAGGCAATGAAGCTTCATCCGAGATACATAACAATGATCATCCCTGCAAGGTGGTATGCAGGAGGTAAAGGCCTGGATGACTTCAGGAAAAACATGCTTGAGCAGAGACATATCCGTGAACTGGTAGATATAGCCAATAGTGCGGATAGCTTTCCAGGTGTAAATATTGCTGGAGGAATTTGCTACTTCCTCTGGGATTCTGCTTACACTGGCGATTGCACTGTTGTTAATCTTAAAAAAGGCAAAGAAATATCCAGAGCTCAAAGGCCGCTTAATGAGCATGGATACTTTGTGCGAGATAATTTGGCTCTTTCGATTATTCGTAAGGTTATGAGTAAAGGCGAGCGTCCGATGAGTGAGATCGTCTTTTCTCGTAACTATTTCAATATTCCCACGACCGTTGTTGCCCGAGATACAAAGCGTCCGGGAGATATAACCGTTCTCACATCAAAAGGAGAAGTTTATTTAAGCCGTGGATCAGTTGCAGATAAGGATAAGTTGCTTGACAAGTACAAAGTCATCATCACATATGCTATGTCAGGCGGCAATAAGCCAACATCGGAGGGAAATTATCAAATTCTTTCAACACTTAGAATTCTTGAGCCAGCAGAAGCCTGCTCAGAAACCTATTTGATATTAGATGTATTTGATGATAAAAATGAAGCTGAGCGTCTCGTGCAGTATATGTCAGGAAAGCTCTCTCGTTTCTTGCTATTACAAGCACTGACTTCAATTCATATTACTAAAGACAAGTTCTGTTTTGTACCTTCACAAGATTATATGGATGATTGCAGCGATAAGATCCTATACGTTAAGTATGGCCTTACGAGTGACGAAGTAGACCTTGTTGAAACGACAATAAAGGCAATGGAGTAAGGAGGCGTACAGATGGCTATTCAAGAATTTTTCCAACAGCGGCCAGCCGTCACGCCGACGATATATGCCTATATTCTTCCCGGTGTTGCTTCTCATCAGGGGTATGTTAAGGTCGGCTATACAGAGCGGGACGTTGAGACCCGTGTGGCGGAGCAAATGCACACCAGCGCTGTGCCTTATCAGATTGTTCTCGAGGAATCGGCCATGCGTCCGGATGGCAGCTGCTTTACGGACAAAGATGTTCATACTGCTCTGCGGAAGCGTGGCATTCGACAGTTGAACGCCGGGGACGACCGGAACGAGTGGTTTAAATGTTCTGTGGACATCGTTCGGGCAGCAATTATTGCTGTCCGTGACGGCACTGCAAACATTGAAAATCGTACCCAGACCTTTAAGATGCGCCCTGAACAGACTGTGGCTGTTCAGCGCACGATGGCCTACTTCAAGCAGGCTAAACGGGATGAGCCTGACCGCGCTCCGAAGTTCCTGTGGAACGCTAAGATGCGCTTTGGTAAGACGTTTGCATCCTACGAGCTTGCCAAGAAGATGGGCTTTACCCGTGTGCTGGTGCTCACTTTCAAGCCCGCCGTTGAATCTGCCTGGATGGAAGACTTGATCAGCCATGTGGACTTTGAGGGCTGGCAGTTCGTTTCAAACAAAGACGCTCACGGTCAGGGCATCAACATCGATCAGGCTTTCATGAGCGCTGATCCCAGTCGCCCCATTGTGGTCTTCGGTTCCTTCCAGGATTTGCTGGGCACCAACGAAAACGGCGGCATCAAGGCCAAAAATGAATTCATTCATACCACCAATTGGGATCTGGTCATCTTCGATGAGTATCATTTCGGCGCATGGCGCGAGAATGCCAAAAAGCTGTTTGACAACCCTGATGAAGAAGCTGAAGCCGACTTTGACCAGGAGAAATATAAACAGGACGAAGCGGACAACGCTTATAATGAAACTTTCCTGCCTATCACGACAGCCTACTATCTGTTCCTGTCCGGTACACCTTTCCGGGCAATCAACTCCGGTGAGTTTATCGAAGACCAGATCTACAACTGGACATACTCGGATGAACAGCGGGCAAAGGACAGCTGGGTTGGCTCCGGCAATCCCTATTTGTCGTTGCCCAGGATGGTCATGCTGACCTATCAGATCCCGGAGAGTATCCGACAGATCGCCATGCAGGGTGAGTATAATGAGTTCGACCTGAACGTGTTCTTCTCTGCGAAAGTTCCGCAAGGTGGTAAGCCGGAGGATGCCATTTTCACCTATGAAAATGAGGTCAATAAGTGGGTACAGCTTATTCGCGGCTCTTATCTTCCGTCCAACGTGGATGACATGAAGCTCGGACAGGATCGCCGCCCGCCGATGCCTTATTCGGATGTACGCTTGCTGAATGTGTTGAACCATACACTGTGGTTCCTGCCCAACGTTGCATCGTGCTATGCGATGTATAATCTTCTGAAGGAAGATCATTTCTTCCGCGATTATCATATTGTGGTTTGTGCGGGCACCAAGGCTGGTATCGGCCTGGACGCGCTTAAACCTGTTCAGCAGGCCATGGGCAATCCACTGAATACGAAAACTATCACGCTTTCCTGCGGCAAGCTGACGACCGGCGTCACTGTGAAGCCATGGACTGGTGTGTTTATGCTCCGTAACCTGAAGAGCCCGGAAACCTATTTCCAGACGGCTTTCCGGGTACAGTCTCCTTGGACAATCACAGATGACAGTGGCAACCAGCAGATCATGAAGCATGAATGCTATGTGTTCGACTTCGCGCTGGATCGTGCCCTCCGTCAGATCTCGGACTATTCCTGTCGCCTGAATATCAACGAGGATAATCCTGAAAAGAAAGTCGAGGAGTTTATCAGCTTCCTGCCGGTGCTCGCCTACGACGGCTCCACCATGAAGCAGATCAGCGCACAGGACGTGTTGGACATCGCCCTGGCCGGTACCTCCGCCACCCTCCTTGCACGACGGTGGGAATCCGCTTTGCTGGTGAACGTTGATAACGACACGCTTACCAGGCTGATGAACAATCCATCGGCAATGGAAGCGCTGATGAAGATCGAGGGCTTCCGCTCACTGAATCAGGACATAGAGACAATCATCAATAAGTCCGAGAAGGTGAAGAAGGCCAAGAAGGACGGAGAAGATAAGCTTACTCCCAAGGAAAAGAAACAGCTGACCGAGGAAGAAAAAGAATACAAGTCTCTCCGTAAGCAGATCCAGGAAAAGCTGATCAAGTTTGCTACTCGTGTTCCAATCTTTATGTACCTGACGGATTATCGTGAGCGGACACTAAAAGACGTTATCACGCAGCTGGAGCCGGGCCTCTTCAAGAAGGTTACTGGTCTGGACGTGAAAGACTTCGAGATGCTGTGCTCGCTGGGAGTGTTCAACGCCAGCCTGATGAACGATGCCATCTTCAAGTTCAAGCGTTACGAAGATGCCAGCCTGTCCTATACAGGCGTTGATCTGCATGCTGCTGCGGATGTTGGCGGCTGGGATACCGTTATCAAGCGTGAGGAGTATGAAAGACTCTTCTATAACCAGCAGTCAACCATGGCTTATGCCGCTCCCAAGCCCACACCTGCGCAGCCCGCTCCGAAAAAGCCGGAACCAAAGCCAGTAACGGAGAAACCAAAGACAACAACATCGACACCTTACACTCCGCCAACAAGAACGCCCATCACAACACAATTTGGCGAGCCGAGGACTCCATATACGCCGAGTGGCAGGCCGACTGTTGTTGTGCCTGAAAAGCCGAAGATCGAATTTGACGCTTCCAAGGTTTACGAGGGCGCGAAGGTTAAGCACAAGGTGTTTGGTGAAGGCACTGTCACCAAGATGGACAAGGCTGAAAAGCACATCCGTGTACGCTTCAGCGTTGGTGAGAAGACCTTCATCTATCCGGATGCATTCCATAATGGCTATCTCAGTGTGTAAGAATGACGCACACTGTTTAATGAAAGGAGATGTACTCAAATGACTCGGAAAGGTACACGTTTCTTGGTTTCTTTCACAGTGCTGGTCGTTTTGATTCTCTTCAGTGTTGTCTCCGCATCTGCTGCAAGTGGTTCCGCTGGAGATGGCATCGCCTGGAACATTGACGCTGATGGAAATCTAACAATCACCGGAAGCGGAAAAATGGACAAATCCGCGAGTTGGTCTTCCTATCGTCGCGATATCATAAACGTTGAAATCGGTGAAGGCATAACCACTATTTCGGATGACGCTTTCTATGGGTGTGATAGCATCGCGTCTGTTTCTTTGCCGAGCACGTTAACAAAAATAGGTGACCGTGCGTTCTACGGATGTAAAGACCTTGAAGGTATAACGATTCCAGCAGCGGTTACAAAAATCGGAGATTATGCATTTAGTAATACAGGCCTTACTTCCGCTGTCATTGAAGAAGGCGCTAAAGAAGTAGTAGCTGACGTCTTTTACGGTTGTGATAAACTGGCAAGCGTAGAATTGCCTTCCACTATTGAAAAGATCGGTGAACGCGCCTTTTATGGGTGCAAAAAACTAACATCACTTACCATTCCAGCAGGCGTTACAAGCATTGGAGATTATGCGCTAAGCAATACAGGCCTGGAAACAGTTACTCTTGCAGATGGGGTCACAAAGATCTGGGACGACGCATTCTATGGTTGTGATAAGCTCAAAACTATCAATATTCCGGATAGTGTTACCGCTATTGGTAAACTGTACCCAGT